>ERZ795061.717-NODE-717-length-33085-cov-6.638722_pt1 | contig 33085 bp, 25 predicted proteins | sample MGYA00375145_ERZ795061 | MGnify/ENA primary metagenome ERZ795061 (study PRJEB30190, sample SAMN05720144) | anaerobic digester metagenome | isolation source: active sludge of municipal wastewater-treating anaerobic digesters | place: USA | collected 2014-12-22 ... | reverse complement strand
GATGGAAGAGAGTGACTGGAGTTCAGACGTGTGCTCTTCCGATCTGATCAGCTTCCCCTTGAGCTCGTTGAAGAACGACATCGCCGAGGCCGATGACTCGAGGGCGAAGTTGTCCTTCTGGCTCGGCGACAGGTGGCGGATGCCGCGCATCACCGTGCGCACTTCCTCCATCGCCGCGTTCAGCAGCACCGGGTTGGGTGACTGCACCACCAGCGCGCGCACGTCGCCGCGCGGGTTGGTGATGCGGGCCAGCGGCGAGGTGTGCGGTCCGATGGCGAGGCGGTCGAGCGAGAAGCCGAAGACCGATCCCTGGGGCTCGATCACGCCGATGACGAGATACGGCGACCCCCCGATGCGCAGCTCGCGTCCCAGCGGGTCGAGCCCCGGGAAGAAGTGCGTCGCGGCCTCCGACCCGATCACCACCACCTTGCTCCCCAGCGTGACCTCCTGCGCCGTGAAGGGGCGGCCGCTCGTGAGCTTGTACTTCTTGAGCGTGAAGTACGACTCCTCCGCGCTCACCAGCTGCACCTGCTTGGGGCGGGCGAGCGGAGAACTGGCGTAGGCGAACGTCATGTTCTCGATCGACGACACCAGCCCGGGGGGAAGCGCCGTGCGGACCTGCTCGACCTCTGCCTTGTACAGGCGCGGGCGCCGCTGGATTTCGCGCCAATCGGCGTCGGAGCGCGGACCGAAACCCTGATCGCCCCGCCGCAGCGTGAACGTGTTCACGCCGAGCAGGGCACCGGCGAAGTCATCCTCGACGTACCGGCTCATCCCCTCGACGATGCTGACGACGGCGATGAGGAACATCACGCCGATCATCACCCCGAGGAGGGTGAAGAAACTCTTGAGCTTTTGGACGCGGATCGTCGCGAAGGCGAGCTTGACTGCTTCGAAGAACGGCACGAAGGGCTGATGCCTTACGAGATACCCATCGACTGCTTGAAGGCCGAGCGACGGTCGTCGCTGGCGATCACGCCGTCACGCAGCACCACGACGCGGCGCGCGTGCGCGGCGATGTCGGGTTCGTGCGTCACCATGATGACGGTCTGCCCGGTGTCGGCCAGGTTCTCGAAGACGCGCATGATCTCCTCCGAGGTGGCCGAGTCGAGGTTACCGGTCGGTTCGTCGGCGAGCAGGATCGAGGGGTTGTTGACCAGGGCGCGCGCGATGGCGACGCGCTGGCGCTGGCCCCCCGACAGCTCGTTGGGACGGTGGTTCATGCGGGTCTCGAGTTGCACCTGCTCGAGCGCGCGCTTGGCGCGCCGCTTCCGCTCGTCGGACGACACGCCGGCGTACACCAGCGGCAACTCGACGTTGTGCAGCGCCGTGGCGCGCGGGAGCAGGTTGAACGTCTGGAAGACGAAGCCGATCTCCTTGTTGCGCACACGCGCCAGCTCATCGTCGCTCATCTTCGAGACCAACATCCCGTTGAGCCAGTACTCGCCGGCGGTGGGGGTGTCGAGGCAGCCGATAAGGTTCATCAGCGTCGACTTCCCCGACCCCGAGGGCCCCATGATGGCGACGTACTCGTTCCGGCGAATGGCCAGGTCGACGCCGCGGAGGGCGCGGACGACCTCGCCCCCCATGTCGTACTCGCGCTTGAGCCCGCGCGTCACGATGACCCAGTCCTTTCCGGGGGCCTGGCCGGGGTCCATGACCACGGCCTTTCGTTCGGCGGTCGAGCTGAGCGGATGCTCGCCCGTCGTGCTCAGCGTTGCGTCGCCAGCCTGGTTGTCGCTCACGTCTTCGCTCCCGCGTCGGGCTTCTTTTCCGGCTTCGGTTCCTTCACCAGCGCTCCATCCTTCAACTCGCGAATGGCCTGGTAAGTGCCACCGACGATCTTCTCCCCGTCCTTCACCCCGGAGATGACCTCGAAATACTTGTCGCCGGCGATCCCCACCTTAACGGGGCGGAAGGTCACTTTGTTGTCCGCGCCGACAATGAAGACCCCCTCGACGTCCTTCTTGCCAACTTCCTTCTTCTTCGGCTGCCCGGGGGCCCCCGCCGTGTCGGCGGCGTTGAGCTCCTCGTTCTCGCGAACCGTGAGCGCGATGATCGGGATCGTCAGCACCGAGGTGCGGGTGTCGGTCACGATCTTGGCCGTCGCCGAAAAGTCGGGGCGCGTCTCGGCCGGCGGGTTCATGAGCTGGATCTTCACTTCGTAGTCGATCGCCTGCTCGGTGCTCCCGCTGGTCGCGGCCGCCTTCACCGAGGAGTTCGAGATCTCAACCACCTTGCCAACGAAGGTCGTATCGGGGAAGGCGTCGATCTGGATGACCGCGGAGTCGCCGAGCGCGATACGGGCGACGTCGGTCTCGTCGACCTTGACCTTGGTCTCATAGACCGACAGGTCGGCGATAGTCAGGAGCGTGGCGGCGTCCTTGTTGAACGTCCCCGGGACCGCGGTCTCGCCCTGCTCGACGGCGAGGCGCGTGATCTTCCCCGACATCGGGGCGAGGATCGTCGTACGCGCCAGGTTGCTGCGCGCTTCCCGGAGCGAGGCGGCCGACTGATCGGCATTCTGGTTGGCCGACTCGAAGAGGGCGGTGTTGACCTCCACCGCGGTCTTGAGCTGCTCCAGTGACTCCGCGGAGATGAGGGCAGCGTTGGTCTTCTGGATCTCCAGCGAGCGCTCGTAGGTGCGCTGCGCCTGGAGGAGGTTCGCCTTGGCCTGGGCCGCCGACGCCTTCGCCGACGCCACCGCGGCCTCGGAGCGCTGCACCGCCGCCTGATACTGCGCCGGATCGATCTCGAGGAGGAACTGCCCCTTCTTCACGATCTCCCCTTCCTTCACCGCCAGGCGCACGATCCGCCCGCTGATGTCGGCCGCGACATCGACCTTCGTGACCGGTTGCACCTGGCCGCTGGCCGTGACCGAGGCGACGAGGTCGCGCTTCTGCACGGTCTCCATGCGCACCTCGGTGGCCTTGTCACCGCCCTTGGCCTTGGCCGCCAGCGCCGCCCCGACTGCAGCGACCACCACGATCCCAAGTCCCCACTTCAGTCCTTTACTCATTGCACTCGTCCTCGGTTATCGAAGCGGGCGACCCACCGCCGATTCCAGCGCGGCGAAGGCCTTATGATAGTCATAGATCGCGTTGATGCGGTCGGTCTCGGCGCGCTCGAAGTCGCTACGCGACTGCGTGACGTCGACGAACGTGTTGGCTCCCACGCGGAAGCGCTCCTGCGACAGCGCCAGCGCCTCGCGTGCCGCCACCGTGTTCTGCTCCTGCAGCCGCACCGTCTGGTACGCGGTCACCAGGTTGCGGTACGCCGACGTGACGTCGGCCGTGAGCTTGAGCTCCTGCTCCCGCACCCGGTAGCGGGCATCATTGCGGCTGGCGGCAGCCTCCTGGATCCGCTGCTCGCGGGTGAAGCCGTCGAAGATGGGAAGCGAGATCTGCGCCGACAGCTGGATCGGCGAGCGCGTCATCTTGAAGGGGAACTGGGCGTTGGCGTCGCGCAACGCCGAGGCCTGCGCATCGGTGAAGACGATCGCGCCGCACTGCTGCAGGATGCTGGGGAGCCCGGCGCCGCGGCGGAGCGAGTCCTGCGAGATGCACGACCGCTGCTGCGCCAGTGCGCTGGCGCGGGCGTCGGAGATGCTGCCATCGATGTTGCGCAGCTGCTGCGAGAAGCCGCTGACCCCCGAGCTGAGCGACAGCGACGGGAAGTACGCCGACCGTGCGCTCGAGACCTGCACGTCGCTCGCCCGTTCGCGCGAGCGCAGCGCCGCCAGCGCCGGGTTCCCCGAGCGCGCCTGCCCAAGCAACCCATCGAGCTGCACCTTCGGCTCCTCGATGGCGAACTGCGAGGAGAGCGTAACGCCGGCCGGCTGCTCCACCCCGATCTGCTGGAAGAGGCGGAGCTTCTCCACCTCCACGTTGTTGCGCTCGCGAAGGACGGCGACCTGCTGCTGCCCCACCTGCACCTCGGCGCGGCGCACGTCGAGTGTCGTCGCGGCCCCCACCTGCTGGCGCGCACGGGCCAGTTCGAGCTGGGCCTGCGTCGAGCGCAGCAGGGTGTCCTGCAACGTCGCACGCGAGAGCGCCTGCAGCACGTTGAGGTACTGCGTGATCACGTTGGCGCGCAGCGTGGCCTCGGCGCTCGTCACGTCCGATTCGGCCGCGGCGAGGTTGGCCTGCTGCTGCTTGCGCGCCATCCAGGTCGCCGCGCTGATCGCGAGGTCGACCCCGAGGTCGGCGCTCGACGACAGCACGTCGGAGGTCGAACCGAAGGCCTGGCCGGCGAAGAACTGCTGACGACCTTCGCGATAGCTCGACCCGAAGGAGGTGCGCACCGTGGGAAGGAGCTGCCCCTTGGAGGCGCGGAGCGCAGCGGCCGCACGCTGACGGCTCGAGCCGGTCTGGAGGTACTGCGGGTTGTTGCGGACCGCGAGCCGGATGGCCTCGTCGAGCGTGAGCACTGGCCCGCTCGCCTGGGCCGACACGTGCGCGAAAGGCGCAGCGCCGAGGACGAGCAGGGTGCAAATCAAGCGTCGCATGGAATGACGGGTGCGAAGGGAGGGTGGAGTCTGCAGGCTGTACGGCGCAGGAAAATGACGGGTTTCAGTTGATCCCAACAAACCGGAAACGCTCCGCGGCGACGCGGAGCGTTGAGTCGGTCGGGGATCCACAGGGACGAACCGCGGCCGTCGCGTTATGGTGCCGGCGGATCGTCGCGCTGCGCGACGAGGTTGCGCGCCGGGATCGCGACCTTGAGGACGCGCCCCTTGGCGTCGACCCACACGTCGCGCGTCGCGCCGCTCGGTTCGGTCAGCACGATGTGTCGCGCCTCGAGGTCCTTGGTCCCGATCGTGACGCGATCGGCGCCCGCGCTCGAAACGGTCAACACCAGCTGCGCGTTGCGACGCGGGACGACGATGGCCATGCGCGCGTCGTTGGACCGGCGGGCCAGGAAGTAGTACTGGTGAAAGACATCGTCATCGAGGATGAGGGCGCCGTCGGTCACGATGTACTCCTTGGCCGATTCGCCGCGCGCGTTGTTGATGCGCGCACTGACACGCCCGCGCGTGATCTTCCCGCTCCACCGCTCGGAGCCGGTCGTCGTCCCGCGACTCTCGATCTGGTAGTCGGAGGGGGCCCCCATCGAGTCGGAGTGCAGCGCGGGCGTGAGGCGGCGATCGCCGAAGACGACGGTCGCGCGCGCCACGTACTCCAGGGCGCCGCTGGCACCCGGCGTCCCTTCGATGCGAAAGTCCTCACGCCCCGTGCGCTGATTGGCCACGGTGATGGTGAAGCTCCCCTGATCGATGATCTGCGCGCTCTGCGCCGGCAACGCCGTCGCCGAGACGATGAGAAGGGCAGAAAGCCCGAGAAGTCGAGTGGTCATGGCAGAAAGGTAGTACCCTGACAGGCAAGACCCGTTCACCTGGTCGTCCGGTCACGAGGTTCGCCGCGCCCACGGCCCCGCGGCCCGCCCCGTCGCTCAGTCGTCGGCCGGCGCCGGCGCCAGAAAGATGCGGTCGCGGATTCGCGAGTAGATCCGAGCGTAGATCGCCTTCCCCTTTTCGGCGCTCGCCAACGACGGGCGACCGATCGAGCCGGCGCTCGCGGCGGGAACACGCAGCGAGGGGCGCCGGTATCGCCTGAGCGCCTCGGGGGTGATCATATAGTCCTGCGCCTTCTCCATCACCACGAGGGCCGGCGCGAGATGGAGCAGGAGCGAAGTGTCCACCTCGTCGCCATGCAGCGGCCCCAACCCACTCACCGTCAGGTCGGAGAGATCGATCGCCAGGATGTCGACCACCCTCACGCGCGCCCCCTTGGTGATGACTGTCGAGAGCGCTTCCTGATGCCCCTCGTGCCCGTGGGCCGTCAGGAAGACGAACTCGCGAATACCCCCCGCCTCCCAGGCGTCGGTGAGGTCGTTGAGGGCGCGCAGGAGCGTCTTTCGGCGGAGCGTCGCGTTCCCCGGGATCGTACGCTCGTGATCCGTGTTGACCCCGTACTCCACGGTCGGGGCACGCAGCACGCGCAGTTCGGCCGACAGGTCGTCGGCGAGGTGCTCGACGATGATCGTGTCCACCCCCATCGGGAGGTGCGGCCCATGCTGCTCGCACGTGCCCACGGGGATCAGGAGTCGCGGGTCGCGGGCGATCGCCTCGGCGACCTCGCCCGGGCGGAGTTCCTTGAGGCGCAGCGGCGCGTGTTGACCGGTCGAAGCAGGGGGCATGGCGTTGTCGTCGGGTGAGCGCACCACCCTGGGGTGGCTGGCGTCGGCCGCTGGGGCGATCGTCCTCGGCGCCTGGTGGCTACGCACCTGGGGCGAACCATACCTCATCGGGACAACGGCAGCCATCGCCGTCGCCCTGACGCTCGCCCTCTTCGGGACCCGCCGACTGCCCAAGCTCGCGTCGGTCGTCGCGCTGGCATGGCTGGCCGCCGAAGGGTGGATCGCCATGGGGGTCTTCGCGCGACTCGATCGCGACTGGGCGTCGTACGAGCGCGATCGTGGGGCGCGCGCCGAACAGGCCTTCGTGGCGACGATCGCCGAGGACCTGGCGACGCTGCAGGGGGCGGCCGCCCGCGCGCTCGACGTGCCGGCCGGTGTCGACGCGCGCTTCCGTGCCCTCGAGGATGCGCTCCCGTCGGCGGTACTCGGCGAGGTCTCGGCCGTCGTCTTCGAAGGGGAGCGCCCGACCACGTGGATGGGGACGGTGCGTCTCGATGTGGATTCGCTGGTGGCCCCGGCGGGGGTCGCCTGGTCGGAGTTCTACGTGGTGGCCTTTGCCACGGCGACGCGCGAGGGGCGACGCGCGGTGATGATGCGCGTGCTGGCGGCGTCGCCGCCGGCCGATCGGCTGTCGCACAGTCTGAGCGCGACGGTCGCGGCCCGCGAGGAGATCGGGGGGCTCGAGCTCGTTCGCGGCGCGCGCCCCGGCTTCCGCCAGGCGGCGCCGTCGGTGGCCCCCGAACTGTGGGTGCAGGCGCGCACGATGGGGGCGGGGCCGGCACGACTGCGCGTCGAGGAACGGGCGCGCTTGCGCGGAGTCCTTGCCCTGATGGTCGCACTGTTGGCCGTGCTGGCCGTCGCCTGGCGACGACCGGCTCCGGCGTGGCGTCGCTTCGCAACGTTAGGGGTGGCGCTCGCCCTGGTCTGGCGCCTTCCGCTCTCGTCGCTCTCGAACCAGCTCCCCCCGTTTGATCCGTCGTACTTCTTTGCGGCCAGCGGCGGTGCCTTCACTGCCAGCGTCGGCGCCCTCGCCCTCACGGGCGCGCTGGCGGTGCTGGCGGTCTTCGCCGTGCGTCGGTTGCGGGGGGGACGGTGGGTACGGTGGGTGGCGCCGCTGGTAGTCCTGCTGATCGCGTCACTGGGGCCGTTCCTCATGCGCGACCTGGCGCGCGGCATCACGCCGCCGTCGCGCGGGATCCCCGCATCGCTCTGGCTCGCGTGGGAGGTGGCGCTCTTCCTGGCCGCCACGGCGTTGCTGCTGGCGATGGTGCAAGCGGGGCGGTTGACCCTGGGCGCCACACGTGGCCTGCCGGCGATGGTGGCACCCAGCATTGCCGCCGTCGCCGCCGTCATGGCGCCGCTGCTCTGGAGCGCCCCCGGGCGTTGGCCCGGCTGGTATCCGACCCTCTGGATCGCGGCGTTGGCGGCATTGGCGCTGGCGCGGCGCACCCGCGGCTCCGTATTGCACGCGTCGTTCGTCGCCGCGTGTGGCGCGGCGACGCTAGTCTGGGGGGCGGTGTCGCGCGAGCGCGTCGCGCTGGCCGAGCGGGACGTGCAGGGGCTCACCGTCCCCGATGCGGAGACGCAGCGCCTCCTCGAGCGATTTGCCGACACCTTGCACGGGAGCGCGCCACCGCGCACGCGGGTCGACCTGCTGCGGCTGTACATCGCCTCCGACCTGGCGGCCTCGGGCAACCCGATGGAGCTGGCGACGTGGGGGGCCGGTGCCACCTCTCCGGACGCCGAGTTGGTGGTCGCCGACTTCGAGCGCCGTCCCGAAGGCGAGCGTGAGGTGGTCGCCGAGGTGGCGACGTCGGGGCGAGCGGTGGTGCGCGAGATGGCGTCGGTGCAGGGGGTGCAGCTCGTCCTGGCGGCACCCCTGGACTCCGGGCGGGTGGTGACCGTGGTCGTCTCGCCGCGCACGCGCCTCATCGCCGACGACCCGTTCGCCGCCCTGCTGGGGCTCGAGGTGCCGACGATCGTCGAGCCGCCGTACCGCCTGGCGGTCGCCTCGTTAGGGCGCGACGCGTCGCTCGACGAATCGCGGCGGTGGGTGCGCCTGGGCGACGAGTTGCACGGCGACTGGCGCATCGGCGGGACGCGCGGCTTCGTGCGCGCGCACGTCGAGGTCGAGCTGCGCTCGATCGACGCGCTCGTGCAGCGCGGGGCGTTGCTCGTCCTGCTCGACCTGGGGATCGTCGTGCTGCTCTGGACGCTGGCCGCGGCCGCCGACGGCGCGCTGTGGCGCTGGGTCCGCGTGCGGGTGCGGCGCTGGCGCTCCTCGTACCGCACGCGCCTGACGGCGGTGGTCTTCGCCGCCTTCATCCTCCCGGCGGGCGCCTTCGCCATCTGGACGTACCGGCGGCTGCAAGACGAGGATCAGCTCTCGCGCGAGCTGCTGGTGCGCGAGACGTTGCGTGCGGTGGCCGCCACCAGCGACCTCGGTCGTCTCTCCCAGGAGGGCGATCGCCTCGACACGCCGCTCTTCCTGTACAATGGCGGACGGCTCACGCGCTCCAGCGACGAGCTGTACGACGCCCTGGTGCCGCTGGGGCGGTACCTCGACCCGGTCGCCGCGCAGGGGGTCGCGTTAGGCGAGGAGGTCGCCGCCAATCGCCGCATCACCGTGGGCGGCGTGACCACCCTCGTCGGCTATCGCGTGCTGATGGACACGCGCAGCGAGCGCATCATCCTCGCGGCGCCCGCCAGGCGCAGCGAGCAGACGCTGGAGCGGCAGCGCAGCGATCTCGGCGTCCTGGTCGCCTTCGCCACCGCGCTGGGCGCCCTGGCGGCGCTCTGGCTGAGCGGGCTGGTGGCGCGCGGCTTCGCTGCCCCCATCGGGGCGTTGCGCGATGCGGCGATCGACGTCGCCGGCGGGCGTGCGACGCTCCCCTCGCTCGGCTCGCTCCCGCCGTACGAGTTCCGCCCCGTGTATTCTGCCTTCCGCCAGATGGTCACCGACCTCGGCGCCTCGCGCACCGCGCTCGAGGAGGCGCAGCGTCGCACCGAGGCGGTCCTGCGCAACGTGGCCAGCGGCGTCATCGCCTGCGACCCCGACGGGACGATCACGCTCGCCAATGCGCAGGCCGAGCGCATCCTCGGACGCGCGATCCCACCGGGGGAGACGCTGCAGGCGCTGGGCGTCCCGGCCCTGCATGTGCAGCTGACGGCGTTCGCGGGTGGTGAGGGCGCCCGCGGTGCCGACGCCGCCTTCGCGCTGGAGCATCGCGGGCGCGACCTGCGCGTGCGCCTGACGCGGCTCTCGCGCGGAGGGGGCGGAGTCGTCCTCACCCTCGACGACGTCACCGACCTCGCACGGGCGCAGCGCGTCTTCGCCTGGGGGGAGATGGCGCGCCAGGTGGCGCACGAGATCAAGAACCCGCTCACGCCCATTCGCCTGGGGGTGCAGCACCTGCGGCGCGCCCGGGCCGACCGGCGTGAGGACTTCGACGCCATCCTCGAGCGGAACGTCACGCGCATCCTCGCGGAGATCGATCGCCTGGACGAGATCGCGCGATCCTTTTCCAAGTTTGGCACCGTCCCCGGCGAGCGGGATCCCGGGACGCCGACCGATGTCGCCGCCGTACTGCGCGACGTCGCCGCGCTCGAGCGCATGGGGGACTCGGGGGTGGAGTGGGTCGTGGAGCACGGCGACGAGGCGGCATGGGCTCTCTCGCACGCCGAGGAGCTGCGCGAGGTCCTGCTCAACCTGCTGGAGAACGCGCGCCACGCGAACGCGCGGCGCGTGGTGGCGCGCGTCATCCGCACCCCGGAGCACGTGACCATCGAGGTGGAGGATGACGGCGATGGCATCGCCGCTGACGTGCTCCCGCGCGTCTTCGAGCCGCATTTCTCCACGCGGACGAGCGGGAGCGGGCTGGGGTTGGCGATTTCCAAGCGCCTCGTCGACGCCTGGGGCGGCTCCATCCAGATCGGTCCGGCGACTCCGCGCGGCACGGACGCCCAGCCGACCGACCCGACCGCGCCGTCAGATGGAACAAAGGTGCGGGTGACGCTGGTACCGGCGGCGTCGCCGTAACAGCTTTCGGGCATGTCATCGACCCCCTACGACGGCGTCCGTGCCGCCCGTCCGGCGGACTCCCCGGACGCGCCCAACCGTGTGTCGTATGAGCTGCCGGCGCACCTGCGCAGCTGGGAGCTCCCGCCGGAGTGGGCGTGGGGGAGCGAAGGGGTCTTCATGGAGTACCGCCACTACCAGGAGATTCGCGACGCCCTCGGGCGCTCGCTCTCGCTGGTGAGTGCGCCGGATCCGGCGCACGTGGGCTGGCTCGCACGCGAGGCGCGCTACCTCGCGCACCGCAATCACCCGGCGATCCCGACGACGTATCACTACTGGGCGCCGCATTCGCAGAGCAAGCGTGGCCCTGGCTACCTGCGCCGCTGGATCTCGTCGGAAACCATCGGCGGGCGCGTGCGCCGCACCGGCCCCGAGGAGATCCCCGCGGTCATGCGAATGATTCGCGCCGTCGGATCGACGCTCGCCTACCTGCACGACTCGGGGCAGACGCATGGCGGGATGTCACCGGAGGTCGTGTGGGCGTCGCCGTCGGGGCGCTTCTGGGTCCTGGGATGGCAATGGGCGATGCTGCGACAGGAGGTACCGCACGGCCTGCTCCCCGATCGTCGCTGGACGCCGATGCCCCCCGAGTGGAAGGACGCGGGGTGGCAGCCGTCGCTTGCCTCCGATCAATGGCAGCTGGCGGCGACCTGCTTTCTCGCCTTGACCGGGGAGATGCCCCCGTCGAGCGAAGCGCCCCCCATTCGCCTCATGCGTCCGGAGTGCCCGCAGGCGCTGGCCCACATCCTCGACCAGGCGCTCGTCCCCGATCCCACGCTGCGGCATCGGTCGGTGTCGTCGATGCTGCGCGCCCTGGAACGCGTGAGCGGGACGCGCTCGATGTTCGTCAGCGCGCCGGCCATCCCCTCGGCGCTCAGCGAAGAGGGGCGCCTTCGCTGGGCGGTGGGCGACGACTACGAGATCCTCGGCTTCCTCGGGAAGGGGACCTTCGGCAGCGTGTGGCGCGCCCGCGACCTCTCGCTCGAGCGCGAGGTCGCCTTGAAGATGTTGCACCCGGCGGTGGCCGAGGACGAGCGGGCGGTGGCGCGCTTCCGTCGTGAGGCGCGGCTGGCGGCGATGCTCGCGCACCCGGCCATCATCCCCATCTACGATTGGGATGCGCGCGGCGAGGTCACCTGGTACACGATGGAGCTGGCCGAGGGGGGCTCGGTGGCCGAACTCGTGGCTCGTGCCGGCCCGCGCCCCTTCGAGGAGGTCGCACCGCAGGTCGAGGCGATCCTCGACGCGCTCAACGCGGCGCACACCAATGGAATCGTGCACCGCGACCTCAAGCCCGAGAACGTCCTGATCGATCGCTACCGCCGCTGGCGCATCACCGACTTCGGGATCGCCAAGGGCGAAGACGAGCAGGCGGGTGCCACCGGGACCCCGGCCTTCGCCGCCCCCGAGCAGTTGCTGGGAGAGGCCCAGGGTCCCGCCGTCGACTGTTTCGGCGTGGCCGCGATCATCTACTACGTGCTCGCCGGCATGCCGCCGTTCGACGCTCGCGACACGCAGGCGCTGCTCGCCCAACAGTTGGGGGCCCGCTACGACGAGAGCCTGCTGCCGCCGCCACTCCAGCCCTTCATCAAGCGGGGACTCTCTCCCGACCCGACGCAGCGCTTCAGCGACGCCGGGACGATGAAGGAGGCGTGGCGCGAAGTCGTGGAGGAGATGGAGCGCGAGGCGCGCCGTGGCGACACCTGGTGGGGACGCGTGCTCGGCTAGCGCGCGACCGATCGTCGCGGTCGACGCAACGCACGACGCCCCGCTCGCGAGCGGGGCGTCGTCGTTTCCTGGCCCTGCACGCAGCCTAACGCGCGCCGGCGCGTCCCTTGAGGTCGTTGTACACGATGTCGAGAAAGACGTCGGGGGTCATGAAGCCCTTGCCCCACTTGGCGTCGAACTCGGCCGTCGGTTTGGCCGCCGCCACCTCGGTGAGCGACTTCCCCTGCGACACGAGGGTGCGGATCCGGTCGCGAATCGTCCCGATCACGCGCCGGAACTCCTGCAGGTCGGCCTTGCTGGCCACCGGACCGTGGCCGGGGATGATCTTCGTCTGGTCGTTGGCGATGGCGAGCACGCGATCGGCGGCGGCGATGATCCCGTCGATGGTACCGCCGCTCCCCGAGTCGATGAACGGGTAGCTCCCGTTGGGAAAGGCATCGCCCATGTGGATCACGTTCGCCTTCACGAAGTGGATGTACGCGTCGCCGTCCGTGTGCGCCGGCGCCAGGTGCACCACGCGCAGCGAGTCGCCATTGAGGTGCAGCGAGATGTCCTCGGCGAAGGTGACGACCGGGAGCGCCGCGTAGGGCGACGGCGGCGTCGTGCGGTTGAAGCGCTGCGAGAACTGCGCGGTGCTCATGCGCTTGCGCACGTTGTCGTGCGCCACGATCACCGCTCCCGTCTTGCCGAACGCTTCGTTGCCGCCCGTGTGGTCACCGTGCAGGTGCGTGTTGATCACGAAGCGCACCGGCTTGTCGGTGAGGCGCGCAATCGCCGCCTTGATCTTGTCGCTCAGCGGCGCGTACTGGTCGTCGATGAGCACCGCGCCGTCGTCGCCGATCAGCAGCCCCATGTTGCCGCCGCTCCCGAACAGCGCGTACACGCGCGGGGCGAGCTGCTGAACGGTGACCTGCACCGAATCGAAGTTCTGTTGCGCCATCGCCGGACGTGCCACCACGATCGTTGCGGTGGCCGCCAGGAGCGCGAGGAGGGATGGGCGACGCATCAGCGGTCTCCGTCGAGCATCCCGCCCAGCACGCCGAGCACCGACCCTTCCTCGCGGCGTCCACCGCCGGCGCGTGGGGCAGCGGCGATGATGCGGTCAGCCAGGCGAGAGAAGGGGAGCGTCTGCAGCACCACCTTGCCCGGTCCCGTCAGCTGCATGAAGAACAACCCCTCGCCCCCGAAGAGCGCGGTCTTGATCCCCGGGACCATCTGGATGTCGTACGACACCGTCGGCTGCATGGCCACAAGGCACCCCGTATCGACGCGTAACCGTTCGCCCGGCGCCAGGGTGAGCTCCATCAGTGTCCCCGACGCGTGCAGGAAGACGAGCCCGTCCCCCATCAGCTTCTGCAGGATGAATCCCTCGCCGCCGAAGAAGCCGGCGCCGATGCGACGCGTGAACGCGACCGTGACATCGACCCCGCGCGCCCCGCACAGGAACGAGTCCTTCTGCGCGATGATCGTCCCGCCCCAGCTCGCCAGGTCGATCGCCTGGATCTTTCCCGGATACGGGGCGGCGAACGCCACGTCACGGCGGATCGTCGCCTCGTTCATGAACCAGGTCACGAAGAACGAGTCACCCGACAGCACTCGCTTGCCGGCAGACATGAGTTTGTCGAAGAGCCCGCCGCCACGCCCGGTCTGGTCGAGCGAGGTCGCCATGCGGATCCCGTCCTGCATGTACATCATCGCCCCCGCCTCGGCCACGACAGCCTCGCCGGGATCGAGCGTGATCACCACGCCCTGCAGGTCATCCCCAATCAACCGATAGTCGATCTCGTCTGCTCTCATGGCCTGGCCTCGCACTGGGATCGAGGCGCGCCGGGCGGCGCGCGGATGAGGTGCAAGTCGGCGCGCCACCGCGCCGCACCGACCTGGCACCGAACTCCGGGGAAATGAACGGAGGACGGGTCGGAACGGTAGGGGAGCCTGGGCACCGACGCACATCGACGTCGCGCGCGAAGTGCGGACGCCGTCGGCCGGCGCTACCTTGCCACCATGACTACACGCCTCGTGTCCCCCCGTCGTGGCCGGCGCGCCATGCGCACCGTGTACCTGTTGACCTTCGCGACGCTCATGGCCGCGTGCTCGGCGGAGACCAAGGAGAAGACGAGCACGTCGGCGGGGAACGCGGCGGCCGAGACCTCACCGTCGGCGGCGGCACCCGCCGGAGGGGCGGCGACGCCGGGCGCCACCTCGCCATGTCTGATGGAAGGGGCGTGGACCCCGTGTGCCATCGAGGATCGGCTCGTGCACGCGGGGGTGGTCCTCGATCGTCAGGCGGAGCCGGTGAGGCATCCGTTCTTCACCGTCCCCGGGACGGTGTATCACATCGGGAACCCCGAGCACGAACTGCAGGTCTTTCTCTATCCCACGGCGGCTGACCGCGAACGCGACACCGCCGCGCTGGACAGTGCGACCGCCTCGCCCAAGGGGACGCGCGTGATCTGGCGCACGCCGCCCACGCTGGTGACCTCGAACAACATGGCGGCGGTGATCCTCAGCCTCAACGACCGGACCGTCGAGCGCCTGGCGTTGGCGCTGGCGGCCGGGCTCCCCCAGCCGGAGAAGCGTTAGGCGCGGGCGGCTCGCGCGAGGGCGGTGCGCTGCGCTGACCGGACTGATGCCCGGTCGGCTGCCCCGTCAGCTGCCCCGGAACGATCGCCCCGGCACCGAACTTCGCCCGCAGGGCATCGACCGCCGTGGCGAGCGCGCGATCGCGTGCGGTCTCCAGTGCCTCGGGGGCTGGCGCCTCGCCAAAGAGCGAAAGCTGCGCGACCTCATCCGCTCCGTCGCTCAGCCCCGACAGCCCGACGCCCAGCAGGCGGGCCGGCGTACGGCGCGCCGTGCGCAGCTTGCGCAGCAGTCCGTGCGCCACGCCGAGGATCACGCGGTCGGCCACGACCGGCGCATCGAGGGTGCGACTCGCACTTCGCAGGTGAAAATCGGCGTCCTTGAGCTTCACCGTGATGGTGCGCGCCGTGAGCGCCTTGCCGCGCAGGTCCGACGCCACCCGTGTCACCAGGCGCACCAGTTCGACGTCGAGCTGCGCGTCGTCGTTCACGTCGTCGTGAAACGTGTCCTCGTGGCTGACACTCTTGGGCTGTTCGCGCGCCACCACCTCATCGCTCCCGATCCCCTGCACGCGGTCCAGGAGCCATCGGCCGGCGCGCTCCCCGAGCATGCGCTCCAGCGCCGGACGTCCGGCTGCCAGCACGTCGGGAACGGTATGGAGCCGCATGGCGGACAACCGATCGCGCAGCCGTGGCCCCACCCCGGGGATGTCGCCCAGCGGCACCTGGCGCACGAACGACCCCTCGTCGCCGGGCGCCACGACAAAGACGCCGGTGCCGGCACTCCCCGGCTTGGGCTTCCCGAACTCGACGGCCAGCTTGGCGATGAGCTTGTTGGTGCCCCCGCCTAACGAAACGGCAAGCCCGGTCTCGCGGCGTACGGCGTCGCGAATCTCGTGCGCGACGTCGGCCAACGGGGCGCGGTGGTACAAGGTCTCGGTTCCCGACAGGTCCAGGTACCACTCGTCGATGCTCGCCCCCTGCACGATGGGGGCGAAGCGGTGCAGCACGGCCGAGATCTCGCGGCTCTTGCGCCCGCAGGCCCCGCGAGGCACCGGGACGCACATCGCCTGCGGACAGAGCCGCAGCGCGCGGGCGATCGGCATCGCCGACCGCACGCCGAACTGGCGCGCCTCGTAGGAGGCCGAGCAGACGACGCCGCGCGACCCCGGCGCGCCGCCGACGATCAGGAGCGCGGCCCGACCGGCCCCCTCGGGGTCGACCATACGCGCCACCGCCACGAAGAACGCGTCCGCATCGACCAGCAGGATGCGGCGCGGCAACGGGGGGGAAAGGGACGGGGCGGGGCGTGGGAGTGGCGGCATGGCTCGAGGGACCGCCGGGAAGATACGACGACGCGCCGCCTCCCGGCTGGGGGAAGCGGCGCGTGAAACGCGGCCGGGGGGAGGGACCCCACCACGGCCGCCTCGCCAGCGTTAGGCGCTCGTCCCCGCCGAGTGCTCGGCGCGCTCGAGGGCGTCGGCCTTCACGTAGTGCATCCGGTACTGGTCGCGCAGGAGCACCTTCTGCACCTTGCCCGTCCCGGTCTTGGGGAGCGTCTCCACGAAGACGATCTCGTCCGGGACCCACCACGACGCGAAACGCTCGGCGAGCCAGGCCTTGAGCGCCTGCTGCTCCACCTGCATCCCCGGCTTGCGCACGACGACGGCAAACGGACGCTCCGACCACTTGGGGTGCGGCAGGCCGATGACCGCGGCCTCGAACACCTCGGCGTGCCCCATCAGCGCCCCCTCGAGCGCCACCGAGCTCACCCACTCGCCCCCGGACTTGATCACGTCCTTCGACCGGTCGGTGATCGTCACGCAGCCGTCAGGCGCAATCGTGACGATGTCGCCGGTGCAGAACCAGCCATCGTCGGTGAACTGCGTGACCGGGTCCTCGGGGCGATAGTAGGCGCTCGCGATCCACGGCCCGCGCACCTCGAGTTCGCCCATCGCCTTCCCATCCCAGGGGATGAGCCCATCCTCGCTTCGGGCGCGGATCTCCACCCCGGGGACCGGATAGCCCGCCTTGGCCAGCTGGTGGAACTGCTCGTGCTCGGCGATCCCCTCGTGCTTGCTCATGAGCTTGGAGATCGTCCCGATCGGCGACATCTCCGTCATCCCCCACCCCTGCTGCACGTGAATGCCGTGGCGCTGCTTGAAGCCGCGGATCATCGACTCCGGCGGGGCGGCGCCGCCCACCAGTGTCATGCGCATGGCGGAGAGATCCCACTTGCCCGGCGCCTGATCGAGGGCCTGCAGGATGCCTAACCAGATCGTGGGGACGCCGGCCGACATCGTCACCCGTTCGCCCGCCATGAGGTCGAGGAGCGACAGGGGATCGAGGTGCGGTCCCGGGTGCACCTGCGATGCCCCCATCAGGGCGCAGGTGTACGGGAAGCCCCAGGCGTTCACATGGAACATCGGCACCACCGGGAGCATCACGTCGCGTTCCACGATCCCCGCGCCGTCCGACGAGATCGACATCAGCGTGTGCAGGACCAGCGAGCGGTGCGAGTACAACACCCCCTTCGGCTTCCCCGTGGTCCCCGACGTGTAGCACATGGCCGCGGCCGAGCGCTCGTCCAGATCGTCGAAGGGGAAGGGCTCGTCCGACGTGTTGGCCAGGAGCGCTTCGTAGTCGAGCGCCCCGGCGGGAGTCTCGCCGCCGTCGGACATCACGATGACGTGCTTCACGGAGACGTGCGGCGCCACCTTCTCCCACAGCGGCCAGAGCACGTGGTCCACGAGCACGACCTGATCCTCCGCATGACCGATGATGTACGACAGGTCGGTCGGATGCAGGCGCAGGTTGAGCGTATGAAGGACGAACCCCGCCGAGGGGATGGCGAAGTAGGCCTCGAGATGTCGCTGGTTGTTCCACGCCAGGGTGGCCACGCGGGCCCCGGGCTCGAGCCCGAGCTCCTTGAGAGCGTGGGCGAGTCGCCCGGCACGCGCGATGACTTCCCCGTACGTCGCGCGCGAGATGGTCCGGTCGGGACGGCGCGAAATCACCTGCTTCTCGGGGTACAGATCGCGCGCTCGCCGAATGATCATCGGGATCGAGAGCGGTACTTCCTGCATCAGGCCTTGCATGGGAAAGACTCCAGGCGGGCGACGATGTTGACTGTCGGGAGGAAATCCTGACCGGTGGGCGCGAAGAAACTGCTACGCATGCGCGAACGGCACAACCCGGCCGTTGAGGAACGAACGAGACGCCGGCACCGACGCAAGCCCTCGGGCCTGCCGAAGACGGACCAACACGGCGTGCTGGCCGCGCCGCGGCGGGGGCGCTAACCTCCGGCTTCCCCGCACCCTTTTCGTCATGTCGCGTTTGCGATCCGCGCTCGCCGCTGGCCGTGTTCCGCTCGTTGCCGCCGCTGCCTCCGTTGTCGCCGTCTCGATGGCGCCCACGCCCGCGCGCGCGCAGGGCAATACCGACGTCTTCCTCGCGTCGTTAGTGCTGCGCCCCGGCGCCGTGCAGGTCACCGCGCTCCGCAACGTGACGGCCCGCGAGGGCTACGACAACCAACCCGCCTTCTCGCGCGACGGCCGCACCCTCTACTTCACGTCGACTCGCGAGGACGCGCAGGCCGATATCTACGCGTACGCACTCGCCGATGGCACGATGTCGCGCGTCACCCGCACCGCGCCGGAGAGCGAGTACTCGGCGACGGAAGTCCCGGACGGTGGCGCACTGTCCGTGATCAGGGTCGAGCGCGACTCCACGCAGCGCCTCTGGCGTGTGCCGCTCGGCACGGGGACAGAAGCGGTGATCCTCCCGTCGCTCAAACCGGTCGGCTACCACGCCTGGGCCGATCCGTTTCGCCTCGCGCTCTTCGTGCTCGGAGCCCCGCCCGTCCTTGTCCTCGCGGATGTGCGCACCGGGCGCGCCGACACCCTCATGGTCAACATTGGGCGTTCGCTGCACCGCATTCCGGGCGGATCGCACGTCTCCGTCGTGAGCAAGGCGTACGAGGAGAACTGGTACATCATGGATCTCGATGTCGACACGAGGGCGATGCGTCCCGTGGCCAAGCTCCCCAAGGGCACCGAGGACTATGCCTGGCTCCCTGACGGGCGCCTGATTGCCGGGAGCGGCAGCAAGCTCTTCGTCGCCGACCCGTCCCGCGCGGCCGAGTGGGTCGAGGTGGCCGATCTCGGGTCGGGCGGGGTCACGGGCATCACGCGTCTCGCGGTCTCGCCCGCGGGAGACCGAGTCGCGATCGTCGCCATTCCGGCGACGCGGTAGTCGCGAGCACCGGTAGCCGAACGGGCCGCGCACTCGCCGTGCGCGGCCCGTCGCTCACCTCAAGTCACCGCAGGAGGTCAGCTCCAGGACGCCAGCTTCCGGAAGCACGACTTGGGGACCACCTGCACGCCGCGACGGGCCAGGGCTTCGTATCGCGCGAGCTTCTCCGGGTAGCGGGCGATCGCGCAACGTTCGTAGCCGAGCGACGAGAAGAAGCCGTCGGCGAGCGTCACGGCAAAGAGCTCGTCGATGTCGCGCCGCCTCGCGCTCGCCTCGACCCCGCGCACCACCATGCTGCCCAGCCCCTGTCCCTGTGCCTCGGGCGAGACGACGACCGAACTGACTTCCGCCAGCGACGGTGAGTACTCGAGCAGCGCGGCGCAGGCGAGCACGCGACCGTTGCGGTCGGTGACCACGACGTAGTCGTCTATGGCGGCGGCGATTTCGTCAGCGCTCCGGGGGAGAACGAGCCCGGCCTCGGCGTGATGGGCCACGAGCTCGTGAATCTCCGTGGCATCGGCATCGAGCGCGCCACGCACTACGTGCGTCGCGCTCAGGTGCGGGCGCGGCGAACGGATTGGGGGCGCGGTACGGCGGCGGGGCGCCAACTTATGCATGATCAATGCATAAATACCCATCACCATGCGCGCAAGGCCCCGCGCGCGAACCGCGACTTACCGGGGCGGGAGTTCGATGACCAGCTTGCCGGCCGTGTCGTTCGATTCGAGGCGAGCATGCGCCTCGGCGATGCGGGCGATCGGGTAGACCTCATCGATCGTCGGAATGAGCGACCCGTTCGCCACGCGCGGGACGATCTCCGACGCGAAGACCTCGGCGACGGCGATCCGTTCGGCGAGTGATCGGGAACGCATCACCGTCCCCTGGATCGTGAGGCGCTTGAACAGCGCCTGCCGCACGTCGAATCGCGCATCGCTCCCGCCGACCGCGCCGATGAGGAGGAGGCGCGCCCGATACGCCGCGGCGTCGACGCTGGCCCCCACGTAGCTCCCCCCGACGAGGTCGACCACGACGTCGGCGCCGTGATTCTCGCTCCACGCCTTCACGGCGGCGACGAGGGGGGCGGGCCCGTCGGGAAGGGCGATCCCGTCCTCCATGCCTAACGATCGGGCGACGGTGAGCTTGTCGGCGCGTCGCGAGGTGCCGAAGGCGCGCCCCCCCCAGGCGCGCGCCACCTGCACGGCGGCGAGTCCCACGCCGCTCGCCACGGCATGCACGAGCACGCGATCGCCCGCCCGCATCGCCCCCTGCGTGATCATTGCATCGTATGCGGTGAGGAAGGCCTCGGGGATCGCGGCCGCCTCGTGCCAGGTGAGCGTGTCGGGAATCCGGGCGATGGTCGCCTCGTGCACCACCACGTACTCCGCATGCGCGCCGCCTCCCACCAGCCCGAACACACGATCGCCGGCGTGCCAGCGTCGGGCATCGCTCCCCGTCGCGGCCACCTGGCCGGCGAATTCGAGTCCGGGAATGTCGGCGGGCCACCCCGGCGGGGCGGGGTAGCGGCCCAGGCGCTGCGCGAGATCTGCCCGATTGAGCGACGAGGCGTGCACGCGCACGAGCACCTCGTCGGGCCCCGGAGCCGGGGTGGGGACTTCGCGAATCTCGAGGACGTCTGGGGGGCCGAAGCGCGAAATGACGGCTGCGAGCATGAACGCTCCGCGGTACGATGGTGGAAGGACGGGGCCGCGCGAGCCCAAGCTAGCACGGTCCGTTCCCGCGTGGCGAAACTATGCGCCCTGCGCCGCGTACGATGCATCACACCAGCTTCACCGCCTCACGAGGAACTTCGCCATGTTCGGATTGCTAGCACTCGCCGCGAGCGTCGCGGTCGCCATGATCGGGTACACCCAGGCCCGTGCCTTCGTGCGCGAGCGCCTCCGCTACGTCGACCTCGCGCAATCCTCCTTTGCCCCGGTCATCGCCGGGCTCGGTGCGGCGATGCTGGCCAGTCCCATCGTCGCGCTGCTCCCCTTCATTGGTGGCGGGACCGCCCTCGGCTTCGGGATCAGCGTCGGCATGGGGGTCCTCAACGGCCAGCGCGACGTGCGCCGCGCCCTCCCGCCGGGCATCTGACCCGTGCGCGCGCCGCCTAACGGCTGCCGGTGATCGGCGTGCCGCTGGGCGGCGTCGGCGTTCGGGCCGCCAGGTGGCTGCGCGCCCGGTCCAGCGCGTCTTCGAGCGTCGTGTAGATCGACTCGGGGCCGAGTTCCTCCATCAGCGCAGACCGCTCGAGGGTCGCAAGCGGTTGCGTGTGAATCTCGGCGATCAACACGAGGCTTCGATCGACCTTGCTCCGGTGCACCACGTCGCGTAACGCGCGCAGCCCCGTGGCATCGAGCAGCGACACGTTGCGCATCCGGATGATCTGGACCTTCGGCTTGTTGGCCACCTGGTTCAGCGTGTCCTTGAAGGTCTCAGCCGCGCCAAAGAAGAACGCGCCGTTGATCTCGTACACGTCGACCCCCGCCGGGATGTCGTAGGCGCCGACCGCTCGGTCGTCGCGCTCACCCTCTCCCCCGGCCTCACGCCGCAGTTCGCGCGTCACCGCGCTCACGTTGGTGACCTCCGACATGCGGTGCATGAAGAGGAACGACGCGAGGACCATCCCGACCTCGATCGCGACCGTGAGGTCGACGACCACGGTGAGGAAGAACGACACGAGGAGGACGGCGACGTCGGCGCGAGGACCGCGCAACTCATCGAGGAAGGTCCGCCACTCGCTCATGTGGTAGGCGACGACCACGAGGATGGCGGCGAGCGTCGCCATCGGGATGAGCGCGGCGAGCTTGCCGAAGAAGAGCGTGATGAGGAGCAGGACGAGCGCGTGCACGATCCCCGCCACCGGCGTGCGTCCGCCATTCTTGACGTTGGTCGCGGTGCGGGCGATGGCCCCGGTCGCGGGGATCCCACCGAAGATGGGGGAGGCGATGTTGGCCACCCCTTGTGCGATCAACTCCACGTTGGAGCGATGGCGCGAGCCGATCATCCCGTCGGCGACCACCGCCGAGAGGAGTGACTCGATGGCGCCGAGCAAGGCAATGGTGAAAGCCGGCGAGACGAGGCTCTGGATGAGGGCGAACGAGACGTGGGGGACAACCGGACGCGGGAGCGATGCCGAGAGCTCCCCGAACCGGCTCCCCACGGTGTCCACCGGCAGGTGCAAGAAGTAGACGGCACCCGTGGTCACGAGGAGTGCCACGAACGGCGACGGGATCGTGCGATTGACCCGTGGCCACCAGAGCACGATGGCCAAGGCGGCGACCGCCACGCCGATTGAGGCCGGGTTGACGGTCTGCAGGTGCTCCGCGTACGCCGCGAGCTTCTCCACGAAGTCGGCGGGGACGGTGCCCATCTTCAGCCCCAGGAAGTCCTTCACCTGGCCCGTGAAGATGATGACGGCGATTCCGCTGGTGAAGCCGGTGATGAGGGGCTGCGGAATGAACTTGATGATGGCCCCGAGTCGCGCGAGCCCCATCGCGACGAGCATCACGCCCGCCATGATCGTCGCCACCGTCAGGCCGTCGATCCCGTACTTCTGGACGATGCCGTACACGATGACCACGAAGGCCCCGGTCGGGCCACCGATCTGGACGCGCGAGCCGCCGAGCGCCGAGATGAGGAAGCCGGCGACGATGGCGGTGTAGAGGCCGCGTTCCGGGGTCACGCCGCTGGCGATGGCAAAGGCGATCGCCAGCGGAAGTGCGACGATCCCGACGATCGTGCCGGCCGTCAGGTCGGCCACGAACTGCCGACGATCGTACTCCTTGAGCGTGGTGACGAGTTTTGGAACGAACACGGGCGGGGCGAGGGTGCTGAGGCGCGGAGGAGCGACGCGGACCGCGTTGGTCCACCTCGCATGATGTATCGGCCGTCTCGGAATGTCACCCCGATGGAGCGAGATTGCCCTCGACGCTAAGTTTTCTTGATTGCCCGCGCCGTGCTTCGGCCAGCGACGGGCGCGTGTCCCGTGCCTCTCACGCGAACCGCCATGCATCCGCGCCTTTCCGAACTCCTCGACTACGCCGACACCACGCGAAGCGACCTGCTGGCCGCCGTGTCGACCTTTCCCACCGCGCAGTGGAACGCGCCGGCGGCCGATGGCGGGTGGAGCCTGGCCCAGCAGCTGACGCACTTGTACCTGGTGGAGCATTCGTCGGTCCGCGCGATGTTTCGCGCGCTCAAGGACGCGAAGAAGGTCGGGCTCGGGCCAGAGACCGAGACGTCGTCCGTCCGTGGCGCACTCGACGCCACCGACCTCGTGATGGGGACGCAGAAGCTCGCGGCGCCGGACTTCGTCCAGCCGGCGACGTCGTTCCCGGACCTCGCGACGGCCCTGGCCAAGCTCGCCGAGTCGCGCGAGGGATTGCGCGCCTGGGCGGCGGAGGGCGATGGCTGCGCGCTCGCAACCGTCACCTTCCCGCACCCGCGCCTCGGGACGCTCAACCTGTACGAGTGGGTGCTGATGATCGCGGGGCACGAACGCCGACACCTGGCGCAGATCGAACGGTTGCGCCTGACGGTGACCGGGTGATCGTCACGCTCGACCGGCTGGCGGCGGAGTACGCCGTCGCCCGCCTCGCGCCCGGGTCGGGGTGGCCGCACTGGGCCACCTGGTCGCGCGAGTTTGTCTCCGTGAGCCGGACGCTCGCGGAGACGTCGGTCATCTGCGAGGCGCAGTACGTCCCGGCGACGGTGCCGGCCGAGCGTGGCTTCGCGGCGTATGTCGTCCGCGGCCCGCTCCCGTTCTCGCTGGTCGGGGTGATGGCGGCGATCACCGCGCCGCTCGCGGCGGCCGCGGTACCGCTCCTCGCCGTGTCGACGTACGACACCGACGTCATCCTCGTGCGCATCGCCCACGCGACCTCGGCCGAGCAGGCCTGGGACGCGAGCGGGATCGAGATCGGTACACGCTGAGACCCGCGGGCGCGCCGCCGTGCCCGACGGCCGCGGTCGACAGCCGAAGCCGACGGTCGCAGTCGGTCGTTAGGCGAACGGGACCCGGTCCGGGCCGCGGGGGAGGGTGAGGGTGAAGGTGGAGCCCTCGCCGACTTCGCTCTCGACCGTCAGTTCGCCTCCCATGCCGCGCGCGAGTTCGCGCGAGATCGCCAGGCCGAGCCCCACCCCCTCCTTGGACGAGCGCAGGGTGCGATTGGCCTGCACGAACGGCTCGAAGATCCGCTCGAACTGCTCGGCGGGGATGCCGATCCCCGTATCGCGCACGCGTAGGTGCACCAAGCGCGATTCCGCGGCGCACGACACGTCGATCTGGCCGCCGGCCGCGGTGAACTTGGCGGCGTTGCCCAGCAGGTTGAGCAGGATCTGCTGCAGCTTTTCGCTGTCGGCGCGCACCGTGACCGTGGCGTCGCACGGGGAGATCTGGTACACCAGTCGTCGCTCGCGCAGCTGCGGCTCGATGAGCGATTCGACGGCGCGAATCGACGCGGCCACCGGGACGTTGGTCAGGTCGTACATCACGCGGCCGGCGTCGAGGCGGGCGAAGTTCAGCACCGAGTTGATGAGCCCCAGCAGGTGGCGCTGGTTCTGCCGGATCTTTTGCAGGTCGACGACCTGCGCCTCGGTGACGGCGCCGCGCAGCCCGAGTTCGATGAGCTCGGCGTAGCCGGCGATGGCATTGAGCGGGGTGCGCAACTCGTGCGACATCATCGCCAGGAAGTCGCTCTTGGCGCGACTCGCCCGTTCGGCTTCGGTCCGTGCCGCTTCGGCCTCACCACGGGCGCGATGCTCGGCGGCGAGTAGGTGGGCATTGTCGAGCGCCATCGCAGCGCGTCGTGCGAGCTCTTCGGCCAGCGCCAGGTCGCCCTGGTCGAATCGCCGCCGCATGCCGCGTGTCCCCATTCCCATGGCCCCGAGGACGCGACCGCGGGTCGAGATCGGGACCATGAGGAGCGAGGTGGTCCCGGTGGCCCGCGCCAGTTCGATGACCGACTGCTCGCCGGAGAGCATGCTGGCGATGCTGGCGTCGTTGACGCTGGGGACGAGGATCGAACGCGCGTCGCGCAGGGCATGCCAGACCGGGTGGGTGGGCGTGCCGTCGACCGGGTGCTGCCGGTCGAAGGCCTGCAGCGCCTCGAACATCGACTGATCGGTCGATTCGATCGCCACCACGCCGATGCTCCCGCCATCCCGCACGACGAAGATCACGCAGACGTCGGCCAGCTCCGGCACGACGCGTTGCGCGAGCAGGGCGAACGTGCGCTGGATGTCGAGGGATCCGGCGAAGGCGGCCGACGCCTCGGCGAGGACGCGGGAGGCGATCTCGGCACGCTTGCGCGCGGTGATGTCGATGAAGGCCCCGACACTCCCGCGGACGCAATGGTCGTCATCGACGATCGGGGCGGCGCTGGCGAGCAGGGTGACGCGCGTGTGGTCCTCGAAGACCAGTTCGTGCTCGCTGTACGGGATGGACTCGCCGGAGCTCGCCGCCAGCTGCAGCGGAAGCTGGTCCGCTCGCAGCTCCGCGCCGTCGCGGAAGGCACGGAACGGGAGGGCATCGCCGTCGGGCCCCGACTTGGAGGCGTTGACCCCGGTGGGAATGCGCAGGAGGGTGGCCATGGCGGGGTTCACGGTGATGTCGGTCCCCTGCGGATCGTTGGCCAGTCCGATGCCGACTGGGATCACCTTGAGGAGCGTCTCCATCTCATCGACACGGCGCTTGAGCGCCGTGGTGAGCCGGGACACCTCTTCCTCGGCACGGCGGCGCACGGTGGTGTCGACCGCGTGCACCCCCACGCCATCGCCGAGCGGGAAGGCATTGCCTTCGTAGTAGGACTCGGCGTAGGTGCCACGCGCCGTGAAGGGGACGGTGGCGCGCGTTTGCCGCGCCTCGAGCATCGCCAGATGCAACGCCCCGCCGACGAGGCGGGGAAAGGCGTCCCAGATCACGCGCCCGACCATGTCATCAGGGTCGAAGCCATTGTCCCGCACGAACTCGCGCATGGCGCGATTCAGGTGCCGGTAGCGCCACTCGGCATCGCACACGAAGTACTGGTCGCTCATGCGCTCGAGCGAGTCCGTGTGCCGTTCGATCGCGGCCTCGGCGGCGTGCCGCGCCGCTCGTTCGCGGGCGAAGAGCTGGGCGCGCTCCAGGGCGAGCGCCGACTGGTGGGCCAGCGCGTCGAGGAACTCACGCTCGTCAGGCGCAAAGTCGCGCGCGTCCGGGAACGTGATGACCAGGACACCGACGAACCGCTCGGCGGTCGCCAGCGGCAACGCGACGCGCGCGCCCGCGGGCGCGGAGAACTGCGCGATGGCCGGTGCGATCGCCTCGAGGGCGGGCTGCGAGGTGACGTAGAGCGGAATGCGATCGTGCACGAGGCGCGTGACGGCGGGAAACGCCGAGACGCGTACCTGCGAGAACCGCGACACGAGGGTATCGGGATACCCGATCCAGGCCACCACCGCGAGGGTGTCGCCATCTGCCGACAGCTCGGTCACCGCGGCCGCTGACGCCCCGATCGCCTCGAGCGAGTTGCGCAGGATGGCACTCAGCACCTGCTCGCGCTCGAGCGAGGAGGCGAGCGTGGCCGCGATCCGCTGCAGTGTGATCGCAAAGCGCGCCGCGCGTGCAAGCTCGGCCACGCTGTGCGGCCGATTCTCGAGCGCGGCAAAAGGACGATCGTCTGACGGCGGAAGCGACTCGAACACGGCGGGGGCGTCGAAGGGCAGTGTGGCGTCCCTCCAAGCTGTCACCGACAAGCGGCGCCAACAACTCGGGGAACTCCTAGCACACCCATCGATAAAACCATCCGCTGGCTCGTGCGTTCCCGGCGCCCGGCCACGCCGGACACGTCGGCCACCGTTCGGCGTGACCGCTTGGACCGGTGTGCGGCGCGGGCGGCCGGCGAGTGCGTTGCGCGGCGCGCCCGGGGTCGTTAGGCGGCGTCCGGCGTGGTGCCGTCGGCGCTCGCCTCAGGGCCGTCGCGGCGACCGAGCATCCACGTCAGCACCCAGTACGCCAGCACCAGCGGAATCGCGAGCTTGAGCGCCACCACGCCGATGGAGACGATCCACATCGTCGCCGTGACGAGGAGCCCGCCGATGAGGACGACCAGCAGGACGGGGAGCCCGATGACCGCCAGGACCAGCAGCAGCGGAAGCGCGAGCACGGCGAGCATGATGAGGAACGGCAAGCCAAGCGCCTTGAGGATGAAGGCGAGCGGGAGGAGCCACCCCAGGCTCCCGAAGGCCTTGAGGACGAGCTTGAGGATGGCCCACTTGGCGAGCAACGACTTGAGCACGACCCACATGAGACTCTCTCGGCGCTGAATGGTCTGGCTCCCCCTACGCGCCGTCGTCCGCCCGGTTTCGCGCCGTACGCCGGCGCGGCTGGGCGGGTGGTCGGTGAGCGGCGGATGTGGGGCCTCGGGTCCCGCGCCGCTAAGAATGCGAAGAGATCCCCCGTCGGGGGAGGGTCCCCCGATCGGCCGACCACGCGACGACCGACGGCTGGCTACCTTATGCCGTCTCCCGCATCCGACAATGGCTGAACCGAAGCTCCCCTCCACGCCCCCGAAGAAGCCGAAGGTGAACACGGCGCGCGCCTGGTCCGAGACCCGCGCGCTCATGTGGACGCACCGGCGCTCGCTGGCGATCGGCTTCCTGCTCATGCTCGTGAATCGACTCTCCGGGCTGGTCCTGCCGGCGAGTTCGAAGTACCTGATCGACAACGTCCTCTCGCAGGGGCGCGTCGACCTGCTGCTCCCGCTCGCGTTGGCCAGTGGCGGGGCAACGATCATCCAGGCGATCACGTCGTTCGCCCTCTCGCAGGTCGTGAGCATCGCGGCCCAGCGCGCCATCACCGACATGCGCATTGACGTGCAGCGGCACATCCTGCGCCTTCCGGTCTCCTTCTTCGATTCGACCAAGACCGGCGTCCTGATCTCGCGCATCATGACCGACGCCGAGGGGATCCGGAACCTCGTCGGGACCGGGATCGTGCAGCTGGTGGGGGGGCTGCTCACGGCGCTCATCGCGCTGGGCGTGCTGTTCTACACGAGCTGGAAGCTCACCTCGCTGACGCTGGTGGTGCTGGCGGCGTTCGGGGTGATGATGGCGATCGCCTTCAAGCGCCTGCGCCCGATCTTCCGGGAGCGGAGCGTGATCAACGCCGAGGTCACCGGGCGCCTCACGGAGACGGTCGGCGGCGTCCGCATCGTGAAGGTCTACACGGCGGAGGATCGCGAGGAGCGCGTCTTTGCCGGGGGGGCGGAGCGCCTCTTTGCCAACGTGCGCTCGACCATCACCGGGACGAGCGCGGTGGGGGCGGCGACGACGGCGATCGTCGGGGTGATCGGCGTGCTGCTCACGATCATGGGGGGACAGGCCATCATCGCCGGCGAGATGTCGTTAGGCGACTTCGTGCGCTACATCTTCTTCATCGGCCTGGTGGCGGCGCCGCTGGTGTCGATCGCGTCGATCGGGACGCAGATCTCCGAGGCGTTCGCCGGCCTCGATCGCATCCGCGAGATCCGCGACATGGCGACCGAGGACGCGCTCGATGCGTCCAAGGCCTCCGTCCCCACGCTCGACGGGGCCATCGAGTTCCGCCACGTCGACTTCGAGTACACCGAGGGGGTCCCCGTCCTCAAGGACATCTCGTTCCAGGCGCCGGCGGGGTCGACGACCGCACTCGTGGGATCGAGCGGGGCCGGGAAGAGCACGCTGATCGGGCTGGTGATGGCCTTCAATCGCGCCAAGTCGGGGCAGGTCATCGTCGATGGGCACGACCTCGAATCGCTCAAGCTGCACGAGTATCGCAGCCACCTGGGCGTCGTTATGCAGGACAACTTCCTCTTCGACGGTTCGATCCGCGACAACATCGCCTACGCCCGTCCCGATGCCACGGACGAAGAGGTCCGGCAGGTGGCGCGCATTGCGCACGTCGACGAGTTCGTCGAGACGTGGGAGAAGCGCTACGACACGGTCGTCGGGGAGCGCGGCGTGAAGCTGTCCGGCGGCCAGCGCCAGCGGGTAGCGATTGCGCGGGCGATCCTGGCCGATCCGCGCATCCTCATCCTGGACGAGGCGACATCGTCGCTCGACAGCGAGAGCGAGGCGCTCATCCGCGACGGGCTGCAGCGGCTGCGCACGGGGCGCACGACCTTCGTGATCGCCCACCGCCTGTCGACGATCGAGAGTGCCGACCAGATCCTGGTGATCGAGGACGGGCGCATCATCGAGCGCGGAACGCACGCCGAGCTGATGGCGCTGCGCGGACGGTACAAGGAGCTGCACGATCGCCAGTACGGGATCGAGACCGACCGGTTCATCAATCCCGGCGAGGACTTCACGCCGGAGCCCGACGCGGCGGATGCGATCGCCCCCTCGCGCGGGCGGGGCGCCTCGTGATGCGGGCTCGTTAGGGACGCTCGATCACGGACATGGGGTGCCGCCGGCGCGGGGGGTCCCGTTAGGCCGGCGGCGCCGATCCCACCGACGCGCCGCGCGGCCCCGATGCCGCTGGGCGGGCGCGGCCGTCAGTCTTCGGGATGGCTCCCGTTGCCGTTCTCGTGCTCGCCGTGCGTCCCCGTGCCATTGCCGTTTGACGAGTGTGGCACGCCGAGGACCATCTGCACGAGGGCGCTCAGCGTGCGATGCGACTCCATCGGATGCCGCAACGAGACGTCGGCGTTCACTTCGTAGTGATTGCGCCGCCCGTCACGTGACTTGGTGAGCGCACCCGACTCTTCGAGCTCGGCGATGATCTTCTGGACCGCGCGCTCGGTGATCCCGACCTGCGAGGCGATCTCGCGCAGCCGTACGTCGTGGTCGCGGGCGATCGCCAACAGGACGTGGGCGTGGTTCGTGAGGAAGGTCCACTGCGTGGAACCAGTGGCGGCGGCACGCGTTTCGGGTGTGGTCGACGTCATTGGGCTACGGCTGGGTGCGGCGCGGACGGTCTGGTCGGTAAGGCGTACGGCGCTTCGGGTATTCGAGGCCGCGCCTATATAGCAGAAACCGGTCGACGTCGCCATCGGAACGAGAGTCTAATCCAAGTAGTCCTAATGGCTTACGGCTCCCGCCCGTCTGGGTGGGATGAATCCCGACGCCCCTCAGCGCGCCGCAACGCCCCCGCCCCCCCGGGTGCGCCCCGGCTGGAGTCGGCACAATTCGGCGCCCGAAGACCGGGAGATTTGCGGGAGGCGTGGTAGCCGCGGCTGCCCCTGCGGTAAGTTCCCGCCGCCCGTTTCCCCGCCGACTTGCCAGACTCCTCGAAATCCGCCTCGCCCGACCGTCCCGCTGTGCCCGCGCCTGCCGCGCCCGCCGCGCCATCGGGAAGTCGAAAGAGCGCCCTGATCGGCGCCGCCTTCCTCATGGCGACGTCGGCCATCGGCCCGGGCTTCCTGACGCAGACGGCGGTCTTCACCGAGCGGCTCGGGGCGAGTTTCGGCTTCGTCATCCTGATGAGCATCCTGCTCGACCTCGGGGCACAGCTCACCACCTGGCGGGTCATCGCCGCGGCCAACCGGCGGGCGCAGGACGTGGCCAACCTCGTCCTGCCGGGGCTGGGGACCTTCCTCGTCGCCCTCGTGGCGATCGGAGGGCTGGCCTTCAACATCGGGAACGTCGCGGGAGCGGGACTCGGCCTCAACGTCCTGCTGGGGGTCCCGGTGACGACCGGGGCCGTGGTGAGCGCCGCGATCGCCATCGCCCTCTTCCTGGTGAAGGAGGCCGGTCGGGCGATGGATCGGTTTGCGCAGTTCCTCGGCTTCGTGATGGTCGGCCTCACGGTGTACGTGGCCATTGCGTCCACCCCGCCGATCGGCGAGGCGGTGGTGCGCACCATTGTCCCCGAGCGCGTCGACGTGTTCGCGATCGTGACGCTCGTGGGGGGGACGGTGGGCGGCTACATCACCTTCGCTGGCGCGCATCGCCTGCTCGATGCCGGGATCGGCGGCGCGGCCTCGATCCCGGCCGTCACGCGCTCGGCGGGACAGGCCATCGGCATCGCGTCGTTGATGCGCGTCCTGCTCTTCCTCGCCGCGTTAGGCGTGGTGTCGAAGGGGGGAGTCCTCGACGCGGCCAATCCCCCCGCCTCCGTCTTCAAGCTCGCCACCGGCGCCGTGGGCTATCGCCTGTTCGGGATCGTGATGTGGGCGGCGGCGATCACGTCGGTGGTGGGGGCGGCCTACACCTCGGTCTCGTTCCTCCGCTCGGTGAGCGGCTGGGTCGACCGCTCACCGGCCCGGGTCATCATCGCGTTCATCGTGGTGTCGACGGGGGGCTTCCTGCTGGTGGGGCGACCGGTCAAGACGCTGATACTCGTCGGGTCGCTGAACGGGTTGATCCTTCCGGTCGCCGTCGCGTCGATGTTGATGGCTGCGCGACGCCGCGACATCGTCGGCGACTACCGGCACCCGCCGCTCCTCTTCGGTGCGGGGTGGCTGGTGGCGGTCTCCATGGCTGCGATGGGGGCGTACACGCTCGTGCGGGATATCCCGGCACTTCTGACGCGGTAGGCGGGGGCGGAGATCGCGGCTGCCTGACGGCCGGGAGTTCGTAACGACGAGGCGGCGCAATCGTCTTTTGGAGGTCGCCGGATCCCTCGCCGCCGACCTCCCGCCATGCACTCTCCCACCGCCACGAGCCCGACCGGTCACACCGAGTCGATCCCGCACGAACTCCGTGAGTTCGCGCAGGACTTTGCCGTGGCCGTCCACAAGCGAGGGATCTACCCGGCGGCGCACCCCATGCAGCTCGGGGCGGTCGAAACGGTGGTCGCGAGGCTGCAGCACATCTTCGCCATGCGCCATGAACTGGCGATCGGCGTCGCCCGGACGCACCTCCTCCTCGATGGACACCCGACCGACGAGGAGCACCCGCTGCTGCGCGACCTCGCCGGCCGTATGCACGACCACCAGCTGGGTGGCGTACGCCTCATGGTCGGGATCTCGCGCGACGAACTCGACGGCTTTGTTGCGGCCCTTTCGGACTCTCCGCTGAGGGGCGGGGAACCGATTGGCAGCCGAGCCCGGGACCTCGAGCGTCAGTGGCCGCACATCCACATCTCGCCGGTGGCGTTTCACCAGCTCGCCCTCCTCTCCGATGACGCGGAGGACGGCGATGTCGGGGCTGTCGTGGCGAGTCGCGCGAGCGAGGTGTGGACCGCCCTCGCCCAGACGGCGTTGGCCGGGGGCGAAGGCGAGGGCCAAGGCTCGGGAGACGGTGAGGGGTCGGCGGTGCATCAGCCGGCGCAGCTTGCGGCGTCGATCGAGCGGCGTCTCGCCGATCCACGCTCCCGTGATCAGGTGCTGACGGCGCTGCTGCGGGCCGTGGACGAACTCGAGTCGCCGGAGGTCGCGGGCGACGGCGGACTGCGCCAACGGGTGACAAGCCTGGTGGAGCTCCTCAGCGAGGAGGCGATCGCGCAGCTGCTGGAGATGAACGGCGATCGCACGCGACGCGACGCCTTCCTGCACAAGGCGAGCGACGTGCTCGGAGCGCAGGCGGCGGTCGACCTGGTGCGGGTGGCGGCCGCCCAGGACGGCGCGCCGGTGTCGTCGGCGATGCTGCGGCTGCTGCAGAAGCTGGCGCGCGGCGCCTCGCGCGGGCGCAACTCCGCGCGATCGATGGACGCCGCCCTGCGCCGGGCGACGCGCCGATTGCTGCGCGACTGGACGCTGGATGATCCCAATCCCGAGGCATACTCGCTGGTGTTGGGTGACCTGGCGCAGCACGCGGGGGGGGCGGCGCGCGACCAGCACCGCGACAGCTGCGAACCCGAGCGCATCGTGGAGATGAGTCTCGACGCCGGGGTGGTGACGACGAGCACCGAGTCGGCGCTGGGGCGCCTGGTGATGCGCGAGGGGGTCGCCGCCACGCTCGAGCGGCTCATGAAGCTCCCGGAGTCGCCGGAGCGGGACCTGCTCGAAGGGCGCCTGGTGAACGACGCGATGCTGCGTGAGCAGCTGGCGGCCGAGCGTCCCGACCAGCACGTGCTCGGGCACGCGGTCGATCGGTTGCGGGCGCGAGCCATCGACCCGATCCTGCAGGCGCTGGTGCGGCGCGACGAACAGGATGCCGAGTGGGCGGTCGCGCTCATGATGCGCCTGGGGTTCGACGCCCTCGTCCCGCTCGGGCAGGCGGTCCCGACGCTCCCGCCGCGCGCGCTGCGCCACGTCCTGGCGGTCTTCGACCGCCTCGATGCCTGGCCGCCGGGGGTGGAGCCGTCGGTGGGGAGCCCATCGGGTCCCAGCTCGCCGATCGA
>ERZ795061.714-NODE-714-length-33299-cov-5.789917_pt1 | contig 33299 bp, 30 predicted proteins | sample MGYA00375145_ERZ795061 | MGnify/ENA primary metagenome ERZ795061 (study PRJEB30190, sample SAMN05720144) | anaerobic digester metagenome | isolation source: active sludge of municipal wastewater-treating anaerobic digesters | place: USA | collected 2014-12-22 ... | reverse complement strand
GGGCGTCGCCAAGCGGTAAGGCAGCGGCTTTTGATGCCGCCATTCGCAGGTTCGATCCCTGCCGCCCCAGCCATCTTTTTCAATAACCGCAAGTCTTTGTTTTATTTCATGTTTCTCTGCGAATCTGAAAGCCGTGGCACCCTGTCGTGGTACCCTGTTGTGGCTTCCTCAAATAACCTGAATCGAACGGAACAAGATTGCAAGCCGCGTCTGTCGCGATGTCGTTTTTCCACCGCGTTATGCACAGTATTCTTGCATTGAGGCTGAACGAGCCGCGTGTCCAGGTCCGCAGGGTATTTCTGAAAAGCCTTGACCACAGGCGCAACCGATTTGCCGAAAGGTGCGTCATCCCAAGGGATTACCGTGCTCCGCAAATATTGTGCAATCTCCTGCAACGTGAACATTCCACGCCGCTCATGCGGATCAAACTCACCAGGAAAATGGCCTTCTGGAAGGTAACGGCTGCGTTTGAGAAGGTCGGCGATCAATGCTGCGGTCTGCCGGGATACAGTTATCGCAGTATCGAACGCAGCTGCCGCTGCTTCTCTAGCCATTTTCTGCGCATTTTGCGCGGCTGCTATGACAGGATTCATCAGCAGTGAATGTTGGAATTGCGCTTCGGCAGCCGGGTCAGGTTTCCTTTGACGCTCCGCGATCATCTTTCCAATGACTGCTCTCTGTTCCGGATTGCCGGCCAGAATATCGTTGTCTGCTGCGAGTTGGCACATGGCCTTAATTTCGCGTTTGGTCCCGAAAAAGCGGAAGTCGTCACCCCATTTAAACTGAGCAAGCTTGATAGCTGCCAAGCGATCCGCACCCTTTTGGATCGTGATAAGGTTTTTTGAAACGTAGAAGGCCAGTTTATCGTCAAACCACCAAGCGACTATCCCGCGCTCAACGGGCTCGCGACTGTATCTCGCTAAGACTGGTAAATTGTGCACCAAAGCATCCCGATACTGGGGACCGGGATTTGCAACGAGCATGCATTGAGTCGCCTCGTTGGTATCTTTGTTTGTTTGGGGCCACTTGCGCTGAGCAACTTCTTGTCTCGCTTCACTTACCAGTTTTTTGCAATCACGACTCAGTTGTTGATGCGCCTTTGATCGGGCCGTACAGTCCTCATTTATCAACTTGAGGATGTTTTCTTTCTCGGACCGGATTTGGTCACGTTGTGCCTTCTGGCTCTGCCCCTCTTCTTTTTTCAGCGAACGCAAATTGTAGCGCGGCCGGACAAATGGTCGGATCGGGTTGTCGAGAGGTGCGGACTGAAATGCACCAAGTCGGCTTTCCAGCTTTGAAAGACTTGCAAAACTTCCCGCTGCGCTCGCGGGGATGTCGGACTCGTCATTCAAAACAAGGCGGGCCCCGCCTCCATGGCGTTCGTATACGATTCCAATCAACCCAAGTGATCGGTGCAGTTCTGCCCAATTCTTTGCCCTCTTAACCCTAGGACCCACCATGACTTCCGCAACACGCTTGTCTGACCATACCGGCGGCTCAATAACGTAACCCTCTCGTGCATCAAGATGGGCTTGCCAGCCTAAAACGTGATCTGCGGCATCATTGTCCTTCATTACCGATATCCTCCCATTTCGGGCCGCAATCAGCGCATTGACGCTAATGTTGAGATCAAGATTAGAAACTTTGATGCCACCAAACCGGTCGTAGATCCCATCCTGATCGGCAATGAAGAGCGCGTTGGGTTCGCTTGCCGTTCGGGTCACGTAATCGGATCTCGCTGCCATTAAGTGCAGCATCTCATGGTCACGGCCGCGATTTATCTGAAACGGCTTTCCGGTAGCTGGATCCACAGTAACTACCACCGCATGGAAATGTGGATGGTCAGTGTCACCATGCTGAGCAACGAGAATGGATGCGCGGGGTCCATATACCAGCCGTAAGCCTTCAACCACTTCGTCAATCGTTGCGACGGGATCACTCAGTACGACATGGCGAAGATGACTGATGTGCACATCGGCGAGAAGAAGTATGGCTCGATTCAGGAATGCTCTCGCGTCTTCTACTTCCGTGTCGGGCATGACGCAACGCGTTGCAACAGCAGCGTTTTGTTGGATAGAAGTGGGTGGCGAAACGATGGGTTCGTCATGCAGCTTAGCTGGCGGTGCGGCAGAAGTTAAATTCGGTGTGGCAGAGGCCAAAGTCTGTTGTGGTGCACTTGATTTACGGGGACGGCCAGTTGTCCGGACCCTACCTAGGTCGCGCTCGGCTTTCTTCTCTTTCGATATGGCGTCGCGGATTATCACGCGCAGTGCCTTTTCGGCCTCGCGCCGCCAACGTCCGATTTCTGTAATTTTCGGCTTGATCAGCTCGAAGATAACTTTTTTATCCTCGCGGAACAGGGGCACGACGGCTTCGGCAATCGCTTCTTCATTGTCCCATAGATAAGCGGTTTGAGCATCTGCGGTTGTGCCGCCGTCCAGCAAAGTGCCGGTCAGCTTTAGTGTGAAATTTGGATCCATTTGAATTCTCCAAGCAGCGGAATTGCCACCCGGTAACGTAGTGTAGGATGTTAACCATAAATTGAGCAAATCTTGATCCCACATAAATTCAAGGGACGCGTAAATCCGTCATTCGGTTACCATCACTGGCAAGCCTTAGCCTTCCCAATTCTGCTCCTTAGCCTTGGCGCAGTTTGCCGCTGAACTTGTTAAACAATTGGGTAATTGAGCAACAATGGCGCCAAGACTGTCATTTCAATCGGATGAACGTAGGAGTCACGTCGTTGGCGCCATTCGCGCTCTTCGAGGTGCGCGAAGCCTCGCCGGCAGAATCTTGATTGGAGCTTTTACCAAATGCGCTGTCACATTCGGGATTGCATCAACGGCCTCTCTCAAAAGGATGAGGTTAGTTTTTGAATATCTTCCTTCTGTCTCACTCGAAAGCGAGTGTCCTGCAAAATCCGCACGGACCTCCGGTGATATTTTTGCAGCCTTCATCGCATTGATCGCCGTATGGCGGAAAGAATGCATGGCCTGCCCCTGTTTGAGAAAGGGTAGCGCCTTTGCAAGCTTGGTCCATGCCCGCTTATAGTAGGCATCTCCCATCTTTCCAATGCCGCTCTCGGCTACCAATTCCGGGAACAACAGGACCTCACCGGCCTTTTCGAGTGCCTCTACATACTCGGGCAAACCTAGCCTCCGAAGTTCGTCGGCCACTGGGATAATCCGGTTCGATGTGATGGTTTTCAAGCCTCGCGCTTCGTTCGGCCTTACATGAATTTGCCAGTCGCCATCGACTTCCACAATGTCCGCTAGAGCAAGACCGCAGATTTCATCGCGGCGCATTCCGGTATACCACGCCAGCAATGGGACCCAGTAGAAGGCATCATGTCTAATGAGGTCGCCCGGCAGCATTCGGCTGGTGTCGGACTTCGATCCTGTCCATGGCGGAAGGGTAAAAAGCTCCCTGCCCTGATCAATGGTATAGGTAACCCGCAAATCGCGCTGGTTTCGATTGTCGTCTACCAAAAACGCTTTGTAGTCGAGCTTCGCAAGCGGGTGATGCCCATTAAACCAATCCGTGAGTTGCTTCAAAAAGTTCCAATGCCGATTTCGTGTAGAACTGCCTAATCCAAGTTTTTCGGGATCAATTTCCATGTCTAACTTTTTTTCGGCAGACTTGCCCTTCGACTTGGGTGAACCTTGCTTCTTGCTGCCAGTAATCACCGCTTCGGTTTCGACAATTATTTCCCAAATCGTCATCTTGCGATGGCGCGGCGATTTTCGAAATGTCGGACCGTGAAGTTTGTCGAAGCAATCATCCAGCGTAACCAGATTATCATGCGTGATCGTCGACAATGGCCTGCCATACATTACTTGCTCTAACAGCAAGGCAGGAAGCCTAAACTGCTCGCGGGTCTTTTGAGTCCATGCGTCTCCGGCCTTCCGACGGCGTTGGCCATCAGAGCCGCCCGTTTTGGGGTTTTGGTCGAAGAATTTCTCCACGGCCTCTGTAGGCGTCATGGTAGTCCATAGATTATTCGATTGCGCGATGTTCGCTTCGTTTGGAGCTGATGCGGTAGGCATAGAATGAGCAAGTGTGGGGGTCGCGTTTTCTACAGCGAAGCCTGCAACCGGCACTTCAGGGTAAGCAAGGGAGGGGTTCAACAGTACCTCGCGAAACTCCTGTATGGCTTTAACGCGAGCTTGTTGAACAGCTTTACGCGCCATTATGGCACGCAGTTGTGTTTGCTCGATCCCGATTTCGGCAAGACGCGCCAAAGCTGCACTATCTGCATCTTCATCGATGATAGACGAAGCCAGCGTAGACCAGGTCGAGAGGATTATTGGATCGTCGTCGTCATCAGGATCAAAATGTGCAACGAGGAAGTCATCCACTTGCCCTTTTGCAACGCCGTCCGTCGCCGCCAGTTCGCCAGCGTCGAGTCGCAGCGCAAGCGCCTTTGCTATGTCGTCCTGTTCGTCGGGCGGAATGATTTGAAGGTTTGCATGCATCATTTCGAGCCGATCGCGTTCGACGAGCATCTGCCGACGATAAACTTCGGTTCTCTGCTGGGCCGTCAGACCATCCCGGCCCATATTCATCATTACATTCATTGCTACTCGCTCCGCTATCAACGTTAATGCCGGAGCGAGTAAGCTGGCCCGTCGCCTGTTCGTTGTCCGCAACGAGATGCGTAAGCGGAAAGGCTTATCATCTCCTAAACGGATTAGTCTGCGAAAATAGTAGGTTCCTTGCTTCCTTGTGACGTTCTGTAGCTTGCTCATGAGTCGTGGTATCCTGCTGAGACACCCTTGCGTGGTCACCCACGCTTGGGCTGGATACAGAGTCATGAAATTACAATTCGTTGCAGCGATTCTGGCTGGGACCCCTGCCGCCCCAGCCATCTTCCTCCGACCCGCTTTTGCTTCATCACCTCGCAAGCTTTGTAAATGGTTGTAACAACGTGCAACCCGCACTGGCGCGAACCGGCAATTCCTTTTATTTAGGCTCCCGAGGGACACCTGTTAAAAAATTGGTGCCGTTGGGTAGGGTCGAACATATGCGTGTTGTTATTGCCGATGACGAAGCGGACGTCGTAGCTTTTCTGAAATCGATTGTCGAAGAACTGGGCCATATCGCCGTCAGCTTCGCGGACGGTAACAAATTGGCGCAGGCGCTGATGCGTGAGACATTCGATCTTGTTATCCTGGATTGGAACATCCCCGGGAAAGACGGGATTGATCTGCTCAAATGGATGCAGACTGCGTTGCCCGAGCATCCTCCGGTCATCATGATGACCAACCGGTCTGCGAAAAAAGACATTAGCGATGCGCTGAATGCCGGTGCGGATGACTATATCACCAAGCCGGAAGACCGCTCGGTTGTCGCCGCACGGATAAACGCCATGCTCCGCCGCAATGCGGGTGCCGGCGCCTTTGATGCAGAGGCGGTTTACGGGAAATACCATCTGAACCGGCTGGACCAAAGCGTCACCGTGAATGGCGAGACCATCACCATGACCGCCAAAGAATTCGAGCTGGCCGATCTGTTTTTCCGCAACGCGGACCGCACATTGTCCCGCAATTACATCATGGAAACGATCTGGCGCACCAATGCCGTGCTCGCTACGCGCACGCTGGACATGCATATTTCACGTGTCCGCGCCAAGCTTGACCTGCAACCCGAAAACGGATTTCGGATTTTTACCGTCTTCGGTTATGGATACCGTCTGGAAACGATTACAACAAGCAACTGACGGGACAATTTATGCGGCCAACTATGCCACGGCTTGCAACTGCAATTTTGGGCTTAGCACTAAGCCTTTGTGCAACAACCGGGGCCGCAGCGCAGAATGAGGATGCGCCGGTACGCTATGTCGTCCGCAAGGGTGATACGCTTATCGGGCTTGGTGACCGCTATTTCCGTACTCCGCAAAGCTACAAGATTGTGCAGCGGCAAAACCGGATCGCCAATCCCTATGCGATCCCCGTCGGGAAAATTCTCTCCATTCCACGGAGCCTGCTGAAATACCGGCCGGCCTCTGCCGAAATTATTGCGGTGCGCGGTCAGGTCACACAGGACAATAGCGCCGCCACGACCGGGCAGAAATTGCAGGAAGGCGCTGCGATTACGACGGGGCCGTCATCTTTTGCGACCATGGTGCTCGACGACGGCTCGCGCATTTCCCTGCCCTCCAATAGTGCAATCCGCATCCGGCGTTTACGCACATATCTTCTGGGCAATATCCTCGATTACGACTTCGACGTTGCCCGGGGCGGCATCCGGTCGTCGGTGGTAAAGCAGAAATCGCCCGACGACAGCTACCGCGTCCGCACCCCCAAGGCGGTTTCCGCCGTCCGCGGCACCGATTTCCAATCGCGCTATGATGCCGATACCCAGAATGACTTTGCCGAAGTCGTCGAAGGCGGACTTTCGGTCGACACCGGTGGGGAAAATGCGCGTGCCCTTCCCGCAGGAAATGGCCTCGCAGTCAAAGCCGATGGCGACGTTCTGACCGAAGCGCTGCTGCCCGCGCCTGAGCTGCTCACACCCGGAAAATTGCAAGCCGACAAGATAGTCCGCTTCGCAGCCGCCCTGTCCGGACCCATCCGCTACACTATTGCAACCGACTCCGGCTTTATTGAACAGATCGCCGACAGCATCGTGCAGGATGGAAAGGCGGAGTTTGCCGATCTACCCAACGGCAATTACTTCGTCCGTGCCCGCGCCATTTCGGCAGCAGGATTGCAGGGAATACCGGCTACATTTACGTTCAAGCGACGCCTGAACAGTGTGACGGGAAGCGCTGGCAAGGAAAAGGACGGATTTGTTTTCCGCTGGCGCGCCGAAGGTGACGGGCCGCAAAAATTCCATTTCCAACTGTTCCGCAAAGCCGTCACAAATGTGGCGATGGTCGATGAGGCAGGCTTGGATTCGATGATGATCACCTTGTCCGACCTGCCCCCGGCCGATTATTATTGGCGCGTGGGATCTACCCAATATGCCGATGGCGAAGCGTCCACCAGTTGGACCCCAATCGAGAAAATCACGGTCGCAGGCCCTTGACGGTGGCCTTGCCCGCGCCGAGTAAAAAAGGCTGAAACCGGTCGTGAATTTGCAGCGTCGCCTTGCGATCGAATGGTTGGCAATCGGACTTTTTGCGACCTGCCTGCTCGTCGCCACACTTTATTGGCGCGGGACGGCTTCGTTCGACCATTTGCTCTATGACCAGCTCAGCGCGGTCGAGCGTCCGCCGGCGGATGGCGACATATTGATTGTCGCCATCGACGATCCCAGCCTGTCCGCGCTCGGCAAATGGCCGTGGGACCGGGATATCCATGCGCGGCTGATTACCAAACTCCAGCAGAAAAAACCGCGCGCCATCGCATTCGACATCCTGTTGAGCGAGCCGGGCACACCGGAATCGGACGAAAGGCTTGCGGCTGCCATGGCGGCTGGCCCCGCACCGTTGTTCATACCGCTGCATTTCAATGCGCCGGGTAGCGACGGCCGGAACTATGACACGATATTGCCCGCGCCCGTTTTTGCACAAGCGGCGGCAGGGATAGGGCATGTAAACATCCAGTTTGATGACGACGGTATTGTGCGCCACACAACGCTCTGCTTCACGCCGGACAAGGGCGGTAAAGCATGGCCGCATTTGATTACGCGCCTGTTCGAGCCCACGCGCCCGCAACTTCCAAAGACCGGATGTTCCGCACCCCTGCTCATCCCCTATGCCGAGCGGGGAAGCTTCTCCGAAATTTCCTACGCTGACATCTTGAACGGCGATGTGCCCGATGAACTGGTACGCGGCAAAAATATCATCATCGGGGCGACCGCCGCCGGCATGGGCGATAATTTCCCGACGCCCAATGGCGAAGGTGGCATGTTGTCGGGGGTAGAGGTGATGGCCAATGTTCTGGCCGCATCGCGCCGAAATGACTTCATCCGCCCTCTGTCCGACCCATGGACCTATGCCCTGACGCTTGCGCCTATGTGGTTGTTGATGGTCGGCTTTTTGCGGTTTCGGCCAAGGGTTGTGTTGATGGTTTCCCTTGTTTCGCTGGCAGGGATACTCGCAATCAGCATAGCCCTTTTGTTCAGCCGCCTGTGGTTTCCGCCGGGCGCAGCCCTGCTCGGTATATTATTGGTCTATCCCTTATGGGGATGGCGCCGTTTGCAAGCGATGAGCGTGTTCATGGATTCCGAGTTACGCGCACTCGAACAAAGCGGCGAAGTCCGCCCCCTTCCCATCCCCGCAAATCAGGCGACGGATATGGTGGGCCGCCAAAGCGAAGCTCTTGCGAGCGCGATTGACCATATGCGCGACCTGCGTCGCTTTGTGTCGGACACGCTGGCGGATTTACCCGACCCGATGTTTGTGACCGATCCCGGCGACAAGGTCACCCTTACGAACAAATTGCTCAATGAAAGTCTGGACAAAGACATTTCCGGATGGCTGCTGTCCGATGCACTCGACCTGATGGTCGTTGCGGAACAACGCGCGGCAGTCGACCATTATATCGGGCAGCCACAGGCCAAGGGTCAGGAATATGTGCGGTTCGTATCGCCCGCGGACAAGACTTTTGTCATGCGCCGGTCCGAAGTGCGCAGCGATTCAGGCGTACTGCATGGCCATATCCATTATCTGACCGACATAACGGCATTGGCAAAGGCAGAGCGGGATCGGGAGGAGGTGTTGCAACTTCTGTCCCATGACATGCGCGCACCGCAATCATCAATCATCGCCTTGCTCGATGGCCCTGTCGATGCCGATGCAAAGAAACGGATCGAGCGGAACGCCCGGCGGACCATCCAGCTTGCCCAAGACTTTGTCGAAATCGCCCGCATGGGAGAGACCGACTTTGCCGGACAAGACGTCTTGCTCGCAGATCTCGTCCGGGAAGCGACCGACAGTCTATGGCCGCTCGCGCGGGAGCGTGGAATCAGTTTTTCGGTTCGCGACACAAGCGACAACGCCTTTGTACTGGCCGAACCGGAAAGCCTGCACCGTGCAATCTGCAACCTCGTGGATAATGCCATCAAGTTCAGTCCGGCGGATGCAGTCATCGGCATAGACATTGGCCGGCAGGACGGAACGAACGTGATCGTGACAATATCCGACAGCGGAGACGGGATAGAAGCCGATCTGTTGCCCAGCCTGTTCACCCGATTTGCCTCCACAGGAAATCATGCCGGACGGGTAAAGGGCGTCGGTCTGGGGCTGGCCTTTGTGCATGCTGTTATTACACGGCACAATGGTACGGTCTGGGCGGGGAACGGCGAGAACGGCGGTGCCAGATTCAGCTTCACCCTGCCGATTGCCTAGCAATAAAATTGCCGGATTATTCGATCCCGCTGCGGAGGATGGAATAACTTCCGCGAGGCTTGCCCAGATCGGCAAGTGCCGCATTGATCATGATAGGCAAGGCTTCAGCCAGCGGTAGTCTGCAATGATATTCCGAAACCCGGCTGCGGTACATTTCCGAACCATCGGCCACACGGGTCAAGGTAATGCCCACCCGAAATTCCTTGTCGGCACAGCTCTGGAGCGGCTTGCGGCGCTTGGCAGGCGACAGGCTCTGTGGTCCGGCGGTGCTTCCCACCGCTAAGGAAGCATCGCGCGAGTCGACTGTAACCTGCAGATGAAGCGGCGCGGTATCGGCACGCGCAAAACCACGCGATGTCAGCGCGCCTTCAACAAGATCATGGGCGATCTTCAGGTCGGCCGACTCATATTCGGTCGCGGTAACGGCATAGGTCTGGCTTTCAAGGGTTGTAACACCCGCGCTCTGGACTCGTGTCTCGATCCCCGAAGAACAGGCCGATACCAAAAGTGAAATGCCTAGGGCGCAAAGTAAGCGGTGCATGGGACCTGCATTATCAATACCGGTCCCCTACATGCAACCTCTACATCATGTTACACCGCTTTACCGGGTAACGACGAAATAAATGACGTAGAACCAGCTCAATATGCCGTGGATGATTGCCCATAATACCGACTGGTGCGCGGTATAGCTTATCACCATCGCCAAAGCGCTTCCGAAACCGATCCCCGATTTGACGACTGTTCCTTGCATGGCAAAGTCCCTTCTCATGCGGCTTGTTTGGCGCGTTCGTTCAGTTCCTGATTGAGCATCTCGGCGAGCAAAAACGCCAGTTCAAGCGACTGTGCCGCATTAAGCCGTGGATCGCAGTGGGTGTGGTACCGGTCGGCCAGGCCTTCGTCGGTCACCGCGACCGCACCGCCGGTGCATTCCGTCACATTTTGACCTGTCATTTCGATATGGATACCGCCGCCAAAGCTGCCCTCTGCCCGATGGACAGCAAAAAAACCGCGCACTTCGGCCAGTATCCGTTCGAACGGACGGGTTTTGTAACCGCTGGCGGACTTGACCACATTGCCGTGCATCGGGTCACAAGACCAGATAACGGGATGGCCTTCGCGTTGAACGGCACGGACCAGCTTGGGCAATCCGCTTTCCACCTTGTCATAGCCATAGCGCGAGATCAGCGTCATCCGGCCCGCTTCGCGCGACGGGTTCAATGTGTCGAGCATCCGCAGCAAAGCGTCAGGCTCCAGACTTGGTCCACATTTGATCCCGATCGGATTGCCGATGCCGCGCAGATATTCGACATGGGCCGAACCTTCAAAGCGGGTGCGATCGCCGATCCACAGGAAATGGGCCGAGGTATCGTACCACCGACCCGTTAGGCTGTCCTGACGTGTCATGGCTTGCTCATAGGGTAACAACAGCGCTTCATGACTGGTGTAGAAACTGGTGCCCTTGATCTGGGGTACGGTTTCGGGGGTGATACCGCAGGCTTCCATAAAGGCCAGGGCTTCGCCGATACGGTCCGCCGTTTCCTTATATTTCTGCGCCCATGGCGAGCGCCCCATATAATCATGGGTCCATGCATGCACCTGCTGCAAATTGGCATAGCCCCCGTTGGAGAACGCCCGCAGCAGGTTCAGCGTCGATGCCGCTTGGCTGTAAGCCCGCACCATCCGCGCCGGATCGGGGGCCCGACCTTCAGCATTGAATTCAATGTCGTTGATTATGTCCCCGAAATAGCTTGGTAATTCGACATCACCAATCTTTTCGGTAGGTGTGGAACGTGGCTTGGCAAATTGGCCTGCCATGCGGCCGAGTTTGACCACGGGAACCTTGCCAGCAAAGGTCAGAACGACAGCCATCTGCAGGATGACGCGGAAGGTATCGCGAATATTGTTCGGATGGAACTCGGCAAAGCTTTCGGCGCAGTCGCCGCCCTGAAGCAAAAAGGCTTTGCCTTCGACGACCTTGGCAAGATCAGCGGTCAGGTTGCGGGCCTCGCCGGCGAAGACCAGCGGCGGATAATTACGCAAGGTCTCCTCAGTGGCCGCAAGCGCAGCTGCATCCTGATATTCGGGCATGTGAATGCCCTTTGCGTTTCTCCAACTGTCCGGCGTCCAATCTGTCGCCATGCCCATTACTCCAGCTTTGTTCATTTCAAAGGGGCGCCCTTTAGGCTCATTTTATGTGCACTAGCAAGCAAAAGCGGCAATTTTCCGTCACTTTCGCAATTTGCAACTGCGTCGCAATGTTTTAGTGTAATATCTGCCAAATTCCCTGTTGGCAAATTTGCCAAAAGACGTCTATCAGGCCCGCTGAATCGCCCTGTCAGCATAGGTGAAAATCCTTTTGGTGTCAGGGTATCATGGGGTTTCGACGGTATTGCGGGCTTCAAATCCGCGTCGCTAATAAGGGCAGCATATGGCTACGGTCAAAAAGACAACAGGCACATCCAAAGCTCCGCGCAAAAACGCGGCTGAAGCGTCAGCCGAGTTAACAGCGCCAACCTCCACAGCAACTGTGGACGAAGGCGAAGGCGTGCGTCGGCGCGATTTCATCCACATCGCAACAGTCAGCTTTGCTGGCGTCGGCGCGGTCGCAGTGGCAATTCCGCTGGTTTCGCAAATGAGCGCAAGCGCAGACGTTCTTGCGCTCGCATCGATCGAAGTCGATGTTGCCGCCATTCAGCCCGGTCAGGCCATCAAGACCAGCTGGCGCAAACAGCCTGTTTTCATCCGCAATTTGACGCCGGTTGAAATTGAAGAAGCCAACAAGGTCGACGCTGCCTCACTTCGCGATCCCCAAACACTCGCAGAGCGCACCCAGCCAGGCAAAGAAAATTGGCTGATCACCCTTGGCGTTTGCACCCATCTCGGTTGCGTTCCCCTTGGTGCCGCATCCGGCGAAGTTAAGGGTGAATATGGCGGCTATTTCTGCCCCTGCCACGGTTCGCACTATGATACTGCCGCACGCATCCGCAAGGGCCCCGCGCCATTGAACCTTGCGGTTCCAGAATATGTATTTCTTTCCGACACAGTCGTAAAAATCGGTTGAGGAGCTAAAACAAGATGAGCTTCCCTTGGGCAAATGAGTATAAGCCTCAGAACGCGGTAACCAAGTGGGTGGACGAACGTCTCCCCTTGCCCCGCTTGGTGTATAATGCAGTGGGCGCCGGTTATCCGGTTCCACGTAACCTGAACTATTTCTGGAACTTCGGTGTTCTCGCCGGTGTTGCGCTGGTTATCCAGATTGTGACCGGTATTGTTCTGGCCATGCATTATTATGCTAGCGTCGATGGCGCGTTCAACTCGGTTGAGCACATCATGCGTGACGTAAATGCCGGTTGGTTCATCCGCTACGCGCATATGAACGGCGCCAGCTTCTTCTTCATCGTTGTCTACATCCATATTTTCCGCGGCCTTTTCTACGGTTCGTACAAAGCTCCGCGTGAAATGATCTGGTTGCTGGGTGTTGTGATCTTCCTGCTTATGATGGCTACGGCATTCATGGGCTATGTGCTTCCATGGGGCCAGATGAGCTTCTGGGGTGCGCAGGTAATTACGGGCTTCTTCTCCGCCATTCCGTTGGTTGGCGAACCGTTGCGCCAGTTGCTGCTCGGCGGCTTTGCGCCTGACCAGGCCGCGCTGAACCGCTTCTTCTCGCTGCACTACCTCCTGCCCTTCGTGATTGCTGGTGTGATCATCCTGCACGTTTGGGCGCTGCACATCCCAGGGTCTTCGAACCCTACGGGTGTCAGCGTAAAGGCCGAACAGGACACTGTTCCCTTCCACCCCTATTACACAGCAAAGGACGGCTTCGGATTGGGCATATTCCTGATCGGTTTCGTCGCCATCACATTTTTCGCGCCAAACCTGCTTGGCCATCCGGACAACTATATCCAGGCTAACCCGCTGTCGACGCCGGCACACATCGTTCCCGAATGGTATTTCTTGCCGTTCTACGCGATCCTGAAGGCGTTCACCGTTAACTTCGGCATTCCCTTCACCGGCATCGTGCTGATTGAAGCGAAGCTGATGGGCGTGCTTGCCATGTTCGGTTCGATCCTGTTGCTGTTCTTCCTGCCTTGGCTGGATACATCGCCGGTGCGTTCGGGCCATTATCGTCCGCTGTTCCGCAAGTTCTTCTGGTATGGCCTCATTCCGAGCCTTGTCGTGTTGACCTATTGCGGTGCGCAACCTCCTTACACCCAGTGGGTTGTACTGAGCCAGATCGCAGCAGCCTATTACTTCGCTCACTTCTTGATCATCCTGCCTATCGTTTCGCGTATCGAACGGCCGCTTCCGCTGCCAAATTCGATCACCGAAGCCGTGACAGGAAAGCCGCTTCAAACGGCGACCGCGTAAAACAGGGAAAGCCACTATCATGGTTCGTTTAATTGCTTTTTTGGTAGGCGTGTTTTTCAGCGGAATGCTGCTGATCGGCCTTGGGGACACCATTATTGGTGCAATCAAGGAACCTGCCGTTCCAACTGCCGAGCATGAATTCCACAAGATGCCGCTGGCGGAAAAATTCCCGCACGACGGTCCGCTGGGCAAATATAACAAGGGACAGCTGCAGCGCGGCCTTAAGGTATATTCGGAAGTATGTTCGGCATGCCACAGCTTGAAGCTTGTATCCTTCCGTGACTTTGCAGCCTTGGGCTACAATGAAGAGCAAGTGAAGGCGCTGGCCAAGGGTTGGAAGACAGAGGTTCCCTCGATCAACCCTGAAACGGGTGAGCCTGCTACACGGCCCGGTATCCCTGCCGACCGTATTCCATCGCCCTTCCCGAACGAAGTTGCTGCTCGCGCCGCGAACAACAATGCGCTTCCGCCTGATCTTTCACTGATCACCAAGGCGCGTGCGGATGGTCCGGCTTATGTGTATTCGTTGTTGATCGGTTACGAGGAAACACAGCCTGCGGAATTGCTGAAGAAGTTCCCGGATGCAAAGACCCCAGACGGCCTGCACTACAACCCCTATTTCGCGAACCTCAACATCGCGATGGCCGCACCTTTGGCCGCTGACGACCAAGTCACCTATGACGATGGTACGAAGGCAACCAAGGCACAGATGGCCAAGGACGTTGCCGCTTTCCTGACCTGGACTGCAGAGCCCAAGATGGAAAACCGTAAGAGCGCAGGTTGGGCAGCCCTGATCTTCCTTATCATCTTCACCGGGCTTGCATGGATGTCTTACAAGAGCATCTGGACCGACAAAAAACATTGATCGCTAATTCAGCGCTAATTTGGACGGGGCCGCATTTTGCGGCCCCTTTCTTTTGCAATCGACCCGTTGACGACAGGCCAACTTGCTGGCAATAGCGGCCCGCTCAACGGTTCGCCGTGACCGCGGGTATAGCATAGTGGTAATGCACTAGCCTTCCAAGCTAGCTAGAGGGGTTCGATTCCCCTTACCCGCTCCAAAGCTGCAGATAAGGCGCTCAGCCGATCTTGCGCCAAGATGAACATTTCGGACATCTGATACACTTTGCGACAATGCAGCAATTGCGCTGACACACCCCTGCGACATATTATCCCTACATCATAGTCATCCGGCCACTTCGTCGGACTTGATGATAAGGATTGAAAAGATGGATAGGACAAAAATCATAGCAGCTGTGCTTGCAGCCTCGCTGACAACCGCAGCGCTTTACGCAGCTCCCGGAATGAAAGCGGATGCTGACGGCGACAAGAACGTAACCAAAACCGAAGCACTTGCGCAGGCAGATGCCCGCTTCGCCAAAATGGATGCAAATGGTGATGGTACGCTAAACAGCGCGGATCGTACTGCGATGGCTAAAAAGCATTTTGCAGAAATGGACAGCGACAAAAATGGTGCCATCAGTGAAACCGAGTTTTTGGCTGCCCATGAAGCACGCATTGCGGAACGCAGAGACCGCCATGTACAACGCGCTGGCCAGTCGAATGGCGATGCCAAAGGTCACCGACCGGAACGCCATATGGGTGGGCATGGACGCGGCGGCATGAAGATGCTGGCGCTTGCAGACACCAATGGCGACAAGGCCGTGACACAAGCCGAATTTCGAAAGGCAGCCGAAGCGCGCTTTGCCAAGGCCGATACAGATAATGACGGGACCATCACTGCCGCAGAGCGTAAGTCAATGCGCAAGGACCGCTGGGACCGCCGCCCGCCGCCACCTGAAAGTGGCGCGGAATAAAGAGCTTTGCTGGCGCGATCTTTCCCCTCCCCTTTGGAGATCGTGTCAAAACTTGGCCGGAGAAGTTTCCCCTCCTTCTTCTCCGGCCTTTTTGTTGCAGAAGGCCTGATAAAGCGTATCGGTTGAAACCAGCATGAATAAATCCCGTCCCCATTTGCTGCTTGTCGATGATGAGGCTTCCATCCGCGATCCGCTTGGAAAATATCTGGAGCGGCAAGGCTTTCGCGTTAGCGATGCACCCGATGCGTCGACTGCGCGTTCCATGCTTTTGTCCTATGATATCGACTTGGTCCTTCTGGATATCATGATGCCCGGCGAAGACGGGTTGAGCCTGTGCCGCCATATTTCGGCAAATGATGGGCCACCGGTCATATTACTGACCGCCAAGTCAGAAGAAACGGACCGGATCATTGGCCTGGAAATCGGCGCAGATGATTATGTCGTAAAGCCATTTTCGCCGCGCGAACTCGTCGCGCGTGTCAAAGTTGTATTGCGCCGCATATCGTCGGGCGCACCTAAACCCGACCGGATGGGTGAAGTTTTCAGCTTTGCGGGCTGGACCCTCAATACGGCGGAACAAAGCCTGCATGATCCCGATGGTGTGCTTATCCCACTGTCTTCTGGCGAACATCGTATGCTCGAAGCTCTCGTCAGCCGCGCCGGACATATTCTATCCCGCGACCAGTTGCTTGATCTTACACGCGGCCGGGAGGGTGGCCCGTTTGATCGGGCGATAGACAATCAGGTGAGCCGTCTCCGACGCAAAATTGAAGCAGACCCCAAGGATCCCCAACATATCAAAACTATCTGGGGGGGCGGATATCGCTTTTCCACCGAAGTGAAGCGCCTCTGACAATGCTGAGAGGATTTCGTTTTTGGCCGCGGAGCCTTTATGGGCAGATCCTGTTGGTGACCGCTTCTGCGCTACTAATAGCGCAATCGATAAATGCCACCTTGTTGATCTTCGGCGTGCGAAATCGCGCTGTTTCGGAAACGGCTGCCATGGTTGTAAGCCGGGTCGCCAATCAAATAGAAAGACTTGAAGCGGAAGGCACCCCTGTCGGCGAACCAGACCGCTGGTTCAAACGACAGGATAGCCGTTCTGGAGAACGGCGACGCAGATCTCCCCCCGTTGCTATCACGGTCGACACCGGCCCGATTTTGATTGAGCGATCCGACATCCAAGAGGAGATATCGGAACGCGCCCAGGAATTCTTCCGGCAGGGAGAGATTAAAGTATCGGCGGTTCGTATATCGACCGTATCCGTAAAACTCCTTCCCGCGGCGTTACGCGAAGCGCAGTTGCGCCGATGGAACGGCGGGCGCATGCGCGACCCCAATCTGCGCGCTCCCAATCGAGCCGTGTTACTATCGGCCCAACTGCCAGACGGAACGTGGGTCAATGCCGCAGGGCTTGTGCGACCTGATGAAGGCGCATCCATCTTTGCCCTGCTGCTGCAAACCTTTACCTTGTTTATTGCGGTCATGATCCCTCTCGCGCTAGTCGCGCGCAGAATTGCGGACCCACTTAACAAGCTGACCCAACGCGTTCAGCGCGTTGGTTTAACCGACGAAGTTGATGTGCTTCAGCCTGCAGGGCCCGATGATGTAAAGCAACTGATAGAAGCCTTTAACGCAATGCACGCACGGGTGTCGGCTTTGCTGGGCGAAAAAGACGTCATGCTCGGTGCGATCGGGCATGACCTAAAGACGCCCTTGGCGGCATTGCGCGTTCGTATTGAATCAGTCGACGATGATGACGAACGGGAGAAAATGGCCGCGACAGTCGACGAAATGGTCACGATCTTGGATGATATATTGACCTTAGCCCGTCTCGGCAAATCAGGCGAAGCGCTCCAAACCGTAGACATCGGCGCGTTGATCGAGTCTGTCGCAGGTGAATTTGAACCTGTCGAGTTCGAGATGCCTGATACTCGCGTTATTGCGAGCATCAGGCCCGTTTTATTGCGGCGTGCACTTCGGAACTTGATCGGAAATGCGATACTATATGGAAGAGTCGCTGCGATCCAAATTGATAGCAGCGCCAATCTCGTGACCATCAATATAGATGATAGAGGCCCCGGTATCGATCCGACCCAAATCGAGAGCATGTTCGAACCCTTCACCCGGGCGGAAAAATCGCGCAGCAGGTCAACCGGTGGTTCGGGACTAGGACTTACTATTTCCCGTGCCATTGCGCGAGCGCATGGCGGCGACCTAACTCTGTCAAATCGCGAAGAAGGTGGCCTGAGAGCGACCTTTTCTTTTCAGGGGTAACTGTCGGCCTCCGGTCGCGTGGATGTGGGATCGCGTCCGGAGGCCGATGTTTTCGAGCGTAGCGGGTCTATGCCGCCAACCTCTGCCGACCGCGCAGAAAGCCATTTCAGATGGACCAGTATCGCAGCTTGCGCTGCTAAAGAAATGGCCGTCCAGCCGGTCTACAATGTAAAACGGCAAGGCGTGGCATTAGTTTACGGATTTAGAAAAGTTTTTTTGAAGCGCGTAAATTGAGTTCTCAACCAACAGGTTGCGTCTTCCAGGTCCCGCTCTTTTGATATTCGGGTCGCACATCCGTTGCAGCAGGTAATCGCTCACCACGAAACTGCGTATCGCCACCTCGATCAAGAGCTTCGCGGGAATAGCTGGGGGTATTATAGACAGTAGTTTCGCGTTGGCGTGTGGCAAGCTGGGCCGCATAGGCAGGATTATGAGATGCCGCCAAAGCGTCGGCTTCGGCCTTGACCCGTGCGGCCGCGAATTCCCGTTCGTAACGTTGTTGAAGCTTGATGGGGTCAAGATCATCGACCAAAGTTGGCTGCAATACCCGAGGCTTGGGCCCTGGAAAAGGCTCATAGCCTGCATAACGGCGGAAGAATGCTGACGGCCGGCCGGCACTCCCTTTCCAGCTGTAGAAACGATGGGCACCGATCGTGCCGACAAAATTCAGGCTGGGCGCCCAATAGGGATAGACATAAGTCGCATGATAATGCGTTGCCATCCCCACCGGACCGTAGACAAATCCAGCAAGTGCCTGAGCCGCTACATTTTGGGCTCGCAACCAGGAAATCCGAGCCGGTTGACGCGCCATGGAGCCGTCGCAGCTATAACTGAACTGACACCCGGTAGCGCGTTCGGAACCCTGATAGATTACCCCGCATACGCTGTTCGGAAAAGTCGGATGACGCATGCGGTTCAGTATAACTTGCGCCACGGCGCGTTGGCCTGCCTCCGGTTCATTCGCGGCTTCATAATAGATCGCATCGGTTAAGCATTTTAACGCCCGGCTATGTTCCGAAGTCCCTGCCTTCAAAATGAACGGCTGCGCACTAGAACCGGATAGTACCATTGGAGCAACGCCTGCACCATCAGACAGATCACCCTTTAAGCCGGATACCGCGTCCGCGTCAGGTGCCGCTTTCACATCGGTTAGGCTTTGGGGATCTAGGTAAAAAAATGCCGAACCAGGGAAATTTTCACCGGGCAATTCGGCATCCCAAGTCATTTTGCTTGGCGTAGTCTCTTTGTCCGAACGACCGAATGGCGAGATTTGCGCGACTGAAGGAACGAAGGCCAATAGGGCAAATGCAATAAGCACTAAAAGAGTTTCGCGCGTACCGAACAACCGACGAGGCGCACTTTTCCTTTTCGTCCCCACGGACGCTAAGTTCGCTTCGTTTATGTGCTCATGAATCATGTCGCGCTTTGCATTAAGAGATTCGGCAAACCCCAGAAGCCGTCCCATTACATGAAAGCTTTTACGGCTGCGCCACCGATTTTCGGCCTGTGCCAGCATGGGACGCGGAATGTTGGACATGTTAATTATTGTAAAATCGAGAGATTTAGGAACCGCTTATCAGTACGCCGGCCGCTGCTGACGCCAAAACAACGGCCCGCAACATACGCCCTTTGCGACCCAGTCGTAAGATCGTGCGGCCCACACCCTCGAAGCCTTCACCGGCCCGCACCTGCTGCAACATCATGCTGAATTCGGGACCTTTCAGCATTTCGTTGGAATAGCGCATACGTTCCACAACCTTACGGCGCACATAAGCCGAAGAGTTTTCATTACCGAACAACGCATCCAAAGCATCATAGTGGGGCAAATGCGGCATGTGATCAAAAAGGCTGGCTTTGCCTTCACTGCAACGCACATGATCAAGCCACGCAACAGCAGCCGCCTTTGCCTGTTCGGCCGCGTGCTTTTGGCTAATTTGCTGCGGGCTGCGCCGATATAGGAGCAACCGATCAGGCAAATTGCAGATATCCGTAACCAAAGACGCTCTCAACCAAAGGTCATAGTCTTCGGCATGACGAAACGCAGCGCGATAGCCGCCAAGCGCACGGATTATGTCCGTTCGCATCATGACCGAAGGATGGCATACAGGCGGACCGTTGCGCAAGCTGAGGCGGGCGTCTTGTGGCGCTAATGGATATCTTTCCACTGCTTTTTGCAAGAAGCCGTTTTCATCCAGGTCGTGCGTATTGGTTCCGATTATTCCAATGCCTGGATTCGCCGCCAAATAATCGAACTGCAGCCCGAGACGATCCGGCATTGCGATATCATCGCTGTCCATTCGTGCCAGCAGTGGCGATTTTGCCGCTGCAATCAACTCGTTCAAACTTACCACAAGGCCACGATTTTCACGTTCAATCAATCGGATACGAGGATCACTGGCTGCCAATCCGTTGAGGATGTGCGAACTGCTATCGGTCGATCCATCGTTAAGGACCAGCAACTCGAAATTCGTAAAGCTCTGCTGAAGAATCGATTGTACACTGGCGTGTATATGCGGCGCGCCATTATACACGCTCATGATGACCGAAATTGCGGACCCTGTTGCCATGTGGACCCTCTAACCGCTAATCGTCACAAATTAGTTTCCAGCGACAGGAATTTTGATGCGCATCGCGCTTTACCAGCCAGACATAGCCGGAAATGTGGGGACAATTTTACGGATCTCCGCCTGTTTTAATGTCCCCTGCGATATCATTGAGCCTTGTGGGTTTGCATTTTCGGAACGTGCATTGAAGCGGGCTGGTATGGATTATGCCGCGGGAGCTTCGCTACAACGGCATGCGGAATGGGACGCCTTTGAAACCGCTATCGGCGGCGCGCGGCTTGTATTGATGACGACAAAAGGATCAACGTCATTGACCCGATTTGCGTTTCAGCCGGATGACATCATTTTAATGGGTTCGGAAAGTGCGGGGGTCCCTATGGAGGTGCATGAACGCGCAGATGCTCGCGTGCACATTCCGATGCATCCCGAATTTCGGTCCTTGAATGTTGCGGTGTCGGCTGGCATCGCTTTAGCCGAAGCATTACGACAAACCAGACAATTCCCGGGAGAAGATGCGTGACCCTTACCCTAGATACACGTCAGCAGGCAGCTCGCACCTGGTTTGAATCGCTGAGAGACAGGATATGTGCATCCTTCGAAGAAATTGAGCGTGAAATGGGTTCGGATGCCGCGTTTGAATATACACCGTGGGACCGTACCGATCATGACGGATCACCGGGCGGCGGAGGCGTCCGCGGCGTGATGAAGGGCAAGGTTTTCGAAAAAGTCGGCGTAAACGTTTCGACGGTCGGCGGCAGTTTCAATCCCGAATTTGCCAAGACCATTCATGGCGCAGCAGAAGACCCCAATTTCTTTGCAACGGGAATCAGTCTGGTCGCGCACATGTCCAACCCGCATGTCCCTGCAGTGCATATGAACACCCGTTATCTCGTGACGACCAAAAGCTGGTTTGGGGGCGGGGCCGACCTCAATCCCCCTATTCCCTATGAAGACGATACGGCCGATTTTCACGCCCGACTTCGGGCCGCGTGTGCGCCATATGGCCCTGAGGTGTACGAAAAATACCGTGCATGGGCTGAAGAATATTTCTGGATCCCGCATCGCGGCGTTCACCGCGGCGTCGGCGGAATTTTCTACGATCATCTGGAAAACAGCAGCGATGCACTTTTTGAACAGAATTTCGGCCTAACCCGCGACGTAGGCGAGGCATTTCTTGATATTTTCCCCAAACTGGTTCGCCGCCGGATGAACATGGAATATACGCCAGAGCAGAAGCAGGCGCAGCGTCGTTGGCGTGGGCTATATGCCGAATTCAACCTCGTATATGATCGCGGCACCACCTTTGGTTTGAAAACTGGCGGAAATGTGGATGCGATTTTGATGAGCCTGCCACCCGAGGTGGCTTGGGATTAACAAACTATGCCGTTTACACCCATTGCCAAAGGTGAAATTGGCGCGATCGTGACGTCACTGGAAATGCGAAACAAGCCTTCGCTGCGTGCGCTTCCTGCAACGGATTTGCGGCTGGAGAGATGGCCCAATCCGACTGCGGATAAATATCGCACACTGTATCGCCGGATAGGAGAACCCTGGCTTTGGTTCTCCCGGCTTACGCTTGATGATGCCGAATTATGCAGGATCATCCATGATCCAAAAGTCCGGATTTGGGCGGTAATTGACCAACGCGGAGTCGAACTCGGAATTGTTGAACTCGATTTTCGTGAATCAGGACAATGCGAAATTGCCTTTTTTGGGCTTGTGCCCGAGTTAACGGGCAAGGGTCATGGAAAATGGTTGATGGCCATGGCGCTACAATTCGGCTGGAGCGAACCCGGCGTTGAACGCATATGGGTGCATACATGCACCCTTGATGCGCCGGGCGCGCTTAATTTCTATATCAATTCAGGCTTCACACCCTATCAGCGGCAGGTGGAAACATTTGTCGACCCCCGTCTGATAGGCCTGATACCATCCGATGCCGCGCCCCAGATTCCGGTCATCCCATGAAAGTTAGTTGGGAAGTTAGCGAAGGTTTAACATCTTACCCGGACGCTTTGGCGCGCATGGAAAGGTTGCAAAGTGCGATCCGGGAAGAAGATGCCTCAGAACTCATCTGGTTGCTGGAACATCCGCCCCTTTACACGGGCGGCACCAGTGCGAACCCGGCGGAACTGCTGAGCCGACAATTCCCCGTTTACGACACAGGGCGTGGCGGCCGTTACACCTATCACGGTCCGGGGCAACGTGTCGGCTATGTGATGCTGGATTTGGCGAAACGGTGCAAAGACGTCCGCTGTTTCGTGCATGCTTTGGAAGGCTGGGTCATCGATGCCTTGGCCGAATTTGACGTTGAAGCCCGCCGCGCCGACGGGCGTATCGGGATCTGGTGCGATACACGCGACGGACGCGAAGCAAAAATCGGTGCAATCGGAGTGCGGATCCGTCGCTGGGTCACCATGCATGGATTTGCAGTAAATATTCAGCCGGACCTCAGTCATTTCGGAGGCATCGTTCCTTGCGGTATTGCAGAATATCCGGTCACCAGTCTTGCAGATCTGGGAATCTCCGCGTCGTTAGCAGATTTTGACGCGGCATTGTTTTCCACATTCCCCCAATTCCTCAACAACCTTGCCAAAGCGAATGGGGATTGTAGGGTCCCGATGCCGTGAATGGAGATTTTTAATGCATGCCAGAACTTTAATCGCAGCGTTTATCTTGGTGGGATTGTCCGGCTGTGGCGGCAACAAGGAAGACAGCCAGTTAACAGAAACGAGAATGGACGATCTCGATAGCCTTGAAGGCACAATTAGCGACGATATGGTCAACACCGACACATCGACAGACGAAGGACCTATCGAAGCAGCTCCGCCTATCGAAGCAAAGCCGACAGCAAAGACCGACGACAAATCCACCGAAAAAATGGCCGAGCCTACGGCGGCCAGCACAGAAGACAAAGCAGCTGCCGAATGAAACTTGCCGAGTCCTTGACGTTGCCGTGCGGCGTCCGCCTGTCGAACCGGATTGCCAAGGCAGCCATGACCGAAGGTCTGGCCGATATAAACGGACAACCGACGGCGGAATTGGAGAAACTTTACGGAATTTGGTCGGACGGAGGTGCAGCGCTCCATCTTTCAGGAAATATCCATATTGATGCCGAACATCTGGAACGGCCTGGTAACGTCATAATCGACCAAATGCCGACACCGGATATGCGGGAATCGCTCATTCGCTGGACAAAGGCGGCCACCCGTGGCGGCAATCATTTCTGGGCGCAGATCAGCCACGCCGGGCGCCAGACCATGAAAACGGTCAACCCGCATCCCAAAGCACCATCGGCGGTAAAATTGAGTTTGCCGGGCGGTCAATTTGGGATGCCCGTTGCATTAACCGAAACAGAAATCCTGCAATTGATCAGTCGCTTCGGTCAGGCAGCACAAATCTGCAAGGAGACCGGTTTCACCGGCGTTCAAATACATGCCGCCCATGGCTACCTTATCTCCCAGTTTTTGAGCCCCTTGAGCAATTTGCGCGATGACCGGTGGGGCGGGAGTCTGGAAAACCGTGCACGTTTTTTACTTTTTACAATCAACACAGTCCGGCAATTAGTCGGGCCTGAATTTCCCATTTCAGTCAAACTGAACAGCGCTGATTTCCAGCGGGGGGGATTCGCATTTGAAGACAGCTTGATTGTGGCGCGTTGGCTTCAAGAGGCAGGCGTTGATCTTATCGAGATTTCAGGCGGGACCTACGAGCAGCCTAAACTATTAGGTATTGAAGGAATGGAAGCGGCCGATCCGCAGGCTGTTGCGGAATCAACAATAGCCCGGGAAGCCTATTTCGTGGATTTTGCCAAAGCAATGAAGGACGAACTTTCCATACCGCTCATGGTGACGGGCGGCTTCCGTAGTGCTTCAGCTATGGAACAAGCGCTGAAATCGGGTGCTGCGGATGTCATTGGCCTGGGGCGTCCGCTCTGCGTCATGCCCGACGGACCAAAACGTCTGTTGGGCGGCATGGCTATTTTACCGAAAACAGAAACCCAATTGGCGCTTTTGCCGGAATGGCTTGCGGGGCTACGCAAAATCAAAATGATACGGGCTATTGACAGCTTCGCCGTACAATTCTGGTATTACAGTCAGATATACGCACTAGGCAGAACGGGTCGGACAGATCTCAATATGACAGTATTTGCCGCTCTGCGCGAAGTCGAAACATACCAGAAAAACTGGCTACGGAATCGACGCGCCGCTTTAGCCCGACGTTAAACGACGGCTCCACTCCAAACCCCGTTCGGAGCGAGACGTTTTAAAGGTCAATCCCCTTCGCCGGGCTCTGCAGAGAAATATTTGTCGAATTTGCCTTCTTCGCCCTTATGCTCATCGGCATCGGCAGGCGGTTCGCGGCTGCTCGTGATATTCGGCCACTCCGCGCTATATGTCGCGTTTAGTTCAAGCCACTGCTCAAGACCGCTTTCGGTGTCAGGCAAAATAGCTTCTGCAGGACATTCGGGTTCACAAACACCGCAATCAATGCACTCATTGGGATTGATGACGAGCATATTCTCGCCTTCATAAAAACAATCCACCGGACAGACTTCAACGCAATCCATATATTTGCAACGTATGCAGGCATCGGTAACAACATAAGTCATCGGCGGAATTCTCCCAAAGGCGGCGGCGAATTAGCCGCTTCACTTTTCTTGCCTATTGTCAGTCACTCGGTCAAGTCAACGCCGATGTGTAGCGCACAATAAATTTTTAGCTCAGGATCTGATAGCATGCCTTTGCCTCGGGCGACGGACCGCGCCTCACGGGCATTGTGATCAGCTTAAATGTGAGCACCGCTTCGCCACGGGGCATTGTTACGACGTCGCCTACTCCGACTGTTGCGCTACCCTTTTCAATCCTACGTCCGTTGACGCGGATAAATCCACTTTCAGCCCAACTCAACGCCAAGCTCCGGCTTTTCGCAAAACGCAGAAGGAACAGAAGTTTGTCGATCCTTAGCGCAGTTACCGGCATGGCTGGCTAGAGCTTTAGGCCCTTTAGTGCCGCCAATTGCAAGGCGAGCGCTGAAGGCGGCGCGGATTCTTTTGGCCTAGTCGGAGCGCGCTCCGGCATGCTTTTGGCCTTCGGCGTTTTTTCTGACTTGGATCGCACAGGTCTAGTCCTTTGCGACCGCTGTTCTTGTGGTCTTGGCTTCGGCAACCCGACCCAACGCCAATGGGTAAGATTTATTGATGGCACCGGCGCCGTTGACAGCATTTCGACAACCGGGTCATTTTCGAGCGCACTCGCTTCGCCTCCCGCTTGATCCGGAATAGCAGCTTCCTGTTTCTCTGGTTCAGAAACAACGGTTTCTGCGACAACTGCATCCGCCTCCTCTGGCGCCCCGGCCTTTTCGGCGGGCGCCTCTAGATGGCGGAATCCAGCATCCCGCATCAACGCTTTTAAACCGGCATCGCTGAGCCCCAGGGACGTCGCGAAGGCCATATCCATGCTGAAATTGTTCGACTGTCCTCTTGCCTCGTGCGCCTTCTTGATGACGCGTTCGGCCAAATCGATACGGACATATTCATTTCCAACCCGCCGGTAGCCGGCATTTCGCGCTTCACCCGGGTGCGCAAACTTCCATTCCTTCAAGTGAACGGCACTCTCCGGAGGCAATGGCGGCATCGAACGACCATCTCGTGCCGCGAATAGCGCAGCGCGCCATTTCGCTGCTGCAGGCTTTAAAGCGGCGTGATGATAGATATCGAGCGCACCAAAGACGATACCGCCTTTGCGTGCCGCACCGCGCGCTTCTTTTGGAAGGGCGGCAATAGCTTCAGCCAGATAATGGCGACCAGCAATCCCACCTGCGTCGGCCAACTGCACAGCAAGCGCACGGACATTGCCGTCAATATCTACCTGTTGTGCAAGTTCCTGTAAGCCTACAATCCCACCCATGGCTTTTGCCAGCTGCGTTTCAATCCACTGTTCAGCACGTACAGTTATTTCGCGCAAAGCATCGCCTTCCAAGCCGGCAACTGCTTTGACCGGTGTGAAGTTAGGCTGCATCAGACTGCGCCCCTTAGTCAAGAAACCAAGAAGCTCACCTTTCCACAAGATCGCCGGCTTACCATCACTGTCGCCTGCAAGTGCAAAGTCACTATCCTCAGCCATTGCTACATCCCTCGCCTTTTGCCTTAATATTCCTGCCAAATGCCGTTCTGCTGCAGCTAATAGCAGCTTCCGGTCACCTGCTTTCGCTCCTGGGTCAACCCGAAACGAAAAGCCATGTAAAGTTCCAATATCTTCCCCGTCGACCAGAACGCGACTAGCTTCATCTATCTCGACAGGGAAAAGCGCTGTATCCCCACCTGCTTTCCGCAAGAGCATGGCGGTCCGTTTGTCGACAAAACGTTGCCGCAACGCATCGTGCAAAGCGTCAGAAAGCTTGGCTTCCAAAGCACGTGCCCGTTCTGCCATGGCCGCTGGATTGGCAAGCCAGTCAACGCGGTGAGCAATATATGTCCATGTGCGAACAGCAGCGATCCGGGCCGACAGGGTATCGACATCACCCTGAATGTTATCGAGCCTCGCCAACTCGTTCGCATATAGAGATTGCGGTATCACGCGTTCACCTTGCCCCAGATGTTGCCACAGGGAGGCGACGAAGCGGCTGTGATGCTCCTCGCCCATCTGGCGAAAATCAGGAAGGCTTGCAACTTCCCATAGTCGGCCCACATCCAAGGGATGACGGATGAGCATGATAACTTCGGGTATTTCCACGAGCCGCTTTAAGACTGCGAGATCAATAGCTTTGGGCGCTGGCTTTAACCCCGGACGATCGGGTTTTGACTCCAGATCGGCAATCAGCGCTGCAACCGAATCCAATCTTGGCGCGGCATCACGCCAGTACAACCAATCAAGGCGCGGAAATTCGTGGTTTTCAACCGCCAACACCTCTTCGGGCGAAAACTCGCTTCCTTCGCCGGCTAATGTACCGAAGCTTCCGTCCCTTTGATGGCGGCCGGCCCGACCTGCAATTTGCGCCATTTCGGCAACGGTCAGCCGCCTCCGGCGTGCTCCGTCGAACTTCGACAAACTCGCAAATGCGACGTGGGACACATCCAGGTTAAGACCCATACCAATAGCATCGGTGGCGACCAGATAGTCTACCTCGCCCGACTGGAACATAGCGACCTGTGCGTTGCGAGTGCGCGGGCTGAGTGCTCCCATTACCACTGCTGCACCACCACGCATACGACGGAGCGTTTCCGCCACGGCGTATACCTGCTCAATGGAGAATGCGACGATTGCCGAGCGTTTCGGCAATCTGGAAAGCTTCTTCGCTCCAGCATAGCTTAAAGTCGAGAAACGAGGGCGCGAAATGATTTCAGCTTCCGGCAGAAGCATTCGGATAAGCGGGCGCAGACTTTCCGATCCCAGAATCATCGTTTCCTCACGCCCGCGGGCATGCAGTATTCGATCTGTAAATATATGGCCCCGCTCGGGATCCGCACCCAGTTGCGCCTCGTCAACGGCGACAAAGGCGAAATCCTTTTGGATCGGCATGGATTCGACTGTGCAGCAATACCAGCGCGCCTGAGGCGGCTCGATTCGCTCCTCGCCTGTTATCAACGCGACCTGATCAACGCCTTTGATCGCTACAACACGATCATAAATTTCCCGTGCCAACAAGCGCAGTGGAAAGCCGATCATACCACTCGAATGGGCACACATTCGCTCAACGGCGAGGTGGGTTTTGCCGGTGTTGGTAGGACCAAGAATGGCCGTCAGGGAAATTTTTTCGTGTGGCAAATTTCAGATGCTGGCCGTGCCTGCACTCAACTCTTTCAGTGTAATGGAAGTGTCGGCCAATTGCTCTTTTGTAAAGCGCGCTCCCTCCGTGACCAAGGCTTTGCCCTGCACATAGTCTTTGGTCATGTTTACACAATCCAAAGCGATAACTTTCCCGCTCTTCAAGTAAATTACGGAAAAACTTCGCGCCGCAGGATCGCCTCTTACGACATGATCGTCGTAGCCAACCGAAAGACCCACAGTCTGCAGGCGCAAATCATATTGGTTTGACCAGAACCACGGCACAGAGTGGTAAGCTGTAAGTTCGCCCGTGATGCTTTTGGCTACGGCATTCGCCATATCATTCGCATTCTGCACAGATTCGACACGCATAATCACGCCACCAGCGAAGCTGTTGGCATGCGCAGCACAGTCTCCGATTGCATAGATATCGGGGAGTGAAGTGCGGCAATATTCGTCGACATCTACCCCTGCGCCACCCGCAGCACCGGCGTTCAAAAGAGCAGCTACTGCCGGAATGATACCAATCCCCACAATGACCATTTGTGCTGCAATAACTTCGCCATCGCCGAGTTGGACGCCATCCACATAATCGTCACCCGTCAACGATTCGACAGTTACGCCTAACCTGATATCCACCCCATGGGCGCGATGCTCCGCTTCGAAAAAGCGCGACAATTCTTCGCCTGCTACGCGGGCGAGAACACGATCCATCGCTTCAAGGACGACCACCTCCTTACCCATTTTACGCAGGACAGCCGCTGCCTCAAGACCGATATAGCCGCCCCCGATGATCGCAACTCGGGCAACATCGTCAAGTTCGCCGATCATTGCATCAACATCGGACTTGTTCCGAACGACGTGTACGCCCGCCAATTGTGATCCTTCACACAATAACCGACGCGGAGAGCCACCTGTTGCCCAAACCAGTTGGCCATAGCCGACCTGTTCGCCATCAGAAAATACAACTTGTTGCGCGACAGGATCAACGCTTTCGACGCGCCTCCCCATGAGCATATCGATGGAACGCTCCGCCCAAAATGCGGGAGGACGGATCAATATACGTTCAAATGCCTTATCCCCTGCAAAATAGTCCTTGGACAGTGGCGGGCGTTCGTAGGGATATTCAGTTTCATCTCCGATGATCGCTACGCTACCTTCAAACTTCGCCTGGCGCAGCGCAATTGCCGCCTGTGCACCACTGTGGCCACCACCGACAATCAACACGTCATAATGCTGCATTTAACCGCATCCTTATTCCCATTCGTTGCATAAGCGGTAAGCAGATGGCAGCCGAATTGCCAGCCCTAAGCTTGCGGAACAGCCAAATAGATGGCAGGACATCGGCATGACAACACATATGAATCTAGATTTTGCCCTTGGCGAAAATGCCGAGATGATCCGCGATACAACACAGCGTTTTGCTACCGACAAAATCGCACCCTTGGCATCTAAAATAGACGCCGATGACTGGTTTCCCCGTGATGAGCTTTGGACCGCAATGGGCGATCTCGGGCTACACGGTCTTACGGTTGAGGAAGAGGATGGCGGCCTTGGACTTGGTTATCTGGAGCATGTCGTTGCCGTTGAAGAAGTCAGCCGCGCGTCTGCATCTATCGGATTGTCATATGGTGCGCATTCCAACCTGTGCGTGAACCAGATTCGGCGGTGGGCTTCGCCTGAACAGAAAGCGAAATATCTCCCAAAACTAATATCAGGTGAACATGTCGGCAGTTTGGCGATGTCCGAGGCAGGTGCCGGGTCGGATGTTGTCTCCATGAAATTAAAGGCGGACGCCGTTCAAGGCGGCTATGTTCTGAACGGCACAAAATTTTGGATCACCAACGCACCCTATGCCGACACGCTTGTTGTCTATGCGAAGACGTCGCCGGAAGCCGGCTCGCGGGGTATCACTGCTTTTCTCATCGAAAAGGGAATGGATGGTTTTTCTATCGGTCAAAAGATCGACAAGATGGGTATGCGCGGATCGCCAACGGCTGAGCTTGTCTTCAACGACTGCTTTGTCAGCGAAGAACAGATAATCGGACCACTGCATGGGGGAGTTGGTGTTCTGATGTCCGGGCTGGATTATGAACGTGTGGTCCTTGCAGGATTACAACTCGGCATCATGCAAGCGTGTCTTGATGTCGTTCTGCCTTTCGTGCGTGAGCGTAAACAGTTCGGCAAACCCATTGGCGCGTTTCAATTGATGCAAGGGAAAGTTGCTGACATGTATGTCGCGTTGAATTCTGCGCGTGCCTATACTTATGCCGTTGCCCGTGCCTGTGACACTGGGCAGACTACAAGATTTGATGCCGCGGGTGTGATTTTGCTCGCCTCGGAAAATGCGGTAAAGGTCGCCGGTGAAGCTATTCAGGCATTGGGCGGTGCAGGCTACACCAAAGATTGGCCTGTTGAACGACTGTTCCGCGATGCCAAGCTTTTGGATATCGGCGCAGGTACAAATGAGATTCGCCGGATGCTGATCGGGCGGGAATTAATCGGCGCAGCGTGAGCAGCCGTCCTGTCCTTGGCGTAATCGCGTGCAACCGCGTTGTCGGCACTGAGAGCGCGCAAGCCGTGATGGACCGGTATATCCGCGCGGCAATGACCTACGCGAATGTAGCCGCGCTCATTGTACCTTCTCTGCCGGACTTGATGTCCGCTGCCGAAGTGGTCCCTAGGTTGGACGGAATATTGCTAACCGGAAGTCCGTCCAATGTCGCAACGCGGCGTTATAACGAGGATGGCGGCGAAGGCCCCTTTGACGACGCGCGTGACGAAATCGCTTTATCGATGGTAGATCGCATGATTGATGCGCAAAAACCTGTCTTTGGTATCTGCCGCGGATTTCAGGAAATCAATGTGGCTTTGGGTGGGACATTACGGCGCGACACAAGCGCAAGCGACGATCTGATCCGCCATCATGCGCCGGATGACGTTAGTTTCGACGCAATGTTCAGCCACCGCCATCCCGTTGAGATTGTTGCGGGTGGGTTGCTTGAGGCGGCCTATTCAAAAGCCAGTCTGAATGTAAACTCAGTCCATTATCAGGGCATCGGTCAGCTGGGCGAAGGTTTGTCGGTTGAAGCGCGCGCGCCTGATGGTCTTATCGAAGCGTATAGCGCCCGACCCAATGGCGCCCCCTTACTTGCCGTGCAGTGGCATCCGGAATGGGGCACGGAAAATGACCTGGATTCCCAAACCTATTTTCACCTGCTGGGAAAGGCGTTAAGAGGGGAGTTATGAACCGTTGTGTGACCCGTTATAACCGCTACCAGGCGCGGATAGGCTTTTCACCCTGACATCCTTTTGAATCACGCCATGTCGGGTAAGATGGGGAGTTTTGCTCTCCGTAATTACCGCCCGACTGCAGCTACTCTGTGTTTTCGCACAAACCCATTTCAAAAGGACACCATTATGCCCCGCAATTACGACATCGCAGAACTTCGTCGCCTCGACATCGCCCACCACCTTCCAGCTCAAGCGGATTGGCAGGAAATTGAAGATCTTGGTGGTAGCCGCATCATAACCCACGCCGACGGATGCTACATCCATGACGGCGACGGCAATCGCATATTGGATGGCATGGCGGGCTTGTGGTGCGTCAATGTAGGATATGGACGCGATGAACTGGCTGAAGTTGCCCGTGAACAGATGCTGGAACTGCCTTATTACAACAGCTTCTTCAAAACCGCTAACCCGCCCGCCGTCTTGCTCGCCGACAAAATCGCAAGCCTAACAGGCGGCCGCTTACCTCATGTCTTTTTTAACAGTTCAGGGTCGGAAGCGAATGACACCATCTTGCGAATGGTGCGCCACTATTGGCAAGTGAAGGGTGAAAGCAGCCGAACAATCTTTATCAGCCGGCACAATGCCTATCATGGCTCAACAGTCGCAGGTGTGAGCATGGGCGGCATGAAGGCGATGCATGGACAGGGCTTCCCTGCCCCAGGCATATTGCCACTTGCGGGCATCGAACATGTTCGTCAGCCTTACTGGTATAATGAAGGCCGCGACATGACGCCTGAGGAGTTCGGGGACGTTTGTGCGCAAGCAATTGAAGACAAGATTATCGAAGTAGGACCCGAGAATGTCGCGGCGTTCATCGGCGAACCCGTTCAGGGCGCTGGTGGTGTGATCATTCCACCGTCCAATTATTGGCCACAGGTCGAAGCAATTTGCCGGAAGTATGGCATCCTTCTGGTTTGCGACGAAGTTATCTGCGGTTTTGGACGGACCGGCAACATGTGGGGTCATGAAACAATGGGCGTTAAGCCTGATATCATCGCGATGGCAAAAGGTCTTTCGTCAGGTTATCTGCCAATTTCCGCTGTCGCCGTCAGCGCGGAAATCATATCGGTCATGAAAACCGGTGGGGATTTTGTACATGGCTACACCTATTCGGGCCATCCCGTCGCTTCCGCAGTGGCCTTGCGAAATATTGAAATCATGGAGCGTGAAGGGCTCGTCGAACGCACACGAAACGAAACCGGACCCTATCTGGCAAAAGCTCTCGCCAAGCTGAACGACCATCCTTTGGTTGGTGAAGCCCGCTCTGTCGGCTTGCTCGGTGCCGTTGAAATTGTCGCTGACAAAGAAACCGGAGCCAGATTTGGTGGTGCCGAAGGAACAGCAGGGCCACTGGTTCGTGATATTTGCATTCGCAATGGTCTTATGGTTCGCGGAATCCGCGATAGCATCGTTATGTGTCCGCCGCTGATCATCTCAACGTCCCAGATTGACGACCTAGTAGGCATCATCGGGAAGTCGCTCAACGAAGCTGAACCAAAATTGCGCGCGTTCTGAGGCAATCCCCATCTCGATGAGATGGGGATAATCCTTGTTGGACAAACATCAATGAGGCGTTACGACCGTGACATGAGCAAAATACTTTCGACCCTTCTCGTCACAGCGCTTTTGTCGACTCCCGCAATCGCGGCACCAAAGCCGGCAAAACCAAAACCACCTGTGCTTTCCTGTAAAATCGCGACACCTGAGGGGTTATCTTATACGGTGATCAAAGCGGGCAAAGGCGAACGGCCCGGAGCGGACGCGAAGGTAAAAGTCAATTACAAGGGCATGCTGACGGCGGATGGCAAAGAGTTTGATTCTGGCCAGAGTGTAGAATTCAAAGTCGGCGGAGTCATTCCGGGCTTTGCACAAGGCCTGCAATTAATGCAGCCCGGGGGCAGCTATCGCCTCTGCA
>ERZ795061.711-NODE-711-length-33365-cov-8.342780_pt1 | contig 33365 bp, 25 predicted proteins | sample MGYA00375145_ERZ795061 | MGnify/ENA primary metagenome ERZ795061 (study PRJEB30190, sample SAMN05720144) | anaerobic digester metagenome | isolation source: active sludge of municipal wastewater-treating anaerobic digesters | place: USA | collected 2014-12-22 ... | reverse complement strand
GGGCCGACTCGAGTTCGTGCAGGCGCACGCTGATGTTGAGCGCCGACTTGTAGGCGAGCGGGCGGATGTAGCAATTCTCGCGGAACCCTTCGGTGCGCAGCAGTTCGCAGACGACGTCGGTCAGCGACTGCGGCGTGTGGCCCAGCTCCATGCGCAGGAGCGACGCCGATTGCAGGAAGCGCTTGAAGTGGTCGAGCGGCCGGAAGACGTAGAGCTGCCCCTCCCCTTCATTCCAGTAACCGCGAATTCCGCCGAAGACGGCGGTGCCGTAGTTCAGCGCATGGGTCATGACGCTGACCTTGGCGTCTTCGATGGGAACGATGCGACTGTCGAAGTAGGCGAAGCGGGTCATGGTGGTGTGCGGCGGGTGGTGGGTGGCGCAGTTCTCGGCAAGCTAACGCTCGCACGAATCGGCCGCGCCTACGCGGCCAGCTCGCCCAGCGCCTTCACGAACGCATCCAGCTCGGCGGTGCTCGTGAAGAGGTGCGGCGTCACGCGCACGCCGTGCACACCGGCGCCATCGATGGCCACGGTCCAGATGCGGTACTTCTTCATCAGGATGTCCATCAGCTCGCCCGGGGCGATGCCGCGAACGCCCACGTTGGCAATGGCGCACGACCGCGCCGGGTCGGTCGGCGTGTTGAGGATGATCTTCGGCATGCCGCGCACCTTCGAGACCCAGTACTGCTGCAGGTAGCGCAACCGCGCCTCCTTGCGTGCCGACCCGATGGCCTGGTGGAAGTCGATCGCGTGGTTGATGGCCAGGTCGGTGTGCACCGGATGCGTCCCCGTGTGGTTCAGCTTGCGGATGTCATCGTCGGCGGGGCCGCTGTCGCCGTAGATGGGCCACAATCCGGCGATCTTGTCGCGCTTCACGTAGAGGATCCCCGCGCCTAACGGGGTCGCCAGCCACTTGTGGAGCGACGCCCCGTAGTAGTCCACGCCCAGGTCCGGGATGCGGAAGTCGAGCTGGGCGAACGCGTGCGCCCCGTCGACCATGACCGCGACGCCACGCGCATGCGCCATGGCGGCGATCTTCTGTACCGGGAGCACCTGCCCGGTGATGTTCACCAGGTGGCTCACCATCAGGAGGCGCGTGCGCGGGGTGATGGCGTTGGCGTACAGCTGCACGAGTTCGTCGTCGGTGCGTGGATCGTTGGGGAGCGAGACGACCCGGTTGACGATCCCGTAGCGGCGCGCCTGCAGCTTGAACATGTCGAGCATGGCGCCATAGTCCTGCTCGGCCATCACGGCCTCGTCCCCTGCCTTCCAGTCGAAGCCGGCAATCACCGTGTCGAGCGACTCGGTGGTGTTGCGGGTGATGATCAGCTCCTCGGGCGAGCAGCCGGCCATCTGCGCGAGGCGCGTGCGCACGGCGAGCTTGTCATCGCCCTGGCGCGTGCGCATGTAGCGCGACGCCTGGAGGTTGATCTCGCGCACGCGGGAGATGAACGCCTCGAGCACCTCCGTCGGCTGCAAACAGAAGTAGCCGTTCTCCAGGTTGATGTACTCCGGCGTGAGGCGGAAGCCCGCGCGGATCTGCGCCCAGAACGGCTCGTCCTCGGCCAGCGCGGCGTCCGAGAGGCGTGCATAACGAGCGAGCTGCCCGGGGGCGAAGAAGGCGCCGAGGGTGACGCCGCCCAGCGTGCGGAGGAAGTCGCGCTTCTGCATCGGGTGCCGTGGCCTGAAGTGGAGGGTCGTGCCTCGAAATGAACAGGGCGGACGTCGTGGTCGCGAGAGGGCGTCGCGCGCCCCCCCCACACAGGGGCGCCCGACGTCCGCTTGCGTCGCACGCGCGCGCGCCCTTTCCTTAGGCACAACCGCGCGCCGGTCACCCGGGCCTCGGCGCGTTTCCCTCCAGCGTGGGCGCCATACGCATGTCGCACCGTCTGCTTCGTACGTCCGTCGCCGCAGCCCTCACGGCCCTCGCACTCTCGTCGGCAGCCTCGCCGGTGACGGCGCAGGACGCCGGGCGCAAATGGAAGGTGCACGACCTGCAGCGCCCGACCCCGCGCAAGGTGACGCCTGCGGCGCAGGTTGGCGCCGCCCCCGGCGACGCCGTCGTCCTCTTCGACGGCCGTTCGCTCGACGGCTGGACTTCGCGCGACGGGTCGCCCGCCAAGTGGGTCATGCGCGATGGCTACATGCAGACCGTCCCCGGCGCCGGGCCGATCGTCTCGAAGCAGCGCTTCGGGGATGTCCAGGCCCATGTGGAATGGGCCACGCCGTCGCCCGGAGTGGGGAAGGGACAGGACCGCGGCAACAGCGGCGTCTACTTCATGGGGTTGTACGAGATCCAGGTGCTCGACTCGTACGAGAACGTGACCTACGCCGACGGACAGGCGGCGTCGCTGTATGGCCAGCACCCGCCGCTGGTGAACGCCTCGCGGGCACCGGGCGAGTGGCAGTCGTACGACGTGGTGTTCCGTCGCCCCCGCTTCGACGCCGCTGGCAAGCTCGTGTCGCCCGCGCGCATGACCATCTTCCACAACGGCGTCCTGGTGCAGGACAACGCGGAGCTGTGGGGGCCGACCAACTGGTTGCAGACGGAGCCGTACGCCCGGCACGACGACGCGTTGCCGTTCACGCTCCAGGATCACGACCACCCGGTGCGCTTCCGCAACTTCTGGGTGCGCCCGCTCCCCGATCTTCCCACCGACGAACGCGGCCCGCGCGAGGCGCGTCCGGCGCTCGCCGTCCCGACCGCCGTGCTCGAGCGCTACGTCGGGACCTACGGCACGGCGACGGAGAAGGTGGCCGTCGTCACGCGGCGCGGCGGGCGACTTTTCATCGATCCGTTCAATCACGTGATCCCGCTCGAACTCGTGCCGCAGAGTGCGACGCGCTTCGAGTTCCTCAAGACGGCCGGCTCGGTGGAGTTTGTCACCGCGGCTGGCAAGCCCACATCGGTCACCATCAAGGTGGCCGGCCTCGAACGCACCGTGGACAAGCGCCCATGAACGCCAACCTCCTCAAGGACTTCTCGCTGATTTTCGCGCGCGAGCTCACCACCCTGCGCGCGGAGGTCCTCTCCTATCCCGACGACGCCTCGATCTGGGCCCTCCCCGCCGGAGCCCCGAACGCCGGCGGGACGCTCGTGCTGCACCTCTGCGGCAACCTTCGCCACTTCATCGGCGCCGGATTGGGCGCTTCGGGCTACGTGCGCGACCGCGACGCCGAGTTCAGCACCCGCGGCACCTCGCGCGCCGAACTGGCCACGCTCATTCACTTCGCCGCCGCCGAAGTGGCGCTGGCGCTCGACGCGCTGCCGGCCGAGCGCCTCGACGACACGATCCAGATCGGCCCGAGCACCATTCCGGTGCGTCGCGGGTTGTTGCATCTGGCGAGTCATCTGGCCTATCACATCGGCCAGCTCGACTACCATCGCCGCCTGGTCACCGGTGACTCGCGCGGCGTTGGCGCGATGGGGCTCCCGCCCCAAGCCGACTAGCGAAGGCCGCGTCAGGCGCGCCTGCCCGCAGGCGCAGCACCGCGCCGACAACGCAGAGCGGCCGCCAGCATCACGCTGGCGGCCGCTTTCCGTCCCGCTTGCAGGGGCGCGCCACTTCGCGGTGTTACTCGAGCTCTTCGGCCACGACCTCAGGCGCCGTCGGAGCCGCCACGACCGCTGGCTTGGCCCCATTGCCCTGACCACGCCCGCGCCAGCGCGGCTCGGCCGGCGCCGCACGCCGCACCAGCAGATCCTCATAGTAGGCTACGACGCGCGGGCGCACCGACGCCTCGGTGTCTCCAGGCTCCGCCCGGAACGGGGCATAGCGGTGCCGGTCATCGCTCGACACGCTGAACCACCACCACGGATCGTCCTGCACGCCGCGCAGTCCTTCGCGGACACAGGTGTAAGTCCGCTCGTTTTCAATGAACGAGAAGGAGGTCGGCTGAGCGGCAGGCGCCGCGGCTTTGGCTTTTGACATGCCGAAAGGTAGCCGGTACCCCCCCTCGGCGGCGACCGGCAGCTTGTGATCCGAGCGAATCTTGGCTTCTTTTTCGTTGAACGTTCGTTCATTCAACGACTCGCCATGCCCAGATCCGCCTCCCAGAACGCGTCGCGGCGCGCCGCGACGCGCGACAAGCTCCTCGACGCGGCGCTCCACCTCTTTGCACGTCGGGGCTTCGCCGGGACCACCGTCAAGGCGATCGCCGCCAGGGCGGGGATCGCGACGGGGCTCCTCTATTCTCACTTCCCGGGTAAGGAGGGGCTCCTGCGCGCCCTCTTCGAACGGAGCATGACCGACGTCCGTCTCTCCTTTGCGATGGCCGAGTCGGTGGGGGCGCACGAGCGGCTTGGCGCCCTCGTACGGGCGGCGGTAGGGATCGTGCGATCGCACCTCGACTTCTGGCGGCTGGGCTACGCCGCGCGCACCCAACCCGCGGTGATCGCGTCGCTGGGACCCGCGCTCGCCGAATGGGGAGAGGCGATCACCGGCACGCTGGAGGGCTATCTCGCCGACCTGGGCTCTCCCGCCCCTCAACTCGATGCCCGCGCGCTCTTTGCCCAGATCGACGGGCTCTGCCAGCACTTCGCCCTCGATCCCGGCGAGTACCCCATCGATGCGGTCGCCGAGCGCGTGATCGCGCAGTGGTCCCATGGGAGGGCGGGATGATCGAGCAGGAACGTCTCGCGGCCGACCTGCTCTCGTCCACCCAGCGGGTCGCCCAGCACATCGACGCACTCGTCCGACCACTCCCGGCGCGGCATCGCGTCGTTCGTCCTCCCGCCGGGGGGTGGAGCATCGACGAGATCCTCGAGCATCTTTGCCTGGCCAACGCCGACTATCTCCCGCTGATGGAGCGGGCGCTCGACACCGCCGTTCCGGCGCCGGGGCGCGGCAAGTGGCGCGCGACGTGGGGCGGTTGGCTACTCGTGCGCGCGATGGAGAGCAGTCGCCGCACCGCAGCGCCGGCCGCGATCGTCCCTGAGGTTGCACCGCGCCACCACGTCCTCGACGAGATGCTCTCCTCCCTCGCCAGGCTCCAGTCTGTCATTACCGGCGCCGACGGCTTCGAGTGGAGGCGTGTGCACCTGGTCTCACCGTATGCGCGCTGGTTGCGACTGAACCTGGGCGACGCGGCGCTGGTGGTGGTGCGACATTCCGAGCGACATGCTCGGCAGTTGGCGCGCGTCGCCGCCGCGGTGAGGTGAGGGAGATGGGACGACTGCATCTGGTCGAACTGGAGGATCTGCCGTGGATCCCCGCCCCGATTCGCAACGCGCTGACGGGCTACCTGCAGGCGATGCTCGATGCCGCCGATCCATACGGCGCGATCGTCCCCGTCCTCGCCGACGCCGTGCGCCGGAGTGAGTCAGCGCGGATCGTCGACCTGTGCAGCGGTGGCGGCGGGCCGTGGAAGCGACTGCGCGCGGCCTTGGCGCGCGAGGGCGTCACCGTCCCCATCCTCCTGACCGATCGTTACCCCAACCTCGGCGCCGCCCACGCTGCGACGGGCGATGCGGACAGGGAGGCGGGGGTGCGGCCAATCACGATGCATCACGGCTCCGTCGATGCGACGTGTGTTCCGGGCACGTTAGGCGGATTCCGCACGATGTTCACCGCCTTCCACCACTTTGCCCCCGACGCCGCGCGCACGGTGCTGCGCGATGCGGTGGCTCGCGGCGAGCCGATCGCGGTCTTCGAGGCCACCAAGCGCAACGCGTTGTGCATCGCCGTCACCCTGCTCTCCCCCATCGCGACGCTGGTCATGATGCCACGCGTGGAGCCGTTCCGGTGGACCAATCTGCTCTTCACGTATCTCGTGCCGGTGGTCCCGCTCATGGTGCTGTGGGACGGCATCGTCTCGTGCCTGCGGACGTACGAGGTGGATGAGCTGCGCGCCCTGGTCTCGGCGGTCGACGGGCACGAAGGCTACGACTGGGAGATCGGCGAGCGCACGAAGAACGGCCCCATCCCGGTGACGTACCTCATCGGCGTGCCGCGCCGCCGCTGATCGGCGTGCCGCGCCGCCGCTGAACAGCGTAGCGCGCCGCCGCTGGCGAGCCGGGAAGACGCGTCGTACGATCGAGGGATGCTCCCCCCGCGGCTCGACGCCACCCCGATGCTCGACGCCCTCCTGGCCAGGCTGGGGCGAATGGTGCGCGCCGTGGGGGGGCGGCACGCCCTTGGGGCCGACGAGATCGATGCGCTCGTGCAGGAGGTCCGCATCCGGATCTGGCGCGCGCACCCCGAGAGTGAGGAGATCGAGCGGTTGCCGACGTCCTACGTATACCGGACGGCGATGGCGGCCGCGATCGACCTCCTGCGGCAACGGCGCCGGCATGTGGAGCGCGCCGCGCCGCTGGAGGAGGCGGGGGCGGTGACGGCGGGGAGCGCCGATGCGGCCGTGCTGGCCGCGGAGCTCGGGGCGGCGATCGACCGGGCACTGGCGTCGATGGTCGAATCGCGGCGTGTCGTCGTACGCATGCACCTGGCGGGGTACGGTCGCGAGGAGATGGTGGCGATGCTGGGGTGGCCCGACGGAAAAGTGCGGAACCTGTTGTACCGTGGGATGGACGACCTGCGCGAGCGCCTCGTGCGTGCAGGCTACCGTTGGCCGGAGGAGCGATGACGATCGAGCAACTGCGGGAGGCGTACCGCGCACACGCGGCTGCGCGCGGTGACGCCGCCGAAGGGCGGCGCGGCTGTCCTGCGCCCGAGACGCTCGAACAGCTGGCGCGTGGTCCCGGGCGCGATGGGCCGGATCTCGCGACGTTCGATCACGTCCTCACCTGTCAGTCTTGCACCGCGGAGTTTGACCTGCTGCGCGCCATCGTCGTGGCCGAAGCCCACGAGGCGTCGGCGCGCGGCCCGTCGCCCGTCGGAGCGGCAGGCGACGCACGCGACGACCTCCGCGCCCCCGTCGCGCGCTCACCCACGGTCGCACGCCTTCCGCGCGTCGCCACGCGCCGATGGGCCATGGCCGCGGCGCTGGTGCTGGCAGCGGGACTCGGCGGCGAGGCCTGGCGTCGCACGCGTGCCGCGGGTGGTGAGGGGGAGGCGCCGGTCGTGCGCGGCGACGCCAGCGAGGTCACGGTCGTCGCCCCCACCGCGCGTGCGTCACAGTCGTTCGACGGCTTCACCTGGCGCGCGATGCCGGGGGCGGGGCGCTACGTCGTCGAAGCGCTCGACACGTTGGGCAGCGTCCTGTTCTCGCGGGCCACCAGCGACACGCTGCTCGTCCCCACCGCGGCCGAACGCACGGCGCTTGCCGGTGCGGGGTCCTTCGACTGGATGGTGACCGCGCAGCGCGGGGACGGCAACGAACGGCGGTCGCCGCTCACTCGCGTGCAGCTGACGGACGCCCGCTGACTCCACGGGCGGGACGCAGACCGGCAGGTGCCACGGCACCGGTCGGGTCGCCTACCAGCGTGAAGGCCCCCCACACGCTCGCGCCATCGCCGCGCTGCCACGCCCGCAGCCGCGCCGAGCGCAGGGCCCCGCCCACAGCTTCTCCGCGGGCGAGGGCGTCGTAGAGGTCGCCCATGAGTGGCGCCACCGCACGATCGTCCACGCGCCACGCGGTGGCGACCACGCGTCGGGCCCCGGCCTGCAGGAAGGCCCCAGTGAGGCCGCGCACCCCTTCTCCCGCCACCACTTCACCGCCGACGGTGCGACAGGCCGACAGCACGACGAGCGCGGCCCGCAGGCGCAGCATGGCGATCTCGCCGGCGTCGAGCGCGCCGTCATCGCCGGCGGCGCTGTCGCCAGGCGCAAGCACGAGCGTCGCGCGGGCGCCGGACCATTCATCGACCGCCGCGTGGGTGGCAAAGTGCACCACATCGGCCCCTGCCAGCTGTGCCCGGACCAAGCGCTCGCGCGCCCCCATCCCCTGCAGTACGGTCGCCCCGGGAAAGGCACGTTGCACCCGGCGGGCCTCGTCGCGGGCCCCCGGCAATGGGGGAAGCGACGCCGCCGTGGCGGTGGACGAGAAGAGCTCCAGCGCGCGCCAGCCGCTGGCGCCGCGCGCGGGATCGGCCACCGCCACCACCCGCGGTGCGCCACCGACGCGTCCTGCGCCATCGCCCGCGTCGCGCCACTGCGCCAGCACCGCCACCGACGGGACGACGGCACTCTCGTAGTGTGCGAGCAGCGGCCGGCCGTCCGGGAGCTGCAACACGTCGAACGGGAGGCGGTGCAGCACCCCCTCGGGGACGAACACGAGTCGCTCCACCCTGGCGCGCGCCAGGCGCGGCAGGAGCGGCACGAGGAGCCAGTCGCCCAGTCGTCGCGCGTCGGCATCGGCGGCGCCCCCCCGCTCGAGCTGCGCCACGAGGCGCCGCAACGTGGGGGCGACGACGTCGTGCGACGGCAACACGTGCGCCGTCAGCGAGTCGGCAGTGAGGACGAACGCGAGCCCGGGGGCCCCGCCCTCGCCGAGATCCAGGGTGACGATCGCCGTCCGCGCGTCGGGGAGGGCGCGCCGCATGGCGGCCAGCGAGGGCGTGGCGGTCACGACGGGGGCGACCCTCGGCACGCCACCATCGCCCCCCCAGGCCGAGGCCAGCAGCAGGCGATCTTGCAGCTCGCGGGCCCGTCGGCGCTCGGCGAGCAGGAAGGCCACCTCGGTCTCGCCAAGGGCGACCAGCCGGGCGGCGAGCATGGAGTGGAACCACCCACTGCTGCGTTGTGCCTGTACCGTGTACTGCCGGAGCGTGCTGTCGCCCAGCGAGGCGCGCCAGCGATCCATGCTCTCCCCCGCCTCGAGCGCCACACGCGCCGCGGCGCGCCCGTCACCATCGAGCGCGTGCGATAGCGCGAGCTGCACTTCCGTGTAGAAGCGAAAATGATGCTGGCTCGCGTGCAGCCCGTCGAGCGCGCGCGTCAGGAGGCGGCGCGCCTCGCGCGAGTCGCCGCGGCGCAGTGCCAGCTCGCCCTCGGCTGCACCTAACGACACGCGCCATCCGTCCAGGCCATGACGCTCGATGAGCGCCCGCTCCTCGCGCATCAGCGCCGCGGCCTCGTCCAGCTCCCCCCCGCGCATGGCAAGGACGCGTCGCGCCGCCACCACCGACAGCCGCAACTGGGGCTCGCCCACACGGTCGGCCAGGCGCTGCGCCTCCTGCAGGCGCAGGCGCGCGGCGGCGCTGTCGCCAACCGCTTCGGCGTGACGGGCCAGGAGGCGCGCGACCTCCAGTCGTCCGGTCGGGTCGTCCAGGCGGCGCATGAGCGTGTCGGCCCGGTGCATCCACTGCCGCGTGGCCGCCGCATCGTGGAACGACAGCGCCAGCGCCGCGCGATTGAGTGCGGTCCACGCCGCCACGTCGGCCACCTGCGCGCGCGCCGCGAGCGCCCATGCGTCGGCCAGGTAGCGCTGCGCCGCGCTGAAGTGGCCGAGTGTGATGGCGTAGTAGCCGGCCCACTGGCTCGAGGCGGCGAGTCCGGCCAGGTCACCTGCGGCCCGCTGCGCGTCCATGGCTGGGACGAGCGTCGCGCGCAGCGAGTCGGTGAGGCCGCTGCGCGCGAACTCGGTCGCCAGGATGAAGAGGCACCCGGCCGCCTGCCGACGGAGCCCTGCATCGGCCGCGAGCGCCGCCCCCGTGCGCGCCAGGCGGCGTGCCTCGTCGCGCCTCCCCTGGCGCGAGCGAATGGCCGCCCAGCGACAGCGGGAAGCAGCGGCCAGTGCGGGATCGCGGTCCCACCCTAACGAGTCGCCGCGTGCCATGAGGAGCTGCGCCGGCGTGGCCCCTTCGAGTCGCAGGGCCACGGCGCTGCGGAGGAGGAGGGCGTCGAGCGCCCCCGCCGTATCCCCCGCCGCCAGTGCACCGCCCTCGATGACCTGCAGGCGCGGGGCAGTCGCTGCGTGCCGTCCCTGGACCGCGTCCATCGCCGCGCGGGCGAGTTGCGCCTGACGGGTGATCTCGTCGGCCACGCCGGCGGCACCCGCCGTGGCGAGGCGCGCGAGGCGCGCGTCCGCCCCTCGGAAGTCGTAGGCGAGCCGCTCGGCGGTCGCGACGGCAAAGACGGCCAGTCGGTCGCCCGGGGTCCGCGCGAGCCGGGTGCGCCACGCGTCGGCCCACGCCACGAGCGTCCCTCGCTCGGCGGCGTGCAGCGCCTCGGCCGCAACGAGCCGCGCGGTGGCGGGCGGCGCGAGCATGGTAGGCGCAGTGCGCGCAGGCGTGGCGCGCAGCGACACGGGCGCACCGGGAGTCCGGCCGGGGAACACGATCCGCTCGCGATCCTGCGTCCCTGCGAACGCCGGACCCGCCACGCACACCAGAATCGCCGCCCCCGCCGCACCCAGCGCGAGCCACCGGTTTCGCCACTGCATCCGGCCAAGCTACCGCGGTCGCCCGTCGACACAACCGCTGCTCCGATGGGGCCGCCAGTCCTGGTCGCGCAGACGTTCGAGCGCGCCGCAGTCCTTCGATCCGGATGCCCCGGAGTCGTGACGCCGGCACCGGACGAGTGAGACGCCCGCCGCCTTTGCGACGTGTAGCGAAGGTGGAGCCTCGGCGAGGCGCCGGCACGCCCGCCATATCCCAGTCGCCGTCAGGAGCATTTCGCATGTCCCTCGTTCGTCGCGTGGCGCGCAGCGCCGCCATCGCCGTCATCGCACTGTCGTCGAACGGCTGCTTCCTTTTCTGCATCTTCTCCCCAGGTGGCTGTGACGCGAAAACGGAGCAGCAGATCACGGTCGCGCCGAGTGTGACGGTGGCGGCCACGCCCGCCCGGATCGACGTGCTCCCGGGCGCCGTCGTGACGGCAACGATCGCGATCACCGTCGCCGGGGGCCCCGCGGGGGCGGCGCTCTCCCTCGGTGGGGCGCTCCCATCCGGTGTACTCGCCGACTTCAATCCCCCGACGGTCACCGGCAACGGCACCTCGACGCTGACGCTGGGGGCCACCCCCAAGGCGGCCCCCGGCCTCTTCACCTTCGACGTCGTGGCCACCGGAATTGGCGGAAGCGCAGCCGCCGTCGGCCGCACGCCGGTCACCGGCGAAGTGCTACGTCCGTTTCGGCTCCTGAGCCCCAACTCGCAGAGCGTGACCGTGGGGAGCGGGAGCGACGTCGCGATCGGGCTCACGCGCGCCACGGGGTTTGTTGGTGGGGTGACCTTCTCGGTCGATGCGGCAACCGTCCCCGCCGGCACAGGGGTCGTCTTCACGCCCTCGACCACGTCGGCCTCCAGCACGCTATTGCGGCTCGATGTCCCTGCCAACGCGACGACCGGGCGCTACCTGGTGCGCACCCTGGCCACCTCCGGCGAGAGCGCCGACACGGTCAACTGGGTGCTGAACGTGGTGGCGGCGCCGGTTCCGCCAGACTTCAGCATGCTGGCCACGCCGGCCGCTGCGACGGTTGCGCCTGGCGGAAGCAGCTCGTTCGACCTCACCCTCACGCGCTCGGCGCCCGGGCTCGGGAACATTGCACTCGCCGCGTCGGGACTGCCCGCAGGGGCGACGGCCACCTTCACCCCGAGCAGCGTCACGGGGACGACCGCACAGCTGACGGTCGGGACCAGCGCGTCGACGCCAGACGGGAGCTACCCCATCGTGGTGACCGGGACCGCCGGGGCACTCGTCAGGCAGGCCACCGTCACGCTCACCGTCGCGACCCCCGCCGACTTCTCGATGTCGGTGGCGCCCGCCTCGCTCAGCGTGGCGCCGGGGGCGAGCGGACAGGCCACCGTCACCCTGCAACGAACGGGGAATCCCGGTGCCGTGACGCTCGACGTCGTGGGACTCCCCGCCGGGGTGACGGCCGCAGCCAATCCGGCGAGCGCCACGGGCTCCACGAGCACCGTGACGCTGGCCGTCGGCGCCTCCGCGTCGCCGGGGAGCTATCCGCTCACCGTGCGCGGCACCGCGGGCTCGCTCACGCGAACCGCGCCGCTCACGCTGGTGGTGCCGGCCCCCCCCACGAGCAGCATCGCGATCCAGCTTCTCACCCCCACGGTCACGATCGCCTCGGGCGGCCTGGTCGCGATTCCCGTGCGCCTGACGAGGACCGGCGTGGCGGTGGGGACGCGCGTCGAGTTGCGCGTGGCCACGTTCCCACCGGGGGGCAGGGCGTGGATCACCCCCAACTTCACGACGGGCGACACCGCCACGCTGCAGGTACTGGGGGGATTGGTTGGCAACTGGCCGGTGGTGGTCTCGGTCGCCCTGGGCGCCTCGCCGCCCACCGCCGTGGCGACGGTGAATGTCGTCGCCGCCACCACCCCCGACTTCGCACTCGCTCCAACGCCGAGCGACCTCGTGATCACGCGGGGGGTGTTCACCCCTCTCGCGCTCGATATCGTGCGCAGTGGCGGCTTTACCGGCGCCGTCTCGCTCACGGCCATCACCGACAATCCGGGGAACTACGCCGTCAACTTCTCCCCGGCGAGCACCACCGGGAACGGCGTGCAGGTCGACGTTTACGCCAGCCCGAATATCACGCCCGGGCCGCACGTCCTGATTCTGCGGGGGACGAGCGGCGGGATCACGCGGCAGGTGGTGATGACGCTGAACGTGCGTTAGGCACCGGCCCGCGGGACGGCGGGCGCGGCACGGCGCGAGCGGGGGACTTGCTCTCGCCGTGTTGTGCGGTAGCGTAGTGCCGGCGCTGGCGTCGGCCCCCACCACCGCGCGCGCCCCCTCCCACCTCCCGTGCCCTCTGCATGACCAAGCTTCGCATCATCGCCGGCTTCGTCGCCGCCATCGTCATCACCGCGAGCAGCGGCGCGCACTCGGTCCTTGGCTGGCCGGTCATGCGTGGGCGCCTTGCCGAGACGAACGCGCCCGCCGACCTCGTGCTCGGCTTGGGGATCGGGTGGGTCTTCGGCGGCGTCTGCATGCTGGCCTTCGGGGCGACGGCACTCTGGATGCTGAGTCGCGTCGCGAAGGGCGAGGCGCACTCGCTCGCCCCGCTTCGCATCATCGCCGTCATCTACGTCGCCTTCGGCGCGGGGGCGATGGCGGTCAGTGGCGGCAATCCCTTCTACGCGGTCTTCATCGTCCCTGGGCTCCTGCTGGCCTACGCGAGCTTCGGGAGCAACACGCCGCTTCCGCGACGGTGACGCGCGCGGGGTAGCCGCGCGGTAGCCGCGGGGTAGCCGCGGGGTAGCCGCGGTGTGGCGCGCGGTGCTCACGCCGCGACGTTCACGCGCGCAGCTTCCGTCACGTCGCTGCGCCGTCAGCGCTCTGCCCCTCTCCCTCGTAGTCGACCGGGTCCTTGCTCTCCCTCCTGCTCCGCCCCCTGATGCGCCTCGCCCGCTTCGTCACCACGTCGGCGCTGCTCGCCGTCGCCTCCGCCTCCAGCACTCCAGTCGCCGCGCAGCAGCCCGCCCCGGCCGACTCCGCCGATCCCATCGCCACGCTGGTCGGCCAGCTCGATCTCGAGCGTTACAAGGCCACCATCAAGGGACTCACGGCGTTCGGCGACCGGCGCCAGGGGACCGCGCGCAATCGGCAGGCCCTCGATTGGATCGAGGCCCAGCTCAAGAGCTACGGCTGTAGCCCCGAGCGGCTCACGTACGAATTCAATCCGCCGCCGGCGCAGCCGCGGCCGGCCGTGGCGGGAGCGGGGCAGCGACCGGGAGGGGCGCCGAGGGTGGGGGCGGGTGGATCACGCCTGCGCGGCAACCGGGCGCGCACGGGGGTCAATACCGATTCGCTCGCGCAGCCCGACCCGCGCCTGCGGGCGCTCAACGCCGAGGCGAGCACGCCGGGGGCGAGACAAAACGTCTACTGCACCAAGGTGGGGAGCACGCGTCCCGACGAGATGTACATCGTGGGCGCGCACATGGACGGGATCGGCTGGGGCGAGGCCGCCAACGACGACGGCTCGGGGACCGCACTCGTGATGGAGTTGGCGCGCATCTTCTCCATGCCCGGCGTCACCACCGAGCGCACGATTCGCTTCGCCCTCTGGAACAACGAGGAGACGGGGCTCAACGGGGCGCGCGCGTACGTCGCCCAGCGTCAGGCGCTGCAGGGGAAGGAGGAGCCGGCGGGTTCGGGGAAGTACCCCGAGCCCAAGTGGCTGGGGATGATCCAGCACGACATGATGCTGTGGGACCACGGGATGCCGCGCGCCGACGGCACGCTCAATCCCGAGCAGCGCCCCGAAGCCGACGTCAACGTCGAGTTCCAGTCCAACTCGAAGATGGCGAAGCAGTCGGCGGAGCTGGCCTGGCTGTTCCACGCCGCCAACGAGAAGTACGCGACCGACTACCCGGCCACCGTCGGGCCGCACATGACCAACACCGACTCCGGGCCGTTCCAGGACCTCATCCCGGCCATCTCGCTGCGGGAGAACGAGCGCGGGGCGCACACCGGCAACGGCTGGAACCCGCACTGGCACCAGCCGACCGACACCTATGCCACCTTCAGCGACAAGGACTTCCGGCTGGGACTCAACGCCGCGCAGACCACGTTGGGGGCGCTGGGGCAGCTGGCGGGAGTGAAGGTCAAGCGTTAGGCAGCCGGGAGACTCCAGGCGGACGGTCGAACGGCGCCTGACGGCGCCGTTCGCCTATCGCGCGGAGTGGCGCCCGCTGGGTCACCACGGCTCGAGTCGACCGGCGAGGCGGCCCGTCACCTGCAACTCGGCGAGCTCGTCGCCCAGGCGGACGCTCTCGTCCACCACGCGCTGCCACGTGCGCAGGCGCGTCGCCTCGTCCATGGCGTAGAAGTCCTTCCGGTCGGGGATCTTGCCGCGCGGGAGCGTGCGCACGAAGTCGTCGGACGGGGCGATGAGCAGGGCGCGGCGAAAGTTGTCGCCGCGAGCGCGTCGCCACGTCAGCGACTTGTCGAACCACCCCGGGACGACGTGGCTGTAGAAGTGCGGGTAGAGCACGAGCCCCTCGCCCGGACCAAAGTCGAGGTCCAGATGGTAGTCGAGCACGCCGCCGTCCCAGTGCACCCCACGCGGCGTGCCGGGAATCTTCACGGCATCCATCAGGAGCGGGATCGACCCGGACGCGAGCAACGCGGCGCGCAGGTTCTCGCGCGTCAGTGCCCGGTGCTCCGTCGGGAGGTCGGACAGGGTGCGAAAGGGGGTCGCATCGCCAGCCGTGTGGAAGATGAACCGCCGCATCTGCAGCGCCAGCGACTTGCGGCTGACGAGGTTCCCCGCCGCCGCGAGCGCGATCCCCGCCGTCAGCAGCAAGCGCCGTTCGCTGGCCGCGAGCCCGCGCCCCTCGGCGGTGATGATGTGCACGCGCGCCCAGGGATGCGTCAGGATCTCGTCGACCCCAGTGGGACCGAGGATGAGGTCGAGCGCCCGGTTGAGGACGCGCGTCACCTCGGCCGTCGACGGCTTGGGACTGTAGCGCTGTTCGTAGATGTAGGCATGATGCCCGCGCGCGAGCGCCGCCACCGGATCGCGCTGCGCGAGGCAGGCCATGCGCCAGCTGCCGATGGACGATCCGATCAGGTGGAGCGGACGGGTCCGCGGTTCGGCCAGCAGCGTCCCGAACAAGTAGCGATCGAGCCCCGCCAGGGCGAGCCACTTGGCCCCCCCGGATGCCCCGGGGAGAATGTCGATGTCCTGCGCCCGCAATCCGCGCTCTCGTACGAGGCGGAGGGCATCGGGACCTGCGCGGAGGGTAAGGGCGTGCGACATGCGGGGAAGCTAGCGACGTCCGGGTCGGCTCCACCTCGACCACACAGCTCGCCTCGACCGCCCCGCTGGCCATGGTGGCCGCATTGGCGACGAGGCGCGGCGGCCCCCACAAACCAGCGCGCGTCCCGTGGCGAGGCCACGAGACGCGCGGAGAACGAGAGAGGCGCCGGCCGGAATCGAACCGGCGAATAGCGGTTTTGCAGACCGCTGCCTTACCACTTGGCTACGGCGCCATGGAGGGGAGAAGCTAGGGGGGCGCCTCCCGGTCCTCAAGGTGAAGACGCGGCAAGCTCCCGTCAGGTCATGGGATGCGGCGCGTTGCCCGCCCCCCGACTTGGTCGCGCCCTGCCATCGCTCCACCCGTCGGGGCGGAAAGCCGCGAGGCCGCGCATTGCCCGAACGGGTGTCTCGGACCCCTGCCTCCGACCCGTGTCTCGGCCCGAGGCACCTGACAACATACGTTTCCGCGCGTTGACTCTTGCGGCAGGTGACCGAGATGTACGCCACGCGCTCCCCCTCCCCCTCCTGGTCCTCTGATTCCCATCGCCGCGCTCGTGGGCGTGGGCGTGCGCCTGACGAGCGACAAGACCATCACGGCCGACGTCTTCTTCAGGCCGTAGCGCCGCGTAGATTCGCGGCATGACCTCCCCCTCCCCATCCCCCGCCTCGGGCCCACCGGCCGCGTCGCTCGTCACGCTCGACGCCATTCGCGAGGCTCAAGGGGCCATCGCCCCCTACGTGCACCTCACCCCGGTCTCGACGTCGACCTACCTGGGGAGCCGAGCGGGGGCGCGCGTGGTGCTCAAGCTCGAACTCTTCCAGAAGACCGGATCGTTCAAGGTGCGTGGCGTGATCAACACGCTGCGGCAGCTCACGCCTGACGAGCGAGGGCGCGGCGTGATCTCGCTGTCGGCCGGGAACCACGCGCAGGCCCTGGCGTGGGGAGCCGCGCAGTTCGGCGTGCACGCGACCATCGTCATGCCGGCAACCGCGGTGCCGTCCAAGGTGGCGGCGACCAAGGGCTACGGCGGCGACGTGATCCAGACGTCGGGCGACCTCCTGGCGACCGCCCTCGAGCTGCAACGCGAGCGCGGACTCACGCTCATTCATCCGTTCGACGACCCGCGCGTGATCGCCGGCCAGGGGACGGTGGGGCTCGAGATCCTCGCGCAGGTCCCCGACGTGGGCGTCGTCATCGTCGCCTGCGGGGGAGGTGGCCTCATCTCCGGCGTGGCCGCCGCCATCAAGCAGCTGCGCCCATCCGTGCGCGTGATTGGTGTCGAACCCACGGGCGGCGACGTCATGACGCGCTCGCTCGCGGCCGGCTCGCCGCAGCGTTTGCCGGTGCTCACCACGATCGCCGATGGGCTCGCCGCCCCCTTTGCCGGGACGCGCAACCTCGCGCACTGCCAGGCCTTTGTCGACGAATGGTTCGTGGTGCCTGACGAGGAGATCGTCGACGCCATGAAGGTGCTGATGGAGCGCTGCAAGCTCCTCCCCGAAGCGGCAGGCGCCGCCGCCCTCGTCCCGCTGCTCACCGAGCGGCTGCGGCTGTCGCCAGATGCAACGGTCGTCCCGATTGTCTGCGGCGGGAACGTCGACCTGGATCGGCTCAAGGCCCTGTTGTAAGGCGCCGCGCACACCACCGGCAGGACGACGGCGTCGTTGGCTCAGTCGTCAGCTCGGTCGTTGGTTCGGTCGATCGCTCGGTCGATCGCTCGGTCGCTCGGTCGTCGACTCAGTCGTCGACCAGGCAGACCGTGAGCCCCTTGGCGCCGTGTGCGCCGATCACCAACGACTGCTCGATGTCGGCCGTTTTCGACGGCCCGGCGAGGAAGACGCCGAACGCCTCGGCACTCACGTCGACCGCGGCGTACGCCGCGTGCATGGTGGGGACGATCGCGGAGCGCGCCAGAACGACGATCACCTCGGTGGCGAGCACGAGTGCCGCGCGCTCCCCGAGCTGTGAGGCGGGCAGCCAGATCGCGCCGTTCTCCGCCACGCCGATCACCCCTTCGCAAACGAAGAGGTCGAGCTGCGCCAGCGCGTGCGGGTCGTCGGGGAGTGCGACCGTCCCCGGGATCGCCGCCACCATCGACAGCACGCGCAGATCATCGCCCACACGCCCCGATGCAGCTGACGGTGTCACTCCGGCCGTCGCCTCGATCACCTGCGGCAGTGCCGCGCGCGTGATGCGCACCACGTTCGACGCGGCCGCCAACGCCGCCGCCGTGAACTGCTCCACCAACCCCACGGCCGCCTCCCCCCACACGCGCGGGGCAGCGGGCAGCGCGGGGAGCGGCGGCGGCTCGCCCCCGGCGAAGGTCGCCCCGCGCGCCGCCCGCACCGCGCGCAGGATGTCGTCGCGGGCGCTCATGGCTCGCCGGGGCGGTTGGCACGGCGCCACTCGCGGAAGCTGCCACGCGGCGCCTCCGGCAGTGCCCGCGTCGCCCCCCACCCCCCGGCCAGGCGACGCGCGAGGGCCGACGGCAGCACACGCAACGCCACGCGCGCGGCCGATCCCGCCAGTTGCAACAGCTCGGGATCGGCGAGCATCCCGCCCAGTCGTCGCATGAACCACCCCTTGGCCGGCGATACGTGCCCGGCCGCCACCACCTGTTGGCGCCACCGATAGAGCTGCGCGTCGAGGTCGACCTTGACCGGGCAGACCGCACTGCACGATCCGCACAGCGTGCTGGCAAACGGGAGCGCGGCGTACTTCGCGAGGTCGAGCCCCGGCGTGAGCACCGACCCGATGGGACCGGGAACGGTCGAGCCGTAGCTGTACCCGCCGGAACGCCGGTACACCGGGCACGTGTTGATGCAGGCCGCGCACCGAATGCACTTGAGCGATCCCCAGAAGTCGGCGCGCCCCAACTGCGTGCTGCGCCCGTTGTCGACCAGCACCACGTGCATCGCCTGCCCGGGCCGTGGTGCGTGCATGTGCGAGGCGTACACGCTGCTCGCCTGCCCGGTGGCGCTCCGTGCCAGCAATCGCAGGAAGACGCCGAGGTCCGCGGCGCGCGGCACGAGCTTCTCGATCCCCATCGAGGCGATGTGCACCGGCGCCAGCGCCGTTCCGAGGTCGGCGTTCCCTTCATTCGTGATCACGACGATCCCACCGGTCTCCGCGATCCCGAAGTTCACCCCGGTGAGCGCCGCGTCCGCCCCCAGGAAGCGCTCGCGCAGGTGCACGCGGGCCGCCGCGGTGAGCACATCGGGATCGGCGAGCCCCGCCGGCGTCCCCAGGTGCTCGTGGAAGGTCTCGCCGATCTCCTCCTTCTTCAGGTGGATGGCCGGCATCACGATGTGGCTCGGCGGCTCGTGCCGCAGCTGCACGATGCGCTCGCCCAGGTCGGTGTCGACGACCTCGATCCCGCGCGCGGCCAGGTAGTCGTTGAGCCCGCACTCCTCGGTCAGCATGGACTTGCTCTTGACCATGCGCCGCGCCCCGCGCGCCGCCAGGATCCCGTGCACGATCTCGTTATGCTCGGCGGCGTCACGCGCCCAGTGCACCGTGATCCCGCGCGCGGTGGCCCGCCGCTCGAACAGCGCGAGATACTCGTCCAGCCGCGACAACGTGTGCGTCTTGATGGCCGACGCGAGGTCGCGCAGCGCCTCCCACTCGGGGACGGTGGCGGCGGCGCGGTCGCGCTTCTCGCGCACGAACCAGAGCGCACCGTCGTGCCATCCGGTGCGCTCGACGTCGGCGTTGAACAGCGCGGCCCCCGCGGCGTGGTCCACGGCGCCGTGGGCGTCGACGATGGGGAGCCGGCGATGCTCCGTGTGGGTCGGCGTCATGGCGCAGTCGTGGCGTCGTCGGTCGCCCCACGGCGGGCCAGCACCTCCGCCACGTGCCACATGGGGAGCGCACCGCCCGACGCGCGATCGATCCCCTGCAGGTGCAACACGCACGAGACGTCCGTGGAGACGATCGCCGTCGCGCCGTGCGTGCGCATGTCGTGCAGCCGATCTCGCCCCATGCGCGTGGAGACCGCGGGCTCACTCACGCTGAAGCTCCCGCCAAAGCCGCAACACTCATCGCGGCGGCCCAGCGTCGCGAAGGAGAGGCCGTCGACGGTCTCAAGCAAGGCGCGCACCTTGTCCACCGCCGGGCGCTGCAGCTCGCTGGGCGTCGCGAGGTCGAGCCCGCGCAACGCGTGACAGCCCACGTGCACCGCGACCCGCTCGCGACAGCTGGCGCCGAGCGCACGCACCGCCGCAAGGCCAACGATGTCGTGCAGGAAGGTGCAGAACTCGATGGTGCGCGCCGCCACGCGGGCTCCCGCGGGACCGAGCGCCGCGGCGTGGCCCTTCACGTGCACCGTGCAGCTGCCGGACAGGACGACGACGTGATCGTACGGTGCGAACGTCTGCACGAATCGATCGAGCGCCGGCTCGCCGGCGGCGGCGAACCCCGCGTTGGCGGGGGGTTGCCCGCAACACGCCGCGCCACCGGGCAGTGCGACCTCCACGCCGAGTCGTTCGAGCACGCGCACCGCGGCGATCGCCGCGGATGGAACAAGCTGATCGACGAAGCAGGGCGCGAAGAGGGCGACTCGCATCAGCGGCGGGCGCGTGCCGTCAACGACCCGCCGGACGCGCCGCGCGCCGCGCCGCCTGGAACAGGGCCTCGCGCGCCGCGGCATCGAACACACGACCGTTGGCCACGACCGCGTGGATGCGGCGCAGGTTCGTCACCTGCACCAGCGGGTCGGCATCGAGCACGACCAGGTCGGCCACCTTCCCGCGCGCCACCGTGCCGAGCGAATCGGCGGCGAGGTAACGCGCCGGTTCGGTGGTGACGGTGCGCAACGCCTCACGGGGGGTGAGTCCCGACTGCACCAGCAGCTCCAGCTCGCCGACGATCCCCGCACCCGGGCCGCCGACCGCCAGCGGTGCGTCCGTTCCGCCGAGGATCGGGACGCCGGCGCGATGCAGCGCCCCGACCAGCGCCATGCGCCGCGCGAACAACGCCTCACCCGCGGCCACCGAGCCCGGGGGCGGCGTGGGCGGCAGCTCCATCTCCATCGCCAACCGCAGCATCAACGAGTCGCCGTAGAACTGCGCCGTGCTGTCGCCCGGGACGATCGGGACGCGCATCTCGGCGAGCATGCGCTGTACCGTGAGCGTGGGCGTCACCCAGGTGCGGTTGCGCGCCAACCTGGCGTACATCGGTTGCTGCGACACCGACGTGCACTCCCCCATCACGTAGCGCTGCAACGCGATCCCGCGGGCGATCACCGCCGAGTCGGCGGGCGTGCACTCATTCAGGAAGGCGTAGAGATGCTCGAGCGAGCGCTGCCCCGAGTCCGATGCCTGGAGCGGCGTCACCGGCAGCGTGACGTGTCCGGCAAAGGTGATGCCCTTGCGTCGCGCCGCGCGGGCGGCGGCGAAGTACGCCGTCGGCGTGAGGAAGCCGTGCACCTTCACGAAGTCCACGCCTAACGCCACCAGCGAGTCGACGCCCCGCGTCGCGCTGGCCTCGTCGCTCGCGCGCAGATACGGCATCCCGAGCGCAGGCGGGAGGTCGCGCCCGATGATGTACGGACCGGAGATGACCAGGCGTGGCCCGACGAGCGTCCCGGCCGCGATCTCGCGCTGCCACCCACGCAGCCGCGACAGGGAGCCATTCATGTCGCGCACCCCGGTGACGCCGGCGGCGACGAACAGCGGCAGCAGCGCACGCCCACCGCTGGCGTCGGCGTGGACGTGCATGTCCCACATCCCGGGAATCACGTACTTGCCGCGCCCCTCGATCACTCGCGCCCCAGCAGGAACGGTGGTCGTCGCACTCGCGCCGACCGCCTCGACGTGCGTCCCCCGCACCACGATCGTCATGTCGCGGCGCACGGCCGAGACATCGGGGTCGATCAGCGTGACGTGCGTGATCGCGAGGAGCTGCAGCGCGAGCGTGATGGCAGGCATGAGTGCGTGAGGAGGGTGGGGCGAGAGCCAGCCGCACGGCGGGCGAATCTCGGACGACGCTGGCGTGGCTACATCCTACCGCACCGCTCGCGCGGCGCCAGCCGCGATCGGCCGCTCGTGCCGCGGCTCAGGGTCTCGCGCCGATGCGGCTCCAATGCTGCTCACCTGCTTCTCACGTGCTTCTCACGTGCTTCTCACGTGCGGCTCGCGTGCGGTTGCACGCGCCGCTCGCCTCACCGACGACGCTTCCACCACCCGCTTTCCCAGCGTGCACTCGTGCCGCGCACATCCACGTGCGCAAACGGACCGCTCGGCCCCGTCGCCTGGTATGTCCCCAGCCCGCCCGCCAGTTCGGGGTGCGCTTTCTCCACCCGCGCGATCGCGGCCGAGATGGGGGCGGTGTCGCGCACATCCAGGACGCCATCGCGATTGAGGTCGTCCATGCGTCCGTTGCCGTCGTCATCGACGACGAGGTCGGCGGCATCGCCGAACTGGTGACGGCTCGCGCGCGCCATCCCCTCCCCCACCCCACGGTCGTTGTAGTACGGCGCCCGGAACCCCGAGAGCACCTTCACCTGCCCCGCCGGAATGCCATGCGCCTCCAGGTCGGCCAGCACCAGCTCCAGCTTGTCGATGAGCTTCTCCTCGAGCACGACGTACTTGGGCCAGACGGTGCGCTGGTCGTGCGTCAGGAAGTCGCCCAGCGTGAAGTGTGCCGACAGCTGCAAGTTCACGTTGGCCGGCGTGACCTCGACGAAGCCGTCGGGATTGAAGTAGTTGCGCGCCATGATCCACCGCTCGGCCGGCCAGCGCCCCAAGCGATAGCCATTGAGGATGTCGCCTTTCTTGGCCCCGAACGGACGGAGCACGATGAGGGCAAAGGCCGACGAGTCCTCGGGGCGCGTGGTCATGTGCACCGCAGGGGCGTGCAGCGCCCGTTCCCCGTAGGTCGCCACGAAGCCCGGGACCGCCAACGCCTCGGCAGCGCTCAGCACGCGAAATCGCAGTGCACCGCTTCGCCCGGCGAACGAATCGGGGAGCGTCACCGTGGCGCTCGAGGGGAGCGACGGGATCGGTGGCAGGTCGTTCGGTCCCACCGCGGTCCCCCCGCCCCCCGTTCCCGCCAGGAAGTCGCGCGCCATCGCCGTGAGTTTGGCGACGGCGACCAGCGCCAGCAGCGCGACCACGATCAGGAGGATGCGCCGCCCCCACGAGGCGGAGGGCGCGCCCGGCGAGACGTCCGGCGACATGGGAGGAAGGTAATGGGTGTGGCGAGCGGTTCCGTCCTAACGAGCGATGATGGCGTGTGGGGCGGGCCCCTCGGTCGCGGCCGTCGCTGGACGGTCCCGACTCGCACCCGCGATCACGCCGGGAAGGCGCCGCAGGTCACCGTGTTGCGCCACGCCCCCTCCGCGCGTTTGCCCAGAGATGCCCGAATCCTCCTACCCCACAGACACCGCCTTTCGCGCCATCGCCGAATCGCTCGCGGACGCCGTCTTCGTCGTTGATGAGTGGTGGCGACTGCAGTGGGGAAACCGCAGTGCGATTCGTTTGCTGGAGCGCAGCGGCGTCGCCCGCGACGGTGGGGAGTTCCTCGCCCTCGTCGATGCCGCCACCCGCGAGCGGATCGTGCTCGACGGCGCCGTGGGGAGCGGGGGGAGCTGGTCGACGGAGGGAGCGCTGGACGGCGACGAACGGACGGCGGTCTCCATCACCATTCGATCGATGGACGCCGGTGCCCCTCCCGGGTGGCGATGGGCGCAGCTGCAGGACCTCACGCCACGGCGTGCGCTCGAGGCGTCGCTGCGCGATGCGCGGGCGCTGGAGCGCGTCGGCCGTGTCGCCATCGCCCTGTCGCATGAATTTTCCGAACTGCTCACCGCCATCTCGGGATCCGCGGAGCTGATCGCCGGCGAGCTCGCCCCGCGCGACGTGGCGCGCGGCGACATCGACATCATTCGTCGCGCCGCCGAGCGCGCCGCCGTCCTCACGCGGGAGCTCGCGCGGTCGTCGACTGCGCGAACGACGTCTCCGCAGCGCACCGACCTCTCGCGTGCGATCGCGGCGCTCGAGGCCACCCTCCATCGGATTGTCGGCGATCAGGTGCGCGTCGTGCTCGACCTCGCCACCGACGCCGGGCAGTCCATCATCGACCTGTCGCAACTCGAAGCCTCGATCCTGCATCTCGCGCGCAACGCACGCGATGCCATGCCCGCCGGCGGTGAGCTTCGCATCTGCACCAGCGGCGCGGAGTACCTCACCCCACGTCGGGCGGTGCACGCCGTCGTGCGCCCCGGGCGCTATGTCTGCGTCGAGGTCCGCGACACCGGCGTCGGGATGGACGCGATCACGCGCGAGCGCTGCTTCGAGCCGCTCTTTTCGACGCGCGGGCGCGAGGGGCTCGGGCTGTCGCACGTCTTCGGCTCGACCACGCAGATGGGAGGGTACGTCCTCTGCGAGAGCCAACCCGGCCTCGGCACCACCTTCTCCCTTCTCCTCCCGACGCTGTCCAGCAGACCGGCGCAGCGCATCGACTCGCCCGCCTCGACACGTTCCGTGTTGGTGGTCGATGACGAGGAGACGGTTCGGCGTGTCGCCGCGCGAACGCTGCGCCGCGAGGGGTATCGCGTATCGGAGGCGTCCGATGCCGATGAGGCGCTGATGCTGGTCTCGCGCGATCCGTCGGTCGCCGACCTCCTGGTGACCGACGTGATGATGCCGGGGCTGAGCGGGGTGGAGTTGGCTGCCTGCCTCGTAGCGGCGCGTCCCGACGCGCGCGTGCTCTTCTCGTCCGGTGCTTCGGCGATGGCTGCCGGCGAGGCCGTGCGATTGCCGCGTGGTGCGGCGTTCCTGCCTAAACCCTTTACTCCCAAAGCGTTGGGAGATCGGGTCCGCACGATTTTCGGGCTGTAGATCAGGGGAGCTCGCCCGGTTGCCGCTGCTCGTCCTTTCGTGCGTATTTCGCACGACAAGTTGCATTGAGCCCACGGCAGACGCTTAATTTCGAGCACACTGCGTTACAAAGCGTGCAGTATTTGCACGTTTGGCCTTACATCTTTACCGACCGGCACGGATTTCGCCCGATCGCCGCCATCGGTACCTCCTGTCGTTCCGCCGTCCCACCTCCGTCCCGACCGACCCTCATGTCCAGCTCGAACCACAGCGCTCGCCGCTCTGCGCTCCAGGCGATTGCGGCTCGCGGCGCCAAGTCGGCGCCCTCGCCGTCTGGCGACAAGGCCAGCGTCTCGGAGCTCTTCGGCATCAACACCTTTGGTGTGAAGCAGATGCGCTCCAAGCTGCCGAAGGACGTCTTCGCCAAGCTCAGCGCCTCCGTCCGTCTCGGGAAGAAGCTCGACGCCGACATCGCCCCCACGGTGGCCCAGGCCATTCGTGACTGGGCGGTCTCGCGTGGTGCCACGCACTTCACGCACTGGTTTCAGCCGCAGACCGGGCTCACGGCCGAAAAGCACGATGCCTTCCTGACCTTCGACGAGAACCAGCAGGTCATCGAGCAGTTCTCGGCGTCGCAGCTCATCCAGTCGGAGCCGGACGCCTCGTCGTTCCCGTCGGGCGGGTTGCGTGCGACGTGGGAAGCGCGCGGCTACACGGCGTGGAACCCGGCCTCGCCGGTGTTCATCATCGAGTCTGGGAACGTCCGTACGCTGTGCATCCCGTCGGTCTTCATCGGCTACAACGGTGAGGCGCTGGACGAGATGACGCCGCTCCTGCGGTCGTCGGACGTGCTCTCCGAGAAGGCGATCGCGCTGCTGACGTTGCTGGGCGACAAGGGGGTGCAGCGCGTCTACACCACGTTAGGCCCCGAGCAGGAGTACTTCCTGATCGACCGCACGCACTTCTCGCTGCGGCCCGACCTGGTGATGTCCAACCGCACCCTCATCGGGGCGCCGCCGCCGCGTGGGCAGCAGCTCGAGGACCACTATTTCGGTGGCATCCCTGAGCGCATCCAGGCGTGCATCGCCGAGGTGGAGCACGAGCTGTACAAGCTGGGCGTGCCGATCGTGACGCGGCACAACGAGGTGGCGCCGTGCCAGTTCGAGATGGCCCCCTTCTATGAAGAGACCGACCTCGCGGTCGACCACAACCAGCTCGTCATGTCCGTGCTGCGCCGGGTGGCGCTGCGCCACGGGCTGCAGGCCATCGTGCACGAGAAGCCCTTTGCCGGCGTCAACGGCTCGGGGAAGCACTGCAACTGGGCGATGGCGATCACGTCGGAGAACGAGCTGAACGGGATCAACCTGCTCAAGCCTGGGAAGACGCCGCACCAGAACATCCGCTTCCTGGTCTTCCTGGCGGCGGTGCTCAAGGGTGTCCACAAGCACGCCGGGCTGCTGCGCGCCGGGATCGCGACGTCGGGCAACGAACATCGCCTGGGCGCCAACGAAGCGCCGCCGGCCATCATCTCGGTCTTCATGGGCGACATGCTCACCCGCGTGATCGAGGAGATCGCCAGCGGCAAGGTGGCGGCCAAGAGCGCCGAGCAGCAGCTCATCTCGTTAGGTGTGAACAAGCTCCCCGAGATCGAGAAGGACAACACCGACCGCAACCGCACGTCGCCATTCGCCTTCACGGGGAACAAGTTCGAGTTCCGCGCGGTGGGCGGGTCGCAGTCGATCGCCTTCCCGGTGACGCTCGTGAACGCGGCAGTGGCCGAGGCCATCGCCGACATCACGGCGGAGATCAAGGAGGAGAAGAAGCTCACCAAGTCGATCGACGATGCGGTGATGAAGGTGGTACGCAAGACGTTCCGCGAGACCAAGCACGTGCGGTTCGAGGGGAACAACTACTCGGCCGCGTGGGTGGTGGAAGCGGCCAAGCGTGGCCTGCTCAACCTGCGCCGCACCCCCGAGGCGCTGGGACAGCTGACGGCGCGTCGTTCGCGTGACCTGTTCGCCACGCTGGGGATCCTGAGCAAGGAAGAGCTCGAGTCGCGCTACCATGTGCGCATGGAGCGCTACGTGAAGGACATCCTCATCGAGCTGCACACGCTCAAGGAGATGGTCGACACGCTCGTGCTTCCGGCGGCGTACTCCTACCAGGGCGCGCTGGCGGCGAATGCCGCGCAGGCCAAGGCGGCGGGGATCAAGGAGATCCCGCAGGTGGAGCGCGCCAACGAGGTGGGGGCGCTGGCCAAGCAGCTCAAGGCCAAGCGTGAGGCCCTAGCCAAGGTGATCGACAAGGCCGAGTCGCTGCACGAGGAGCTGGCGCCGTGCGCCACGCTGCTCACCAGCGAGGGGGCCGACGCCATGGCCGCGGTGCGCGCGGCGAGCGACGCGCTCGAGCTGATCATCGGCGACGAGTTCTGGCCGCTGCCGAAGTACCGGGAGATGCTCTTCCCGGTCTGAGCCAGAGGCGACGGCCGATCGCGCTCCAGCGATCGGCCACAGGGGTCACACGGCGCACACGAGCCCGGCGATGCATGGCATCGCCGGGCTCGTGTGCATCGCGGCGGTCCCGACAGCCGTTAGGCAGCCGCACCACCAGGGGGCGGCCCCGGCCGTGCGTCCGGCGGGCACGACGGTCGTTAGGCGACCACGACCACGGGCTCCAGCAGTGGAGGTCGTTAGGCATCTGCGGCACAGACGCCACGAACGCACGTGCGCACCATCACGCTTCGTGGCGTGCCCGGGCGTGTCGCAACAGCCTCAGCGTCAGGAAGTGTAGCTTTTTTTCGTTAGTGTGATCCACGCCGCAGGACGCGAGCCCACCCGGCACGTTATTCCTCCCGCCGCACGGTGTCGTGCTGCCATCCGCATTTTGGGAGGACCGTCCATGTACGTCACGCCACGCATCCGCTCGCTGGCGCCGCGCTCGCTGTCGCGGCGACTCCTGCTCACCCCCGCCGTGCTCGCCACGCTCGCGACGTTCGCGATGGCCGCGTGCGGCGACGACGGCAATGCACCCCCACCCCCCACCGGGAGCGTCGCCATCACCGTCGCCCCCGCGAGCCTCCCCATCACCCAGGGTCAGACCGGAACGCTCACCGTCACCCTCGCCCGCACGGCCCCGTTTGCCGGCCCGGTCGACCTCACCATCGAAAGCGCACAGGCCGGCATCACCGGCGCCTTCGCTCCTGCCACGATCCCCGCGGCCGCCACCACGAGCGCCGTCACCGTGTCCGTGGTCGGCACCGTTGCGCCTGGCGACTACCCCGTCACCGTACGCGCCAAGGCCACCGGCCTCACCGACGCAACCGCCACCGCCACCATCACGGTCGCCGCCGCGCAGGTCCCCGCCTTCTCGCTCGCCGCCACTCCCCGGACGCTCCGCATCACGCAGGGCGACACCGCCACGTCGCTCCTCACGGTGATGCGTGCCGGCGGCTTCACGGGCACGGTAACGCTCGACGTCACCGGGGCCCCCGCCGGCGTCACCGCGACGGTCGGCACCCCCGCGCTCACGGGCGACACGACCTCCGTCCGCTTTGCCGTCGCGCCAACGGCGGCCCCTGCCACCTTCAGCGCCCTCGTCACCGGGACGGCCACCGGCCTCACCGCGCGGACCGATACCATCGCCGTCACCATCGCGGCGGCCGCCAGCTACGCCCTCTCGCTCACGCCGGACTCGCTCAGCGTGGTCCAGGGACAGAACGGACAGGGGATGGTCCGCCTTGCACGCGATAGCGGCTTCACCGCCGCCGTCACCCTCACCATCGACTCGCTCCCCGCCGGCATCACCACCGCGTTAGGCCAGAGCACGCTGACCGGCGACAGCACCGCGCTCACCCTCGGCATCGGCGGTGCCGTCGCCCCGGGCCTCTATCCCGTCGTCGTGCGCGGCAACACCCCGAACCGCGCCGAGAAGGTCGATACGTTGCGCCTGACGGTGGTGGCGGCGCCCGCCGGCGCCATCGCCATCACGGTCTTCCCCGGCAGCATTGGCTCCGAGCAGGGACGCGACACGACGTTCCGCGTGATCATCGCCCGCTCCAACTTCACCGACACGGTACGCGTGGCCGTGGCGGGGGTCCCGGGCGGTGCCTCCGCGAGCGCTGCGCCCACCACGGGTGACACCGCCGTGGTCACGCTCACCGTCCCCGATACCACCGCCATCGGATCGTACGCCCTCCTCATCACCGCCTCGGGAACCAACGTCCCCGATGCCACCGCGCAGCTCAACTGGACGCTCACGCAGAAGCCCGTCACCAGCGGCAACGTGCAGTGGCAGTTCTGCGGCAACGCGAGCGAACGCCCGGTGTGGGTCGCAGCGCAGGACGGTGGCGGGGCGTGGCGCACCCTCGGCTCGCTGGCCAACGACACGTACGCCTTCAGTGTCGCCACCATCGGCGGCATCGCCTACGTCACGCAGAACGCCGCCAACGACTTCGACCTCACGCTCACCTACGGCACCGCCGCCGAGCTCACGGCCCTGGGCGCCAGCTGCAACGTGGGCGGCACCCCCAAGTCCATTCCAGGAACGGTCGTGGGCGTGGCGCCGGCCTTCCGTAGCGCCGTCTCGTTCGGAGGCGCGCTGACCTCGGTCGTGGCACCCAACACGAGCTTCACCCTCACGGGCGTCCCCGCGGGCGCGCTCGACCTGGTCGCCTCGCGCCTCAACGCCACGACCGGCACCTCGTCCGGTCTCATCCTGCGGCGCGGGCTGAACCTCGCCGACGGCGTCGCGCTCGACACCCTCAACTTCGATGGCCCCGAGACGGTGCAACCGGAGTCGCGCAACGTCACGGTGGTCAACGGCAACGGCGAGCCCGTCACCCTCACCTCCGGCTACTTCACCCTCGCCAACTCGTTCGCCGAACTGGCCTTCGACCCGGCCGGCACGGCTGCGACGCGTCCGTATCCACGGGTGCCGACCTTCAATCGGCGCAACGGCGACCTGCACGTCCTGGGGGCGACCGCGCTGGAGCAGTCCGCCGGTTCGACCATCGCGTCACGCAGCGTCACCGCATGGCTCGCCGACCCGCAGGACCCGACCCTCACGCTCGGGAGTGCGTTAGGCACGCCCGACGTCTCGGTCGCCAGCGGTGCCGCGTACACGCGACTGCGGCTCCTACTGGTGCGCCAGGCCGAGTACAACCATCGGTACCTCGCCACCTTCTCGCAGGGCGGCGCGGCGCCGCGACAGGTGACACTCACGGTGTCCGCAGGCTACCTGGGGAGCGCCACCGACCTCGATGTCACGATGCCCATCTTCTCCACCTTCGCCGGCTGGCAGAACATCTGGGGGCTGCAGCCCGGAACGCTCGTCTCGTGGAACGTCGCGGCGACGGGATGGACCGGCGGGGGTGCCACACCGCCGCGCGCGGACGGCACGATCGTCTCGACCGCGTGGCGAGTGGGACAGGTGCTACCGTAGCCCCGGCTTGCACGCGACACCCGAACGCGCCGTTCTCGTTATGCCGACGCCCGGTGGTCCTCGACCACCGGGCGTCGGGCGTCCGGCCACTCCCTCGCACACGCGCGTCGGTCATTCGTCGCGCGAGGACGTGCCTCACGAGGGACGCGTCAGCACCCCAACCAGCGCGTCGGTGCTGATGTTGGCCCCGCACAGGACCACGCCAACCCGCTCGCCACCGAGCCCGCGCGCCCCACCCGCCGCGGCGCGCCGCTCGAGTGCGGCGAGCGCCACCCCCGCCGCCCCTTCAATCAGCTGGTGGTGCTCCTCCACGAAGCGACGCATCGCGGCGGCAATCTCGTCTTCCGTCACCAGCACCCACTCATCCACCAGCGACCGGCACACCGGGAATGTGATCGCCCCGGCTTCGATGCCGCCGGCCGTCCCGTCCGACAGCGTCGGGAGCGACTCGCGAACCACGATCTCCCCAGCGGCCACCGACTCGGCCATCACCGGCGAGTTGGCCGGGAGCGCTCCGATCACCCGCACCTTCGGCATAATCTCCTTGAGCGCCGCAGCGATTCCGCCAATCAGCCCACCACCTCCCACCGCCACGATCACGGCGTCCAGCTCGCCCGCTTGCTCCGCCATCTCCAGCCCGATCGTCCCCTGCCCGCACATCACCTCGAGGTCGTTGTACGGCGAGACGTAGGTGCGTCCCTCGCGCGCAGCCGCGGCGCGCGCGTGCTCCTCGGTATCGAGCCCGTCGATGCCGAAGTGCCGCACCTCGGCGCCATGGCTGCGAATGTTCGCGACCTTGGCCGGCGAGGCGTGCTCCGGGACATAGATGACCGCCGGCACCCCCGCCAGCTTGCACGCCCACGCCAGGCCGGCGCCGTGGTTGCCCGACGACGCCGAGATCACCCCCCGGGCCCGCGCATCGGGCGTTAGGCAGAGCACCTTGTGCAGCGCCCCACGGGCCTTGAACGAGCCGGTATGCTGCAGGTGCTCACCCTTGAGCCGCACCTCGCCCTGCAACCGCTGGCTCAACGGGAGGCTGAGGTCGAACGGCGTCTGGCGGATGTGGTCGTGCAGCCGCTCGCGCGCCGCGCGAATCTGCTCGGGCAGGACCGCCATGTCGATCGTCGTCATGCGGGGAATCTGGCAGGACGCCGCCCCTTTGCCACTCCTCCGCGTCCGAGGTTAGGGTTCACGTGTGATCCTTTCCCTCCGCACGCATCGAGGCGCGCTCCGGCACGCCGCCGTCTCCCTGCTCGTCGCCCTCGCCTCCGTGGGCGCGCGGGCGCCGTCGCTCGGCGCGCAGGACGAGGACGTGAACGTGGGCCTCGTGCGTGAGGCACTCGCAAGCGGAAAACTCCGCGGCGCCCGCTGGTCGCGTCTCAACGATGTGCAGGGGGAGCTGCGGCAGGTGTACGACAGCGTGGGGTGGCGTCCGCTCTGGTTGCGCGACGGTCGCCCGACGAACGCGGCGCTCTCGGTGGTGCGGTACCTCTCGCTCGTCGAAGGGGTCGGGTTGCACCCGGCAGATTACGACGCTGCGGTGCTCGAGTCGCTGGTGCGCTCACTCGCGGATTCGGGCGCGTCGCCGCAGCGCGCTGCATCCTTCGAGGCGCTCGTGAGCGTGGCGGTCGCGCGCGTGCTCGCCACGCTTCAGTGGGGGCGCGTGAAGCCGAGCGACGCGCACGAGAGCTTCCGCATCGCGCGCGATGACTACGACCTCGCGGGCGCCGTGCGCACGATGGCCGCGGGGACCGATCCGGTCGGCGTCTTCAACGCCGCCGAACCGTCGCTGCTGCACTACCGCCTGCTCAAGGCTGAGCTGGCGCAGCAGCGCGAGCTCGCCCGCGACAGCACGTCGCGCGCGGCCGAAAAGCGTATGGCCACGCGCATCGAACAGCTCGAGCTCTCGCTGGAGCGGTGGCGCTGGTTGCCGCACGCCTTTCCGGGGCGGGTGATCCTGGTCAACATCCCCGGCTTTCGGTTGCACGCCTTCAACGTGCTCCGAGGCGACTCCACCGATCTCTTCAGCATGGACGTGGTGGTCGGAAAGGCGTTCGACCACAAGACGCCGGTCTTCACCCGGGAGCTCGAATACCTCGCTTTCTCGCCGTACTGGGAGGTCCCGCCCAGCATCGCGCGCAAGGAGATCCGGCCCAAGGCGCGCCAATCGGCCGGCTACCTGGCGCGCAACCACTATGTCCTCCTGCGCAACGGGAGCGAGGTCCCGGCCACGTCGGCCAACATCGACGCCATCGGGTCCAGCGTGAACGTGCGGCAGCGCCCGGGCGAGGACAACGCGCTGGGGCGGGTGAAGTTCATCTTCCCCAATCCGCATAACGTCTACATGCACGACACGCCGGTGCAGAGCGTCTTCGACCTCGAACGTCGCGACCTGAGCCACGGCTGCATCCGCCTCTCCGAGCCGGTACTGTTGGCGCAGTGGGTACTGCGCGATCGCCCCGAGTGGACGGCCGCTCGACTCGATTCGGCCATGTCCCGCTCGACCCCGCTCGACGTCACGCTCACTGAGCGCATCCCGGTGTTTGTCCTCTACGGAACCGCCGTGGCCGAGCGCAGTGGCGAGATCCGCTTTTTCCGCGACATCTACGGGCACGATCGCCGGCTGCTGGCGCTCCTGGCCCGTGGGTATCCCTATCCTCGTTAGGCCTCCGTGGCCCTCCAGCTGCGCGACATCCGGTGCACCTACGCCTCGGGGGTTCGGGCCCTCGACGGCGTCTCGCTCGACGTGCCGCCGGGGATGTTCGGCCTCCTGGGGCCTAACGGCGCGGGCAAGTCGACGCTCATGCGGATCGTCGTGACCTTGCAGCGCCCCGACGCCGGCCAGGTCACGCTCGACGGCGTCGACGTGCTCGCCAACCCCGGTGCCGTCCGGGCCTCGCTCGGCTACCTCCCGCAGGAGTTCGGGTTTCACGCCAACGTGCCGGTGCAGGACACGCTCGCACACTTCGCGACGCTCAAGGGCTACGGCGACCCACCGGAACGACGCGCCGTGGTGGAGTCGCTGCTGCGACGCGTGAACCTGTGGGAGGCGCGCGACCTGGTCACTGGGGCGCTCTCGGGCGGCATGCGCCAGCGACTGGGCGTGGCGATCGCCCTCTGCGGCGACCCGCGCCTCCTCGTCCTCGACGAACCGACGGCCGGCCTCGATCCGGCCGAGCGGCATCGGCTCTACGATGTGCTGGCCGCCTGCGGCGATCGCGCGGTCGTGCTGCTCTCGACGCACCTGGTGGAGGACGTGCACGCCCTCTGCCCCGCGCTGGCCATCATCGACCAGGGGCGCGTGGTGGCGCAGGGGGCCCCCGAGACGCTGGTCGGGGCGTTGCGCGGACGACTCTGGCATCGCGTCGTTGCATCTGACGACGACCTCGCCGCGCTGCGACGGACGGGGTTGGTCATCGCCGTGCGACGTCGCGGAGCGCGCCGTGTGGCTCACCTGGTGGCCGACGCCCGTCCGGACGCGCAGTGCCTCGAGGCCGAGCCGTCGCTCGAGGACGCCTACTTCGCGCGCGTCGGCGCGCGCG
>ERZ795061.698-NODE-698-length-33644-cov-6.646670_pt1 | contig 33644 bp, 32 predicted proteins | sample MGYA00375145_ERZ795061 | MGnify/ENA primary metagenome ERZ795061 (study PRJEB30190, sample SAMN05720144) | anaerobic digester metagenome | isolation source: active sludge of municipal wastewater-treating anaerobic digesters | place: USA | collected 2014-12-22 ... | reverse complement strand
TAGTTCAATGGATAGAATAGAAGTTTCCTAAACTTTTGATGCAGGTTCGATTCCTACCAGGGCTACTATAGAGTTTGAGTTTGGGGTGTGGGGTGTGTCGCGTCCTCACACTCACACTCACACTCACACTCACACTCTACAACCACCTTTTCAAACCTAAATCAAACATACACTCCTCCATAAATTAAGGTTTGAAAATGGTAGTTGTGTAAGTGTAAGTTGTTTGGGCTGCACCGGTTATTCCACTCACTGTAATTGTATATTCAACATCATTTACATTTGAAAGATCAATACCGGTTGGTTCCCAAACAATTGTTTTATCACCGTAAGAAGCTGTTGATGATACGACATTAAGTGCCACGGCGCCGGAAGGACCGGTCATCGTTACTGTAGCAGCAGAAAAATTTGCCGATGGAATTCCGAAAGACCAACGACCTGGAATTAGCGACTGAGGAATATAATCATTAGGCGGATAGGCGATGAAAGCAGGAACCGACGGATTAGAAAAAGATGAGAAGACATATAATGCCATTGCATTTGAAGTTGAACCATAACTAAATTTATTTTTTTTCGAATGAAGAATCCATCTTCTGTGACCTACATCCTGATTTCCGGAACCATCATCGCGTATAAAAGCTGAAATTGCAGCTGATGAATTATAACCCAATGCAATATTGCTTGATGCTGCTCCATCCGCTCCCATTGAAGTATAACATAACCATGTCATTGGTGGTGCATGGCTCAATTGATTATTAGCCGACATCATTAATGCTGTCTCTTGCTCCTGTGCAAATAACGTCGTGTCCAATGTGCAGTTATCATTGAGTCCGACCATTCTCCGAAAATAATTTATTCGATTGATCACAGCATCATGTGAAGCTTGCGAAACCGAACCGGCATTACAAGTAGAAGTACTTCCCGTCCAGCCCGGATTAGAAATTGCTGATCCGAGATAATTCAAATTGTAATCAGCCAATGCGGAGTCACGTGCAGGATTGGATGAACCACCCGGAGTATTTGGAACAGGTTCTTCTTCCTTATCTTTACTACATGAATTAAATAATAAAGCAATAATAGATGTGTAGAAAACAATTTGGGTAAATTTAGTTTTCATGTTCGCTGTGGATTTAGAGTTTGAAGTAAATATATGGATTTTACAAAATTTAAGATAAATAAACACATCCTTTGAATTCCGGATCAAACACATAAATAGACCTTGTCTGGCATAAAAAATGAATTAATTTTGCAACTTATCCTTCATTCCTCAATAAAAACGGGCCGAATTTCAATTATTCAATGAAAGATGACATTTTCCGAATGCTTCATTTGTAGGAATGATTACGGTCAATGTGTACATTTATATACAAAATAAATTTAAAACAATAATTAATCTATATGAAATTATTTAGTACAATCATTATTCTTTTAATTTCCCTGCAAAGTAATGCTCAAGTCACCTGGGAAAAATTATTCAGCGGAACCAGCACTGATGTTTTCAGAAGTGTAAAAGAGGTTTCCGGAGGTGGATATATTGCTGCCGGATACACTGCCAACTTTTCAGCAAACGATAGTGACGCTTACGCAGTCAGACTAGATCAAGATGGTGACACGATGTGGACATATCAGTATAATGGACCTCAAAGTAAAAAAGATCTTTTTTATAAGGTCATTGAAACCTCTGATGGAGGATTTGCATTCTGCGGCTATACTTCCAGTGTTTCCGGTTTTGATGATGATCTTTTGTACATTAAACTTAATTCATCAGGACAACAACAATGGGTAAAGTTTTATGGTGGTACCGGAAAAGAACGGGGTCAGGATATTGTTCAGACCGGGAATGGTAACTTCACAATCGTGGGTTACACTACTTCGGCACCTGCACAATATTATGATGCATTTATGCTTCATGCAGATGGTAACGGAGATACATTATGGACCAAAATCTTTGGCTCATCTAATTATGATGATGCCAATTCGTTAAAAATTTTAGCAGATGGCGGATATTTGTTAGGAGGCCAAAGTGACAACCCCGGAAATGGTTTAGATCAGTATTTGATAAGAACCAATCCAACAGGAAATGTTATCTGGACTACAAAACTAGGAACTTTAGGAACTGATAATGTCGAAAGTATTGTTGTACTTTCAGATGGCTATATGCTTGCAGGTAGCACCTCTTTGATATCAGGTGGTGACGATGATGGTTATCTGGTAAAAACTGATACTTCCGGAGCATTTGTCTGGGCAAAAATGTATGGTGACACTGCTCCTGATGATTTTCACAGAGTTGAAAGTACAACAGACGGCGGATTTATTTTAAGCGGCACCACATCAAGTTACGGAGACGAAAATCCAAATATATGGATGGTAAAAACAAATTCTGCCGGTGATACACTTTGGAACAGAACTTTTGGAAGACATAATCATGACCACGGTTATAGTGGACAGCAAACTTCGGATGGTGGTTATATTATTGTCGGCCATACAGGGAGTTTTGGATATAACTTTGAAGAATCTTATATAGCAAAGCTTGATGGTTCAGGGAATATTACTAATCCAATGACGTATACATCAGTTTTTGATATGCTATCACCAACTAATAATTCTTGTGGAGATTCAGAAACTCCAATGGAAATCGTCATCAAAAATTATGGAAGAAAAACAGTTGCTAATGTTCCTTTGACTATTTCAGTGACCGGTTCAACTACTGCAAACTTAACTGAAACATATAATATTCCATTAGAACCGGAAGTAACAGATACAATTACTCTTACTAATTTTATCAATACATCTGCCGGTGGTACATATACTTTTACATTTACAACAGGGAATGTAAACGATGTTTATCCGCAAAGAAATACATTTACAAAAACCATAACCCTAAATTCTCAACCAAGTGTTAACCTTGGTCCTGATACTGCCGTGAGTGATTCTACTTTTTTACTGGACGCAGGTCCGGGATTACAGTATGAATGGACTTTTGGCTCTACTGCACAAACCTATACAGTTATAACAACAGGAAACTACTGCGTAACAGTTACAGGCTCGAATTCATGTACCAATTCAGACTGTGTATATGTTGTTGTTTCGGTTGGAGTTGATGAGATCAAACCTTTGATCAATAGTATTTATCCAAACCCTGCAAAAGATAAGATCAATATCGAACTTTTAGCTAATGTTAAAGAAGTAAAATATGTATTAACAAATTCAACTGGAAATATATTAAGGTCGTCATCATTCAGAAACAAAACAACATTAGACTTATCAGCATTTTCAAAAGGAGTTTACTTCTTAAAAATAATTGCTGAAGATGGAGTTGAAACAAAAAAAATCATAATAGACTAATTCCTTTACAATATCAGATCTTCTACGGAGTGTGCAACAGGTAATCAATTCCTGCGCACACTCTTTTTTTTTCGTGATTTTTAAACTAACTTTATAAATTCAAATCAGTGGAAATTTTTAGTGCCGGAAAAGTAGTTAATTCCTATCCTGAGTAAGTCTGGCATTCTTTTTCCATATTACCGAATAAAAACAATATGAAAGCGATCTGGAAAGGTTCAATTGGTTTTGGTCTGGTAAACATTCCCGTAAAACTTTATAGCGCTGTTGAACAAAGTAATTTGGATCTCGACATGGTCGACAGCAGGGATCATTCAAAGATCAGATTTCAGCGGATCAATGAGACTACGGGAAAGGAAGTGAAATGGGAGAATATAGCGAAAGCTTATTTTATGAATGATGATTACATTTTGCTTGATGATGCAGATTTTGAAGAAGCAGCCCCTGAGAAAAGTAAGATCATTGAAGTAAATCAATTTGTAGATGAAAATGAAATTGATCCCATTTATTATGAAAGTTCGTATTACATACAGCCGGAGAAAAGTGGAATTAAAGCTTACTCATTGCTTTATTCAGCATTGACTAAATCCGGAAAAGTTGGAATCGCACAGTTTGTTATGCGAACAGCAGAAGCATTGACAGTACTAAGGCCTTACAAAAATGTTCTGCTCTTAAGTAAAATCCGTTTTTCAGAGGAGGTAAGAGACATATCCGATCTTGGTGCTACAAAAATGGTTGCTGTAAAACCACAGGAACTTAAAATGGCGTTGTCACTTATCAAGCAATATTCCAAAAAATTCGATATTGAGAAATACAAAGATGAATATGCAAAGGCATTATTAAAAGTTATAAAAGCAAAAGCGTCAGGTAAGCGTCAGCCGGTTCGAAAACTCAAAGTTGCACATCGTCATAGCGATGATTTGATGGATCAGTTGAAACAAAGTTTGTCAAAAAAGAAAGCCTCATAGAGCTAAGCATTTATTACATAAGTACAGAGCCTGTAAAGAAAAACTTTACAGGCTCTGGATATTTTTGATCTTCCGAATTTTTTACTCTTCCGAAATTCCAAAACCAAGTCCAACTGTCAATGAAATGTATGAATTCTTTACATCCATTCCGGGAATATCTTCTTTAAAAATTTCTGAAGCACCCATACCATAACGTGCATCAACGTTCAGCCATTTCTTCTCCCCTACTTTGTAATTGAATCCCAAACCAGCCACAAAACCAAAATCGGTACTTTTAAAGTCCTCTTTCTCGACAAAAGGACCATTTGCAGAAGCAAGAATTCCTAAAGAAGGACCCAGTGTGATCTTAGGACGGAAGTCATCTCCATACTGATTGAAAAAAACATTTGCAAGCAAAGGAATCTGAATATAGTCGAGATGCAAATCATTGTTGTCGATTTTCGAATTTGCTCCTTGTTGCGAATACACTACATCCAGGCTAACACCAAAATGTTCAACAATACTATAAACCAAGAACCCTCCGGCCTGCAGCCCGATTCTTGATTCTGCATCTTCAACATCAGTAAGTGTACTGAAATTTAATCCTAATTTAGGGCCAATTGTTACTTTTTGAGCTACAGAAACTGTTGTTAGCAGACTAACTGCGATGATCAGACTTGTAATTTTTTTCATAATTTTTTTTTAGCGAACCCACGTTATTCTAATAGCAGGCTCATATTATGGTTCATTAGGAATAAAATCTTGTGCCAATAATCATCAGTAGAGCATGCTTCAGATTCAAATTTTATTACTGAAACTTAGGTTTAAACATGAATTCCATTCCTCCTTGTTCAAAACCTGAATACCCAAGCGTTGATTCTACCTTATCAAGGAACGTTTTTTTAACAGATTGGTAAATGTTAAGAGGAGTTCGGTTTTAAATTCACTACTTGACAATATCGTAAAATGTCAACTGAAAAACCTTAAACCTCCTAAACACTCAGAATTTGAACCCATTTTAAAATGACAGAACATTCAATCAATGATTCTTATGCAAATAACGACTCAGGAAAGTCACTAGATATTTCAGATGATGTATGGATCTCCAAGATTCTGCACAAAATGGGTGATGCCATCATTCTTTCCGATGATAATGGAGTTGTCCTGAACATGAATGAAGTTGCCGAAAATCTGACCGGATGGAAACTGGAGCAATCTCAGGGCAAACCGATAGAGAATATTTTTAATGCAATTCATGAAGGGGTTTCATTTCCTGTTCAAAATCTTGTTTTGAAAGCATCAAATGAAAAGCGGGAAATTGCATTGCCTAATCATACTGTGTTGCTGAAGAGAAACGGATCACAGTTCATAATTTCCAATAGTGCAATTCCTATTCTTGATGATCATTCAAATGTATCGGGCGTAGCATTGGTGTTTCGTGATGTCACCGAACAATCCATCATAAAGAAAAAACTTAATGAAAGCGAAGGTTTACTGAAAGGTATTTTAGAAAACACAAGCATGATCGTATACATTAAAGATCTGACAGGAAGATATCTATTCATCAACCGGCAAAAAGAAAAAGTTTACAATATTGATGCTTCTACACTAATTGGTAAATACAGTACTGAACATTTAAAGAAGGAGACCGATCTGCAGAATGAGCAAACACATTTTCAGGTTGTCCGTGAAAACAGACAGATTGAATTTGAACAAAAAATCAAACATGCAGATGGTTCAATTCACTACTACCACACATCCAAATTTCCGCTTTACGATGAAGAGAATAAAATGTATGCAGTTTGCGTTGTTTCAACTGACATAACAGAAAGCAAGAAGAATATTGAGATGAAGGAAATGTTGCTTTCCAAAGAAATAGTACAGAAGAGTGAACTCAGATATGATGTGTTGACTGACAATATGCCAAATATGTTCTTTTCTCTTGATAGAAAATACCGGCATACAAGTTTCAATAAAGCATGTGAAAAATTTACCGGAAAAAAAGCAGAAGACGTAATTGGTAAGACGATTGACGAAGTCTATGAAGATAATGGTACATTATTCCTGCCGGAATATAAGGTAGTGATGAAAACAGGTAAAGCGAAAAACTTTACTACAACTTTTAATATTGGTGAAGAATCATACATATACAGAGTAAACATTTATCCGACCGAAAATGGAATTTCAGTTTTGATGACTGATCTGACCAAGCAAAAGCAATCAGAAAAAAATACCCTGGAAATGGTTTCAAGACTTGAAACAAAGAATAAGGAGCTCCGGCAATTTGCATACGCAGTTTCTCATGATCTCAGGGCCCCTATAGCACGTGTACTTGGCTTGATCTCATTATCAAGGAATGATCCGGGATTTATTATAAACGATAAAACCATTCTTGAAAACGTTGCAATTGAAATCGGAAATCTCGACAATGTTGTGAAGGATATTAACAATGCCATTTCTATTCGTGATGAAGCAAAGCAAAAATCAATAATAGAGATGGAAAACGAACTTGATCTTATTAAAAAGGTTCTGGAGAATGAGATCAAAGAATCGAATGCAGAAATTACATATGACTTTTCAGAACAGCCGGTTATTTCAAGTGTAAAAAGTTATATCTACAGTATTTTATATAATTTAATTTCCAATGCATTAAAATATCGTTCAAAATCACGTCCATTGAAAATTCATGTTCAAACAAAATTAGAAGATGAAATGATTATTCTTTCAGTTGAGGACAATGGATTAGGAATTGACCTGAGCCGTAATGCAGAAAAGATCTTTGGATTATACAACAGATTTCATGGCAAAACAATCGATGGAAAAGGAATCGGATTAAACCTGGTAAAAGTCCAGGCAGAATCATTGGGAGGAAAAGCAGAAGTAGAAAGTACCGTCAATGTTGGCAGCAAATTCAAAATATATTTTCCTTTAGAATAAATGATATGAAATCACCTATTCATATACTCTTACTTGACGATGACCCCATGTCGAATCTGATCAATGAAAAAATATTTCAGTTCTCCGGCTATGATCTAAAAATAAGTTCTTTTGTAGATGCTAAAGAAGCATTAAACTTTCTGCGGACAATAATAAAATTTGAAGACGAAAAATTTCCTGATATTATATTTGCAGATATCAATATGAATGGAATGAGTGGCTGGGAATTTATTGATGAGCTATCAGATTTTCCCGAAATTTTTCTCAGTAATTGTACGGTGTACATGCTTACTTCTTCGATCGATCAGCAGGACATTAAGAAAGCTGAAGCTTATGAGATCATTAAAGACATTATTTCAAAGCCATTAACTGAAGAAATTGTTGTGAGAAACATATCAAAAATAATTTTCCATAACTAAAATTTAATTCGTCTCTTTCAGTGGTATCTTGATTGAATAACCGATCTCAAATCCTTTGAATGGGCTTCCCTGAAGTTCATGTGAAACAACAACAAGTTCTTCATTGAGAATTTCAACAGAAAGATAATGAAAATGTGGTTTATATTCTGCTGATACATCTTCCAGCCGATCTGCTGAATTGCTTAATGGATGATTCAGACCGCCACCGCCACCAATTATAATAAAATCCTTTCCTTTCTTTTTGAAATATTCAAATGCATGCGAATGTCCGGTAATGAAAAGCTTTGCCTTTTTAGAAGCCAGAAACGGTTCAACAAAATAATTCTGAACCAATGAAGATGACTTCACCAATTTGCTATTTGTGTAAGGCGGGTGATGACAACCAAAAATAATAGCTTTAACAGAATCACTGCTATCCAGCACCGCTACTGTATCCTTCAACCACTTATTCTGTTCTTTGATTTCATCCGGACTTAAAGAATTGAAATTACTGTTCAGAAGAACAACTGCTATTGAATCAAATACCTGAACATAGCCTGTTCGTTTATGGTCAGGAAATCTGATTTGAAATTTCGCCTCACCGGCAATAGGTCTTTGCATTAATTCATGGTTACCAAGAACTCCATAGATAGGAATTCCTTCACTTCTTGCGGCTTTGATGTATGCGTCTACCGGCTTCCATTTATTTTCACTATAGCCTAATGAAACAACATCTCCTAAAAGAAAAAATGCCAGCGGTTTTAATCTTATAATATCTTTAAATACAAGCTCTGTAGCTTTTGTATTGTTATCGGATTTCAGAAACACTTTTTCAATCCATAGTGGAGCCTGTGTATCACTTGCAAAAACCAACATATTTGAATAAGGTTTATCCTGGGCTTTCACCATCGGGAAATAAAGCCAGATTATCAATAAAACAGTATTTATTCTATAGCTTACCATCTAAAAAACGTATACTTATAACTTAATTGCAGAACCATAATTGCTTGCTGTGATTCTGCTGAATCCATCCATTTCAGCTCACAATAAAAAGAATTGTTGTCTTTTGAAAACAAAGAATATGATCCTCCGGCAATCCATCCAAGTCCTACTGAATTTGATCTTACTTTACCAAGATAATTTAATTCTGTCGTTTGAAAATAAGATCCTGCTCCTGCTCTGATCTGAAATTTTTTAGTCAAAGGCATTGCAAACTCCACTAATAGCGGAATTGCAGAAATCTTTAGATCTCCTTCGGCATTTTTACTATTGATCGTATATGAATAAAATTTAATCAATCCGCTTTCAACAGATATACTCAACCGATGATCCGTTTTCCAATTGATCCGAAAAGAAAATGCCTCACTAATCTTACTCACATTCGTTTCCAGATGTAAGGGAACGTTCGGCTTAGTTGAATAGTAGGACCCACCTGCCCCTGCTTCAACACTCAATTCAAATAGCCCGGAGTTTTTGTTCTCCTTTGGAAATAACTCCTGGGAATAACCAGAAGTGTATTCAAACATCAGAATAAGAATGAAGATTTTTTTAAGGTCCAACATAATATGAATGTGCTACTTTACATGGGTAGTTAGATAATATTCCATCATAAATATTTTCCGAAACATATTGCTCAATGAATGCCGGAGAGTCTAAAGTCCATACATAAACTTTCTTTCCAATGCTGTGCAAACTTTCAATTTCCGGCCGCATAACTCCTAATGACCATGGCGCGCCCCAGGCATTTGAGTTGACGTTAATAATTTCATCATACCTTTCATTTAAACTTGGAATATTTAAATAGTCAGGTAATGCTATAAAATTCTGTTGAACATCCTGATCCGGAATTCCAATTAGTAATACCAGATCTCTATTCATTTGTGATGCCTTTAAAAGATACTCTTGCTGAATTTCATAAACTAATTGAAGACTTCCATAATACTTTACATCGAGCCAGACAAAACGCAGGGAAGTTTGAAGTAATACTACATCCAAAATTTCTCTAAGTGAGGGAATAGTTTGTCCATCTGTTAATCTGACAAGATCCCGTATTTGAGCATAAGAGTAATTCGCAATATTCCCCATCATTCCATTCGGCTGAATCAATCTGTCATTCAGGGTTTCATCGTGATAAACAATTGGTACTTCGTCGGAGGTCATTCTGACATCTAATTCAATTCCTGTTGCTCCCAATTTTGTGGATAACAAAACCATGTTTACAGAATTTTCTGCAGCCGGCAGTAAGTCTGAAGTCCTGCCTCCACAGCGATGCGCGAGAATCAGGAAATTTGAATCATCACGCAGAGGTCTTTTATAAATAAATTGGAGTGAATCTAATTCAGTTCCGATCTGACTAAAATTTCCGGTGATAATTATGCTGTCACTTCCTATGGGTTTTGACAGATCCGAAATTAACAGGGTTCCCTTTTCATATTCAATTTTCAAACGTACAACACCTGTTTCCGTGTTGACCATCTTTCTGTAATATCCGTTAACCAGGATAATTGAATCAGTTCTCCGACCGGAGGCAATAAAATAACTGTTGTCCTTTTCAAAAAAACCAGATAGCGTATAAACCGTATCAGAATTTTCTATGGTCCAAACCCATTTCAAAGCAACACTTCCGCCAAACATTGCATCACCCTTTGATATTTCATAAACTCCTTCAATTCTTTTTCCAATTGAATCAGATAAAGGAGATGTTCCGGCCGCAGTAAATTCATCCCAGTTATTCTCCGGAACAAGGGCAGTAAACTCTTTTTCACACGAGGTAAAAAGAATGCCGGAAAAAATTATAGCGATGAATTTCCGTTTCATATTATAAGTTGAACTTTTATTTCCGGATAAAATACATGCTCTTCGAAAGTTTCGTTAAGAGTCCAGGTCTGCCAATAAAAATCACAATACATTGCACGAAATCCAAGAACAATGAAAGTAGATTTTACAAATGGTTGTTCAATATAGAAACTTAACGCCTGGCCACTATATAACGGCGATGGCAACGATTGGTACACTTCACCGGCAACATCACGACGAAGAAGATTTAATATTAATTCACCTTTAAGTGTCAGGAAGAGATCCTTCTTAATCTGAACACCTGCCTTTAGAGCCGGATAACACATAAAGCCATACCCCTTTCTGTCAAAAGCATCTGAACGGAGTATTCCCGCCCATACCGAACCGGCCAATTCAAAAGCTATTCCATACTTATCGGTACTTTGTAATAAGTAACCACCACTTAATATGAGTTCGTTTTGAATGAATTGAAAGCGGAGCCGGGGATTCAGATAAAACTTTTCACTTACAAATTTCAAAACAGAAAATTCTCCCGCCGGTATTCTCCTATGAAATTCTTCAGTAACAACCCGAGGAGTTGTCATAAATGTTATTCCATATGATCCATGCAACTCCCTGCTTTGAAATTTTGGATATACAATGAAACCCCGGGAAGTTTCCTGCCCGTGAGAGTAAAATGTTGACATTGTCAAGAGGAGTAAAACGAGAAGATGTAATTTCCTCATATCATTTTCCGGTAAACAACTTCATCAATTTTGCAATATGCCATGAGGATTCACGACAAAAAACAACTGAGACTATTGAAATTTTTCTGAAATATATTTCACTAAACTTTCATCACTCATTTTATTGGACGTACTTTCTTTTGCGACAGCATTTTTATACTGAGGAATTTCCGCCAGGTAATGAATGAATTGTTCCTGCGCAACTCCAGTACCAGTTACGTGAATCTCATCTACGTTTTGCATATGCGAAGTAATGTTTTTAAATAATTTCTGCAGATCGCCTTTCTCAGTATTATGCGCAACATTTTCATTTCCGCCTTTATCTGATACTGCGCTCTTTTCATGTGCGAGAACGACAAAATTTCCGGCTTCATTTTCTTTTCTTCCAACTACAATAGCATGTGCACTATCGAGCCATACTCCAAATTGTTTTTTATTTTTTCCTGACATATATATAATTTTTAAAATAATTTATTTATTGTTATGCTTACAAAAGGTATAAGCAAATCAGTAATTTGCAGCAACACTATCGGCCCACATTTTCCGGGTCTGAATTTCTCCAAGATGATTTGTTGCAAATACTTTTACCTGCGCATTACTTCCCGCACTCATTTCTGTCTGATGTAAACTAATTGCAGTACCAAGATCTTGTACAAGATTATGTATATAAGTACTGTCAAATTCCCGACCACTGATTGTTAGCAAATGATTTCTTAAAGTAAGATGCTGAGGGTCCAATGAATCTGCCACTTGCATAGTAACACTATCTGAAAGATCAATTAAATGTTGTCTGTAAATAGTATGTTCCGTTACGATCAAATCAGCAAATGCAAGAATTGCAGAATCACTTGAAATCGATCCGGCAACATGACTTAATTGAATTGAAGTATAATTAACAATTGATGCCTGCAAAACAAAATATTCGTCCTGATTCACATATGAATTTCCAGTGGGAACAGGATCCTTGTCTTTTTTACACCCAATGATAAGAATGAAAGCCAATAATGGGAGAATTTTGATCATAAAGAGCTGTTTACTTCCATTAGAAAAAAGCATACCATGGTACCAATAAAAATGAGAACCTCTAAAACAGGCTCTCATTTTTACGATTATTGTTCATTTCTGATCAGCATTTACATAAACTGATCAAAATATGGCAAACTATTTTACAGAATCTCTTTGCATCATTCTGTCGTTTTGATTACGATTTCTCATTGAATCCTGAGGCATCGTTGATGGGGTACGACGACGATCTTTCATTTGAGTAGAATCAGTACGATTAGGATTCATTTTATTCTTATGCATTGTAGAATCAGAATGCATTTTATTATCCTGCATCTTACTTTTATTTCTATTGCCTGTACTGTCAGCAGTTGTAGAATGATCCATTCCTGTTTGAGCAAAGCTCGCTGAACTGAAAGTAAGTCCGGCAATTACTAATATTGATTTAATCAGATTTTTCATTTCCTGTTTTTTTTAAGAGTTTATTATAGGTATAAAACTATTGTGCCAGTCTTGTGAACTTCGGAAAATGGCATCATATTTTTATAATTAATCAGCATAGTCTGAAAATTCCATGCTTCTCACTGATTATCAGAGATAATACATCTTCAGAAAGCGTTCAGAATTGTATAAATAATACCATAGTAAATTTAATTATGAATACTGATTTCAAAATTACTTCCGGATCGAATCATAGCTTCTGGACAGAGTTAGCAGAACCAATCAAGTTTAATCAACTTAAAAATGATCTCAGTTGTAATGCTGTGGTTATTGGTGGGGGAATTGCAGGACTGACTATTGCATATGAATTAATTGAGAATAATCAATCGGTAATCCTTATAGAAGATGGATACATCGGCAGCGGGGAAAGTGGTCGTACAACAGCACATCTCACTTACGTCCTTGATGAACGATATTATTCATTAATTAAGTCCTATGGAAGAGAAAAGGCAAAACTAATTGCTGAGAGCCACATTAATGCAATAAGTAAAATTGAATCTATAGTAAATAAAGAAAATATTTCTTGTGATTTCATGAGGTTGGATGGATACCTCTTCCCTCATCCATCCGATGATATTGACACGATTGAAAAAGAATTTAAAGCTGCAAGCGAATTAGGATTACCAGTAAGTATTGTAAATGATATTCCCGGAATGAAAATAAATTCAATACAAGCACTAAAGTTTTCACAACAAGCCCAATTCCATCCTATGAAATATCTGAAAGGTTTGAGTGATGCCATTCAACAGAAAGGCGGTAAAATATTTACAAGCACGCATGCTTCTGAAATTTCATCAAAAGGAATTGTAACTGAATCAGGTAAAATAATAACTGCAGACAATGTTGTGATTGCAACAAACTCACCGGTAAACAATAAAATTGTTATGCATTTAAAACAATTTGCATACAGAGCATATGTTATTTCAGCACTTGTTCCCAAAAATTCTATTGTGCCACAGATCTGGTGGGACACAGGTGACAATAAAAAAAGAGATTACCGACCGCCGTACCATTTTGCAAGAATGCAGAATTACAACGATACTCATGATGTATTAATTTGTGGAGGTGAAGATCATCCTACAGGACAAGCGGATGCAGAAGGGAAACCTGAAGAAGAAAGATATTCTGATCTGATAAAATGGTGTAAAGATAATTTTGAAATTGGCGAGATCATAAATAAGTGGTCCGGCCAGATTCTCTATTCAATGGATGGTCTGGCTTATATAGGTAGAAATCCCGGTGATGCTGATAATATTTTCATTACAACCGGAGACTCCGGAAATGGGATGACATATGCAAACATTGCAGCTGATCTGATTTCAGATCTTATTCAAAAAAAAGAAAATAATTACGAAAAGATCTATTCACCTTCCCGCTTCGATCTCATTAATGCCGGAAGTGTTTTCATAAAAGAAATTGTTGGAGGATTTGTATCATATTTAAAAAATAAAAGCAGCTCTGATGATGTCCAATCTACCCTGGAATTAAAACCAACCGAAGGTCATGTAGTAAATTACGAAGGAAGCAAATTCGGTGTTTATAAAGATGAGCATAGTAAATTACATATTGTAAATCCGAAATGTACTCATCTTGGATGCACAGTAAACTGGAACAATGACGAGAAGAGTTGGGATTGTCCTTGCCATGGGAGCAGATTTGATATTTTTGGAAAAGTACTTAATGGTCCCGCAAATACACCTCTGGAATATTTTGATGAGGACCCGACTGAAAATACGAATACTAAAATCTCTGAAATTAATAAGTGATTATAATAAATAAAAAATATGAAAAAGAAATATAAAATAATTCTGATCATTATTGGAGTTTTAATAATTTTCAGAATATTTCTACCTGCCATTGTTCTGCATTATGCGAACAAAGCTCTTGAAAATGTTCCCGGATATTATGGACATATAAGCGATATTGATATTGCAATAATCAGAGGTGCGTATGTGATCAACACCTTCTATTTGAATAAAGTTGATTCTGTGACCTTTGACCAGACTCCCTTCTTAAATGCCAGAAAAATTGACCTCTCAATTGAATGGAGTGCGCTCTTCAAGGGCAGACTTGTAGGTGAACTTCAGGTCTTCACACCTCAACTAATATTCACAAAAGACAAAGCTGAGCTTGAAGATGTAAAGAAAGATACAACTGATTTCAGAGTATTGCTGGATAAATTTATGCCTCTTAACATTAATACCTTTGAAATTCACAATGGCGAATTGAAATACAAAGACAATACAAGCAAACCGGTTGTTGATGTTTCATTGCAGCAAACACATGTGCTTGCTAAAAATCTTTCAACTGTTGTAAATAAAAATATAGTATTGCCGGCAACAGTAAATGTTGAAGCAAATGTCTATGAAGGTCAGCTTACTATTAAGATGAAATTAGATCCTCTTGCAGACCAACCTACTTTTGATGTCAACACAGAAATTAAAAATACAAATCTTGTATTGCTGAATGATTTTTTCAAAGCTTACGGAAAATTTGATGTCAATAAAGGAAACTTTGGCTTGTATTCAGAAATGGCTGCGAAGGATGGAAAATTTGTAGGATACGTAAAACCTTTAATAAAGGATCTTGACGTTTTGGGACCGGACGATAAGAATGATAATTTTTTCCACAAGGCATGGGAAGGAATTGTTGGAACAACAGGATTTATTTTTCAGAATCAGAAAAAAGATCAGATAGCTACAAAGGTAGAGATTGAAGGTGATTTCAAAAACCCTGATACACATACCTTAGATGCACTATGGGAGGTAATAAAAAACGCTTTTATTCAGGCATTGGTACCGGCAATCGATAATCAGATCAATCTTAAATCAATTGACGAAAATGAAAATAAACCTGATAATATTCTTGAAAAAGTATTTGGGTCAAAAAAAGATAAGGCTGAGAAGAAAGAAAATAAAAAATGACCGGGATTTAATTTATTAATGGATTGCCGGGATTTAATTGATCCAGGAAATCCATTGATAAATTAAATCCAGGTCAATTTTCCAGATAATCATAAAAGCATTTAACCCCGGTCATTCTTCCCGGTAATCCAATAATCCATTAAATCCAGGTCATCTTTCCAGGAATTCATTAATCCAATAAATCCAGGTCAATCATTCGTCCCCAGAACGATCCTTTTCGCACCACTCATGATTGTTTTTAAACTATTATTGAAGATGAATCTCTGAGGATCTCTTTTATAATAGAGCTTACTGGTATTATTTTTACTTCGCTCAGATGGCACATCGCTTTTGATAACAAAACTATTTAAGATAAAGCTAAGCACCTTTTTTTGCGTACCCTTTTTACTTCCACTATTCGCATCAACAGCTTCTATCTGGAGATCGCGATAGTTCATCTGAAGTGTACCCAATGCAACCGCAGGTTTTGCATTAAAATCAAATTTCATTGTATCAATGATTCCACTCTTAAAAGAAATTCCTGCAAGAAAAGGCACTAAAGTATTCAAAGTTTTTACTGGAAAACCATTCAGTTCTCCATGACATTGATATGAATTATCGCCGGTTTTCATAGGAAAGGATAATTTTACTTGTAAAGAACCCTTTCCTCCAAGAGCACTGGTAGAGTTTACAAATAATGTATCATCGAACGATTGATTAGAAATATTTATAATGTCTGTCTTTATATTATCAAAAGAAATGTATCCGGATTTTTCATTCCCTTCTTTCAATTCTTCGTATGTTACCGAACCTTTTTCAACCTCAATTTTCTTGATCTCAATCGGGAATTTTATATCACTTATCACCTGTTGAAGGAAAGCAGGATACTCAATCTTTCTTTCAATATTCTTGTCACGGTAAGCTTCTACATTCAGTGCCGACAGCGAGATCAATCCTGAACGAATAGCTTGTATCTCTGTAAAATGTTTGGCATCAAATGAAGTTGATCTCAGGTTATATGCTTGTAAAGAAATTCTGTCAGTTTGTTTACCGGCTTTTTCTCCAAACATTTTTTTACTGTAGTTAGGTGTTATTTTTAGCGAATCAATCGATAAAAGAGAATCAGAGTATGACAAGTTAAGTTTTGAAATGCTGATGGTATAAAGACTGTCGGCTGTCAGATAATTAATATTCTCAAGTTCTCCCCAAAGATTTTTAGCCGAGAATTGTTCACCGGGTTGAAGATCATTCAGAGTAAAATCACCTATAAAAATATTTCCATGTTCAGTCTTTATCAGTGGCAGCGAATCATTGAGATCTGAGAAGTATGAAAATTTTGGGTTAGAAATTATTATTGCGGATAGAAAAATATCCGGCTTCTTCCCTTTTCCGGAATCATTTACTGCAATTTCCGTTACGGATTTTTTTACTCTGCTCATAATAATATCCGGAGATTCCACTTCAACCTTTCCGGCATGAAAACCTTTTCCGGTTATCAATTTAAAAAACGAAACGTTACTGATACTTACTGAACTAGCCTTAAGTTCAGACAAAGAAGAAAAAGAAGCCTTATTAATATTCTTAAGACTGATATCGTACATCTTCACATTACCTGCAAAAATAAATGATTTAAGATCTCCGATTTTCAAAAAATACTCTGACTGCGAATTGTTATACTGATCAATTAAATAATTTTTTATTTGCTTTTTAAAGAAGATTGGCATAAAAATAATTGCAATTACTATCAGTAGCACAACGGAAAATCCAATTTTAATGCCTGTTTTTTTACTATTCATAGAAGATGCTTATTAGAAAAGGATGCCACCAATTATATAATATGATTAATATTCTAATTACAAGAAACCATCAGGTAAATTAGGTTGTAATTTATCGATTAATTGCCAAAAAAGGATTTAACCCATAAAAAATAAAGGAAATGCAGAAAAGAAATAAATATACAGCCCAACGGCCCGCCCAACATCAAAAACAACAGCCCGGAATAGAATGGAAAATGAAACCTAACCCAGATTACGGAATTGGTTTACAGGTATTGGATAAAAAATTAAATGAAAAAGTTGCAATTATCACAGGGGGAGACAGTGGAATTGGGAAGGCAGTTGCACTAATTTTTGCCCGTAATGGATGTAATGTAGCAATCGTTTATCTTAATGAAACTAAAGATGCCAGGGAAACGCAGCGACTTATAGAAGAAGAAACCAATGCAAAATGTCTTTTGGTCAAATGTGATATTCAGAAAGAAAGCAATTGCAAAGCAGTAGTTTCAAAAACAATGAGAACATTCGGTAGAATTGATATTCTGGTCAACAATGCCGGAATGCATATTCCTCAGAATAATATTCAAAAGATAACATCAGGACAATTGGAAAAAACATTCAGAACAAATGTTTTTTCCATGTTCTATTTCTGCAAAGCAGTATTACCACATCTTAAAGAAGGAAGTAGTATCATTAATACAACTTCAGTTACAGCCTACAGAGGAAGTTCACACCTGTTGGATTATTCAGCAAGCAAAGGAGCAATCGTTTCATTTACCAGATCATTATCAGCATCACTTGCACCAAAAGGTATCAGAGTGAATGCAGTTGCACCCGGGCCTATATGGACGCCTTTAATTCCTGCCAGTTTCACTGCAAAAGAAGTAAGTAGTTTCGGCAGCGACGTACCTTTAAAAAGAGCCGGTGAACCTGCAGAAGTGGCAGGATGCTTTTTGTTTCTTGCAAGTTCAGAATCATCTTATATGACTGGTCAGGTAATGCATCCGAATGGCGGAGAAATTATCAATGGATGATTACTGAAAAGAAATTGGAACAGGTTTTGCAAATTCAAAATCACGAAAACCGAAATCATACGTCCGAACGGGATTAAATTTCAGAATATCATATCCTGTTCCAGGAATATAAGGATAGAATCCAATTGAAAACTGAAATGTATTAAAGACAAGCAACTCATTCTTTAACAATAATCCTATTCCAAATGCCTGATAAAAACGGTTTTGAATAAATGGTGACACATCATCACCAACCATACCGACATTCCAGTAAATAAATGGAGCAAACCGGAATCCGATAAAATTATACGGAAGATACAATTGGGACTGGAGTTGAAAAACAATTTTATTTGTTACATCGGGGATAACACCCACAAATCCCTTTATTCCATTTTCTTCATTTATGTCAACAACTTCTCCTACCCTTCTCTTTACACCATATATAATACTTCCTTTTGCAAACTGCCGGAGCTTCCAATTGCCGATAGTAATCAAATTCGAAAAGTATCCAATAGAAGTGCTGACAACTCCCTGCTCAACATTTCCATGATTCCAGAAATTACCATATCCTGCACTTAACGAAACATATCCAAACTTTCCAAAGTGATTGCCTAATGCGGCGTTTACTCCTGTATACAATCGATTTGATGCAAGAGCATTTTCAAAACCTATAAGAAACTGAAGTATACTCCCTGCAGGAACATCTTCAGGAATTCCATAACGATAGATAAAATAATCGCGGTAATAGGATCGTCGTGACAGACCGAACCCTGCCAGGTACAATTTTGAATCACCTGATACTCCCATAGTGTCTATGTTTACTAATGCACTTTTTGTTGTATTGTGGTTAAAATATCTGCCGGTTAGAATGAAATTTGTTTTTTCACCTTCTTCATTTTCCGACCTCGTCATAGGAATACTTCTCCCAAGCCAGATATCAAGATCATTAAACCTTAATCCGAGATTTGATTCTACAATAGAGCCATCAGTTGCCACATTTGATCCTCTGAAGAAATAATCGACTCCACCTGCCCATTTAGTCAGCGGAGAAAAGAATGGTCTGTTTATACCAATTCCATTCGTAAATGTATCCGGACTTGTGTTGTAATAAACAGCTGTTGAAACAAATGAATTTTTTATTGACGGCACAAGATAACTTCCCATCAGATATTTTTTTCCGTTTCCGGGATAGTAAATTAATTGATTCCTGAAAGTATGTCCAAGGCCAATAAAATTCCTTTCTTCCAAAGTTGCTGAAGTTTTCTCACCTAATACATCAATTCCACCAACGATTGTCCATAGGTCCTGCTCCAGAATATACACATCAACACTATCAGTCCCTTTTACATTCTTTACGTGAATTTTCAGATCCTTTACAAATAAGGTCTTCCGTAACAGACGTTCCGATTCACGCACTTTTATCGGATCTAATTTATCATACTTTTTAAATAACAATTGATTTCGGATTGCAAATTGTGTCGACTTATTATGAATTGCATTTCCCGCTTTCTGAACAAAACTTTTTGGATGTATGGTTGTATCTTTTATATCATATCCGAATGGATCAAGCGTTTGTATATTTATGTTACGGATTACCTTGTTTGCATAACGCTTATATGTCGCTTGTGCTTTAATAGCAGTATCGGCAAACTCAGTCTTATCGAGATCAAAAATCGAATTAAATATCTTGTAAGTGAGTTTTCCTTTCTTCTTTGAAAATCTTTCAAGAGATCTATAAAATTTTAAAGAGTCAGCTTTCTCTTCTTTTTTAATAACCCGCTTAGAAGGTTTCTTTTGAGCAAAACTATTTGAGGAAAATAAAAGAATCAGAAATGCAACGGAAAATCCGGCAGCTACAAAAGATATATTGAAAATTCGTTTCACATTTATTTTCCGGATCTTTTCGATCCTTTCATCTTCTCATTGTGATTATCACTTGCATCATCAATTGAGTGAGATTCATGGACATCAGATTCGTTTCTTGTAAGCTCGGCAAGTTTCTCGAAATATTTGGAAATGGTTCTCAATTCATCTTCAGATAATCCTTCAACATCGACCATTCTATTACTTGCTTTATCGTTGGATGCCACAAGTTCATTCAATTTAATGTGAACAGCTATTGAATCCTTATTCTGAGATTTTTGAATAAGAAATACCATCAAAAAAGTCACAATGGTAGTTCCCGTATTGATCACCAATTGCCATGTATCAGAGTAGCCGAAAAAATGTCCGGAAAAGATCCAGACAATTACAATTGTGAAGGCAAGAATAAAAGCTCCTGTGCTCCCTGCTTTTTTCGTAACAGCAGAAGCAAATTGCTCAAAAATATTTTTATTCTTTCTTTTATTTATGATTTTCGATTTCATTACCAAGCGTTTTTTCTTCAATCTTAGCTTCTGCTCCTTTTTTCCGGATATCTATTCTTAAAGCAAAATGAATGTTCATATATAAATTTGCGATCCAGACCAACGCCAGTTCAGCAATAAGATACCCTCGCCAGTCAGTGAACAGCAATTGAAAATTTGTAATTAAAAGAAAAGCTGCAGCAACATAAAAACTGAAACAATACTCACAGAACAAAACATACATAAATTTTTGTCTCAGCAATGAATGTTTTTCATTCGCTAATTTTTTCAGAAACTCCCTTGCCTCTTTGAATAATTCCTCATGTGTCCATGTCCAGGAAACACATGCAATGGGCAGAGCAATTATAAATAATTTTATGATCTGGCTTTGGAATTCCATAGAGTAATGAGACTTTAGCCAATTTAAGAAAAAACTAAGAGTTTCAAAAATTCTCTCTCATATTTCCTGTGTAAATAGCACTAAATCGGATATCAGGCGGGAACCTGGTTATTCAATGGATTGATGATCAAATCCGCAAGATTACCTCTCAGGTCCTTTCTCCAGGAATACATCAGACGATTATATAACATTCTTAATAATCTGATATCCTTTAAACTTCCTGTTCGGATACATTTTTGCATCCGCAGATCACGTACGTAGAATTTAAACTTATCCAATTTAGATGTCAGATCGGCGTTTTCAGCGATCAGTAAAACTTCACCATCATTATCAACTGTCAGGTGAGTAAGAGTCGGCTCTTTCACAAATCTATCAATAAGTGAATTGAGTTCAGTTAGTGTTGGATTATGAAACAAATTCATGTGATGTTTTTTTTGATTAATTATTTTTGGTCAATTTTATTAATGCTACCCATTGCCTGAACTAAATTTCCAAGCGTATCTATACACTCTCCATTTTTCAAAATGAAAGACGTACCATCTTTTTTTGCAACGACACCATTTAATTTTAATGTAACACCATTTGCCAATAATATATCTTCAGTAACTTCTTTCCCACCTCTGACAATTACAATTACACCGGAGTCCCGGAGTTCAGAACAATATTTTTCACTATTAGGATTTGGTTCTTGTTTCTGAATCACTTTGGGATCCTGAGACATTACATAAAATGACAGAATCGAGCCGGCTAGTAATGCTATTGTAGTTTTCATATCGGGAAGGACTTTAGTAAATAAATTAGAATATTATACCTCAATATCTATTTAATAAAAAAGGTGTGCCAGATCGAAAAAGCGCTTTTTTAAGAAAATAAGGTCGCTTCAGAAAATTCAATAACCATAACTCAAGATCACGACCCGACTATGATAATTTAAATAAAAAATTCAAAACTTAATTTATAAATTGAAATTTCAGAATGCTCTTTCCTGAGTCAGCTTCTTTACACCTTCCAGTAGATCTACGCCATTGAATGGTTTCTGGAATAACATATCCGCCTTATGAACTGTTGCCTTTAAAACATCTTCACTCATTCCGGTAATAATTATAACAGGAGTCTGACTTCTGGATTTTATATCTTCCACAAGTTCAAAACCACCCTTATAAGGTATCATTACATCAGTAATGATAATATCCCAACCCTTCTTCTGCAGCTCTCTGGAAGCGTCTGTTAAATTAGAAACGGCAGTTACGTCATATCCATTCCTTGTAAGGATCTTTGAAATCATTTCCAGGATTTGCAATTCATCATCAATTACCAGCACTTTCATTAGCTTATATTTTAATCAGGGTTAAATATTTATTCCTATTATTAATTTAGTTCCTTTTCCAACTTCCGATTCTACATCTATAGTACCTTCATGAGATTGGATAATATTATGAGTAGTTGCAAGTCCTAATCCTACTCCACCTTCTTTAGCTGTGAAATATGGTTCGAATAACTTACTGATATTTTCAGGTGGAACACCGATTCCATTATCAATTATTTCAATAATACATCTGTTATCTTTGTTGTTCGTTCGCACCTGAATATTTCCACCTTCAGGATGAACTGCTTCAATTGCATTCATGAGTATGTTTAAAATGGCTGTTCTGAATTTAACTTCATCAACCATTACATCACAAAGGTTTTTGGTATATTGTCTTGTGATTTTTACGTTCTTAAGCTTGGCTCTGTCCATAGCAAGCGCCAATGCATCATCCAGAATTTTGTGTATGCTGAACTTACCTTTAACAACTTCCTGTGGTCTTGTTGAAAGTAACAGTTCGTTTATAAGATCATTTATACGGTTACAATTTCTGCGGATCATACTGAAATACAATTCGAATTCTGCATTTGCTACTTCATACTCGAGTTGTTCGACCGTAAGAGTTATATTAGTAAGTGGATTACGAACCTCATGTGCAAGCATTCTGGAAACTCTCCCGGTCAAAGCCAGTTTTTCTGCCATAGCCAGATCACGTTCAATTTTTCTCCGTCTGGTGATATCATGAATTATACCTCTGATAATAAATTTCCCGTTATCCAGGTTTTGCATTGTAGCAGATATCAGACAATACTTTTTATCGTTATTAATATCTTTTAATACAACTTCATAGTTATATATAGAACCGGTTAGTTTGATAGCCGAAAGCAGTTTTTCGCGATCATCATCATTCTGATAAAGCACTGCTACCGATTTTTCCATGATCTCTGAGATCTTATATCCAAAAATCCGGGTAACAGAGTCGTTCACTTCCAGAAATTTTCCATTCTCATCTGTGATATAGATCATATCTCTCGATGATTCAAAAATGGTTCTGTATTTGTTTTCACTTTCCGTTAATGCTCTGAGGCTATCACTTCTTTCCAGAGTATAGCGAATACTCCTTTCAAGTTTTTCAGTATTAACTTCTGCTTTTACCATAAAGTCAGAAGCTCCCAACTCCATGGCTTTTACGTCAATCTTATAACTTCCCTTTCCTGTAAGAATAATAGTTGGCTTCGTGCATCCACCGGAAATTGCTGACTCAAGTAATTCCAGACCTGTATGTTGCCCCATCAGATAATCTATAAAATATAAGTCATATTTATTTGTTACCATTTCACTGAGTGCATTGTTATACTTTGGAGTCCATGCCAATTCGATATCGTATGTAGCAATTTCATTGAAATAGCTTTTCAACAAAACGTAATCATCCTCATCATCATCTACCACCAATATTTTAATTTTTTTCATCATCAACAGGAGTTTCCGGGTCTATAGATCGTAATCTTTAATTTTATTATACAATGTTTTTCTATTGATATTCAGAATTTTTGCCGCTTTACTTTTATTGAAATTAACTTGTTTCAATACTTTTATGATCGTTTCATACTCTGCTTCACGCGCCGCAGATTTCAGATTTGGAACTTCTGAAGATGCTGAATGTTCTTCTTCAACAAGATTTCTTACCACAGGAGAATCATCGAAACTCAAACGGGTATGATGAGAAATTTCAATCGGAACAGATTGAGCTTTTATGATATCGCCCTCAGTGAGTAAAGCTGCACGTTTAACGACGTTCTTTAATTCACGAAGATTCCCATGCCAAGGATATTGCTGGAATAACTGTTTCACTTCATCTTCGAATCCATGAATTTTTTTTCCGAGAATTTCATTAGACTGATTTAAAAAGAAATCAGCATACATCATGATCTCATCCGTTTTCTCTCTTAGCGGCGGTACAGTAATATGAAATTCATTGAAACGGTGATATAAGTCTTCTCTGAACTTTCCTCTCCGACAAGCTTCTGCAAGATTTTCATTACTTGCAATGATCAATCGTACATCGATATTAATTTCTTTATTTGAACCAATTCTTCTGATTCTTTTTTCCTGAACAACCCGTAATAAAGAAGTCTGAACTTCATAAGGAAGATTCGCAACTTCATCAAGGAAAAGTGTTCCGCCATTCGCAAGTTCAAAGTGACCGATCTTAGTTACAAGTGCTCCGGTAAAAGATCCTTTTTCGTGACCAAAAAGTTCACTACCGGCAAGTTCTTTTGAAATCGCTCCACAATCCATTGCAACAAACGGCTGATCAGCTCTTGCAGATTGACTATGGATAGTTTGTGCAACTGCCTCTTTTCCCGAACCACTTTCTCCATAAATGATAACAGAGTAATTTGTCGGTGCCACCAATTCAATTTGCTTAAGTAAAGCAATTGATTGCGGGCTTTTTCCGTAAGCAAATTTTTTCACCGGTGTATGATTTGTACCCGGCAACTTTTTATCAGGAACTGACTTAGCATCCGGATCCAATGCTTTTTGAATAGTTAATAGTATTTCATCCGGGAATAAAGGCTTGGTCACATAATCAAATGCACCGAGCTTCATTAATTGTACTGCTATTCTAACATCAGAATACCCGGTAATAATGATAACCGGAATATTTGGATTAATTTCTTTGATTTGTTTTAATACTGCTATTCCATCGATATCCCCTAAACGAAAATCGCAAAGAACAACATCCGCTTTTTCCTGTTTAAACAATTCTACTCCCTTTTTTCCCGTATTTGCTATCGATGATTCATATCCATAGCGGGTGAAAAATTTTTTGAGAAGATGACTGATTTCATAATCATCCTCAATGATCAATATCTTGGAACTCATAGGTAGTTAGTTTTTTAAAATAATTAACAAAAACCCTGCTTAGACGATATTTTCCCAAAATGATAGGAAAATGGCCTGAAATTAAGGTATAAGTGAAGGGTATTTCTCAAATATATAATATATTGTGGTATTTATTACACAATTAGAGTAAATCTTTTCTCATTCTGGCATTTGGGAGATTCAGACTTTCGCGATATTTCACGATTGTTCTCCGAGCTACTTTGTATCCCATTTCGGCAAGCACATTAACAATTTCAAAATCTGTCAGAGGTTTATCCTTCTTTTCTTTTTGAATTATGTCGATGATTAACTGCTTTATCTTTTCCGTACTTACTTCAAATCCATCTGGTGTTTGTAATGAATTAGAGAAAAGATCTTTCAGCAATATGTTTCCATATTGTGTTTGTACATATTTATTACACGTAACTCTGGAAACAGTACTTACATCAAACCCTGTAAGTCTGGAAATATCTTCAAGAATCATTGGTTTGAGAGTAATTCTTTCACCGGTCAAGAAATACTCTTTCTGAAGAATTGTTATGACCCGCATAATTTCCAGAAGTGTGTTTTCCCGTTGCTGCAAAGCCTGAATGAGCCATTTTGCTTCATCCACTTTCTTTCTGAAATAATTAAATTCTGTTTTTTGTCTGCGCGAAGCAGTTTCAGATTTTACAATCTCAGTATAATCTTTATTGATATGAATAGTCGTAGAAGGATTACTTGTCAGTGAAACTTCAATATTGTCTTCATCCACTAAAACAACAAATTCCGGAATAATCGATTGCGACATTGAAAGTTCTTTTCCACCTTCGAAAACAGGCTTAGGAAAAAGATGAGTAATAAAATGTAATGCTTGTTTCAATTTATCATTGTCGATATCCATTTCACGCATGATCTTGTCATAATTCTTGTGATGCAATTTTTGAAAATGATCAGTCAGAATAATTTTTGCATGCTCCATAGCTTCACCGGAATTTTCCTTCCGTTTTATCTGAAGTAACAAACATTCCTGCAGTGTTCGAGCACCGACACCGGGAGGATCTAATTGTTGAATGCATGTAAGTGCAATTTCGAGTTGCGACTCTTCAACTGACTTACCATGAGCAAATCCATACGTTTCTGTGAGGTCCACAAGGGGTGTCCGAAGATATCCATCCGAATCAAGTGAGTCGATGATATATTCAGCCAACAAACGAATTTCATCAGAGATAGGTAAAACTTTCAATTGATCTTTCAGTTGCTCCTGAAATGACTGGCTAAAAGATGCAGTTGATGTAAAGACAGGTTCGTCCTTACTGGCGTTATTCAGATAAACTTTATAGTCGGGAATATCGTCGTCATTATAAAATTCCTCAACCATATTCATTTTATCATCTGTAACTTCTGAATCATTCTCCGTTTCATTAGAGAATGTTTCTTCTTCTGCTACTTCAGCACCTTCTTCTAAAACAGGATTTTCTTCCAGCTGATTTCTGATAAAACTCTCGAGTGCGAGTGTTGGCAGATGCATTAAATTCAGCACCTGCAATTTTTGTTGTAACAAAAATGTATTCAGCCCTTGCTTCTGGGTTTGAACTTGATTCTGATTAAAGCTCATAGTGGTTCGTTTTCCTAATTATTGCCAATAATCTTTCCAAAAATCGTCTTAAATCGTATTTGCTTGTTTTAGAGATGTTTGCTAAAAATAATATGGAAAACACAACGAGAGGTAAATAAAAAAATGGGACATTAGTTATACACGTTTAACTAAAATGCCCCATTTAATAAAGTATCCCTGAATGAATTAATAAATGTCTCTGTCGGAATGCGCAGTTGATGCATCATATGCACGACCATTCGATGAATGATTATTACCTTTTTTGTGAAACATAGAACCTACCCAATCCAATATAGAACCGGAGTTCTTTGAAACATAATTTTTTGCAAGAGTAGTTGCTAAGAAGGATAAACCATATTTAGTTATTAAACCCGAATTTCTGAAAATTCCCTTTTTCAGAATTCCATCCAAAGCGAATCCCACTCCTTTAGTTAGAAGATTTTCTTGTTGATCTTTGTGAAACAAGTTTGCAACTGTATTTACCACCGAAGTAACTGGTCTCAAGTCTTCTTTAAGATCCCTGAAACTTTCAGCCAGATTCTCATCTGCTGATTTCAATCTTAAGGATGTCAACTTCCGTTGTTCTCTTAGTTCTTTCAGAGTACTTATGTTAGTCTTCGTCATCGTGAATTTGTTTAATGATTGCATTTGAAATAGGTGTCTGAATCCAGCTTACTCTGTTAACGAATGCCAGAATAACCAGTAATACAAAGAACAATCCGACTACCAGATAACCAAGCGACGGTTGATTGTAATAAGTACTGATGTATTTTGCCAAAGCAACGAATAAGAAGAATAGAGAAAATACTCCAAGTATAGCTGAAATCAACAGTAAAGCAGCAGATGAAATGAGTGTCACAGCTTTATCCTTGAGATCAAGAATATAGAGTTTCACTCTTTCATCTGCGTATTCTTTTACACGCTGAACGAAAACATCAAGTTTTGAATTTTCTTCAATCATGATAAGATAAATTAAGAATGTGCATTTTTAGTATGACGGCTTTGGTTTTCTTCTTCACCCATCATATTGCTCGCCTTACTTTTCATCTTATCAACTTTTTGTTCAGCTTTAGCTTCAAGATCAGAAAGTGTTTCTTTACCTTCTTTGATTTTTGAAGAAAGTTGACTGATCAGATCATCAGTTTTACTTGAGATTTTTTTGCGTGTATTGCTTCCTTTATCGGGAGCAAACAGAACTCCTAGAGTAGCTCCGGCGGCTGCACCTAATATAAGTGCGCCTAATAGTTTTTTATTATCTGCCATTTTATTTAGTTTTCCTATAATAAATAAATTTCTATGCCAGCATTCCGGATCAATTCGCAATTTTTCTCAATTCAGCTAAAACCCGGTTATCCATTAATCCAATAAATCAGTGTAAAGAAATTTTGTTATTCTATAATTCATTTTATTCTAAACTGATACTAACTGATCACCTTCCTTCTGTTCAAAATAAATCTTCATTTAAAAGCAAAAAAGAGGTTTAATTAAAATGGCATACATTTTTTCTTATCAGAATATTAACAAAATGAAATTCTGCTTTTAAAAAAAACAGAGTAAGTTAAATAACCAATTATGACAACAAATAAAAATCAGGACCCGGGAAAAAATGTTCCGAATGATCCATCAAAAAACGATCCTACGAGAATTGATCCTCGTACGAATGATCCTTCAAAAGTGGATCCGACACGAATAGCACCGGATACAAACAATCCGGATAAAGTTGATCCCACTCACATCCCACAACAGGATCCTAGTCCCGGACCTCCACCAAATCCCGGTCCTACTATACCATCTACTCCCGGAACACCGGCACAGGGTGGAAACAACATAACACAACAATCAAATCCAACAATTTAAAAATACCACTTATGCTCAATCTAAAAAAAATTAAATCCCAATTATCGGCAACGCTACTAATTATAGCGATGACTCTTTCGTCCGGCTTTTCATTTGCATCCGGAATCAGCAGTTCCACTGATTTGAAATCAGGAGAATCCGCTAAAACAGAAAAAGCTCACGCAGAAGCGCTGATAAGCAGAATCCATGAAATTGCTTCTTTGAATAAAAAGGAATTAAACAGAGAAGAGAGATCACAATTAAAAAAAGAAGTGACAGGAATTAAGAAAGAATTGAAAGAACTTGGTGGGGGTGTATACATTTCAGCTACTTTGTTAGTGATCATCATCATTCTTATCATTCTCCTTTAACGAAATCAACTAATCCATTTATAAACGATAATCCAATGAAAAAATTAGCAGACAAAGATCTGAAAGATGTCCTGGATGAAAAAAATAAATTGATTATCAATCAAACTCGCAGGATAAACTTTCTGGAAGAAAAAATTTTAGAAATTCGTCAGAAATATTTCAAATTAAAATACGACGAAGAGAAAATGGATATTCATATAAATCGAATCTCTTAATTTAGTTTTTCCCATTCATAATTCAGGATTGACATTTCAGTGGTGGAATTGTCAATCCTGATTTTTTTTGCGGTTTTTTAGTTCGCCCAAAAATTGAGCCAATTCAATTTTTAAAATTATTTTTAGTTTTTGAGAAATTATTTATACAATTTTTAATTTACTCCTGTCTTTCGTTTTGAATTAAATAAATCAACTACTTTCTTTATAGGAAATACTATCATTCAGAGAATTAATTCTTCTAGCAGGAACTTCTCAATCACAACCCCATGAGCACTAAAAAATCAAATGGTAAAAGTTCAGATTCTGTACCAAATGGTCAGTCTGAAAATCAACTTAGCATCATAGAAGATGCACCCCGGGTAAAAAACAAAAGCAAATTAAAATCTGAAATTGATCAGATAAGCTTTGTCCACAATGAATCGGATACACTCTCGAGTAAGGAATTACTGAACGTACTTCTTGAGATCAAAAATGGAAATTTTAATGTCAGGATGCCAATTGATCAGTATGGCATCAATGGGAAAATCTGTGATACAATGAACGACATCATTTCTCTGAACGATAAAATGATGCAGGAATTTACTATAGCAAGAAATACAATTGGGAAACAAGGAAAACTTACACAGCGAATTGATCTTCCGGAAGCAAAAGGCTCATGGCGGGTAGGAGTTGATTCACTGAATCTGCTTATATCAGATCTTGTGCATCCAACAATTGAAATTGCCCATGTGATCGGATCGGTAGCTAAGGGAAATCTGACACAACAGATGCCACTGGAAATCGGTGATCACGTTTTGCAAGGAGAGTTTGCACGGATCTCTAAAGAAGTAAATGACATGGTAAAGCAATTGAATTTGTTTTCCATGGAAGTAACCCGTGTGGCAAGAGAAGTTGGTTCAGAGGGAAAGTTAGGGGGACAAGCCAAAGTTAAAGGTGTTGCAGGTGTATGGAAAGATCTTACTGATTCTGTGAATCAAATGGGAAGTAACCTTACTGCACAAGTAAGAAATATTGCCGAAGTAACAACTGCTGTGGCAAAAGGTGATTTGTCAAGAAAGATCACAGTAGATGTAAAGGGCGAGATCCTTGAATTAAAAAACACCATCAATACCATGGTGGATCAGCTGAACTCATTTTCATCAGAAGTTACGCGTGTTGCATTGGAAGTAGGTACAGAAGGTAAACTCGGAGGACAGGCACAAGTAAAAGGTGTTGCCGGTACATGGAAAGATCTTACCGATTCTGTAAATCAAATGGCAAGTAACCTTACAGGACAGGTCCGGAACATTGCTGAAGTAACAACAGCAGTTGCTAAAGGAGATCTTTCACGCCAGATAACCGTTGATGTGAAAGGAGAGATTCTTGAACTAAAGATCACCATCAATACGATGGTGGATCAAATGAATTCATTCTCTGCTGAGGTAACACGTGTTGCCCGTGAAGTAGGTTCAGAAGGAAAACTTGGAGGACAAGCACGTGTTAAAGGAGTTGGTGGTGTATGGAAAGATCTGACTGATTCTGTGAATCAGATGGCGAGCAATCTTACAGGTCAGGTGCGAAATATTGCTGAAGTAACAACAGCAGTTGCCAAAGGTGACCTTTCAAAGAAAATCACCGTTGATGTTCGTGGAGAGATCCTCGAGTTGAAAAACACAATCAATACAATGGTTGATCAATTGAACTCGTTCGGATCAGAAGTAACGCGTGTTGCAAGAGAAGTTGGTTCAGAAGGAAAACTTGGTGGACAAGCAGCTGTGCAAGGTGTCGGTGGTGTATGGAAAGATCTTACCGACTCTGTGAACCAAATGGCGAGTAACCTGACCGGACAAGTTCGGAATATTGCAGAGGTAACAACAGGACTTGCAAAAGGGGATCTGTCGAAAAAAATTACTGTGGATGTCCGGGGAGAAATTCTTGAATTAAAAAATACGATCAACACAATGGTTGATCAATTGAATTCTTTTGCATCAGAAGTAACACGTGTTGCAAAGGAAGTTGGTTCAGAAGGAAAACTCGGAGGACAAGCAACAGTTGTTGGTGTTGGTGGTGTATGGAAAGACCTCACCGATTCGGTTAATCAGATGGCAAGTAATCTTACAGGACAGGTAAGAAATATTGCAGAGGTAACAACTGCCGTTGCTAAAGGAGACTTATCCAGAAAAATTACTGTAGATGTAAAAGGTGAAATCCTTGAGCTAAAGAGAACCATCAATACCATGGTTGATCAGTTGAACTCATTTGCATCCGAAGTAACACGTGTGGCTCTTGAAGTAGGTACAGAAGGAAAACTTGGTGGACAGGCTGAGGTAAGTGGGGTTGGTGGTACATGGAAAGATCTCACTGACTCCGTAAATCAGATGGCCTCTAATCTGACAGGTCAGGTACGGAATATTGCCGAGGTAACAACTGCAGTTGCAAACGGTGACCTTTCAAGAAAAATTGGTGTCGATGTAAAAGGTGAGATCCTTGAATTGAAAAATACAATTAATACGATGGTAGATCAATTGCGTGGATTTGCCTCAGAAGTTACACGTGTGGCAAGGGAAGTTGGATCAGAAGGAAAACTCGGAGGACAAGCAACTGTGGAAGTTGTTGGAGGAGTATGGAAAGATCTTACAGATTCTGTTAATCAGATGGCAAGTAATCTTACATCACAAGTACGGAATATTGCAGAGGTAACCACTGCCGTTGCCAAAGGTGATCTCTCACGTAAGATCACAGTGGATGTTAAAGGTGAGATCCTGGAGTTAAAGAACACCATCAATACAATGGTGGATCAGTTGAATTCCTTTGGAAGTGAAGTAACACGTGTAGCACGTGAAGTTGGATCTGAAGGAAAACTAGGTGGACAAGCCGATGTACCCGGTGTTGGTGGTACATGGAAAGACCTTACTGACTCTGTTAATAAAATGGCGAGTAACCTGACTTCACAGGTCCGGAATATTGCAGAGGTAACAACTGCAGTTGCAAATGGTGACTTGTCAAGAAAGATCGGAGTAAATGTACAAGGTGAAATTCTCGAGTTAAAGAATACGATCAATACAATGGTAGATCAGTTACGGGGATTTGCATCTGAAGTAACACGTGTTGCAAGAGAAGTTGGTACCGATGGAAAACTTGGCGGACAAGCATCAGTACCGGGAGTAGCAGGAACATGGAAAGATCTTACTGATTCTGTAAATCAGATGGCCGGAAATCTTACTGCACAGGTAAGAAATATTGCAGAGGTAGCAATCTCTGTTGCCAATGGTGATATGTCTAAAAAAATTACCGTCGACGTTCGTGGAGAGATCCTTCAGTTAAAGGAAACTCTTAATACGATGGTGGATCAGCTCCGGGCTTTTGCATCTGAGGTAACACGTGTAGCAAGAGAAGTTGGTACTGACGGAAAACTTGGTGGACAAGCCTTTGTTCCGGGAGTTGCTGGTACATGGAAAGATCTTACGGATTCCGTGAATCAAATGACAGGAAATCTGACAGCACAAGTAAGAAATATTGCACAGGTAACAAAAGCAGTTGCCAGCGGTGACCTTTCAAAAACAGTTGCCATTGATGTAAAAGGTGAGATCCTTGACTTGAAGAATACGATCAATACTATGGTTGAACAGTTGAATAGTTTTGCTTTTGAAGTTACCCGTGTTGCCAGAGAGGTAGGTACAGAAGGAAAACTTGGAGGCCAAGCTGAAGTAAAAGGTGTTGCAGGTACATGGAAAGATCTTACCGATTCCGTGAATATTGTGGCATCTAATTTAACGAGTCAGGTGCGAGGTATTGCAAAAGTTGTAACATCGGTAGCAACAGGAAATCTTCGTCAGAAACTTTCAATTAATGCAAAAGGTGAGGTTGCTCAGCTTACCGATACGATCAATGAGATGATTGAAACACTTGCCGTCTTTGCCGATCAGGTAACAACTGTTGCGCGTGAGGTTGGGGTTGAAGGAAAGTTAGGTGGACAGGCAAATGTTCCAGGAGCATCCGGGATCTGGAAAAACTTAACAGAAAACGTTAATCAGTTAGCAGAAAATTTAACAACTCAGGTTAGATCGATTTCTGAAGTTGCTTCTGCCGTGACCAAAGGTGATTTGACAAGAACAATAAACGTAGAAGCAAAAGGTGAAGTAGAAGCTTTGAAGGATACGATCAATCAGATGATCGCTAACTTAAAAGAAACTACTCTGCGAAACCATGATCAGGATTGGCTGAAATCAAATCTTGCCAAATTCACTCAGATGTTACAAGGTCAGCGGGACCTGAACTCAGTAACAAAACGGATTCTTTCTGAATTAGCACAGGTTGTAACTGCACATTACGGAGCCTTTTATATTCTTTCAGAAGATTCAGAAGATCGGAAG
>ERZ795061.696-NODE-696-length-33671-cov-6.533853_pt1 | contig 33671 bp, 25 predicted proteins | sample MGYA00375145_ERZ795061 | MGnify/ENA primary metagenome ERZ795061 (study PRJEB30190, sample SAMN05720144) | anaerobic digester metagenome | isolation source: active sludge of municipal wastewater-treating anaerobic digesters | place: USA | collected 2014-12-22 ... | reverse complement strand
ACCAACATGGCGGCAACCCTGCTTGAACGGCATCGGGCCGCGATGGCGAACCTCCTGAACCCGACTTCCGCGGAACGGATATACATCTATCTGGTGAATACCAAGGCGGAGATGATGAGCCTTTTCGGCTCTACCGCCGACGAAGCCTTCATCGAGCCGGAAACCGGCGCCATCGTGTCGGATTTCCCCCACGGGGTTTTTCAGCTCGTGACAACGCGGCTTCTGTTTCAAGTGTCGGGGGATTCGCTTGGTAAGCTGAATAGTACGGGAAATGATCGGCTATGCCGCCTGTTTATCAACGGTGTTTCGACGTTCGGAGACGGGAACGGAGGGTATGTAAGGGGGAAATCGGCGGTTTTCATGGTTCGCACGCTGATTTCGCAGGGGCGCTACATCCCGCTTCACGACGCACTCTCCAGCCCTGACAATCCCCTCGTGGTAGCAGAGGCCGGTGCATTCGTCCGGTTTCTTGTCAGCGAGTATGGCGCTTCGAAGTTCCGGTCGGCGGCGCGTTCCATTCACCGCGACACGGATTTCATACCCGTGCTGGAACGGGTGTACGGCATGAGATTTCCCACCCTGGAACGTGATTTCAGGGTGTGGGTCGTCCGCCAGAACGAGGAGGTGCTGGAGCCGTCCGAGCTGGTGGAGTTCCGCATTCTCACCCACCTGTGGGATGTCCAGCGCGTCGGGGGGACGCGGGTGTACGTGGATCGCGGGATGTCGTTCCCGCCGATATCCGCGATCGGGCGGGTAATGACGTTGTTCCAGAATCGCGTGGCTACCCAGCCCGCCACGATTCCCTACATCTACCTTGCCGCTTCCGAAACCCAGCTGGCGGAGTTCCATATTCAGGGATCGGCGTACGTGTCGGAACACGTAATGATTGCAGCGTCGACGGAAGCACTGGAACGCGCCCTGCGCTCCAGGAGAGAACGGCGCTGAAAAGGCCCTCCCCGCGGCCGAGTCCGCGCGGCTGACTCAGAACTGCGCTCTCAACCCGCGTCGGAGTTCTTTCCCAGGCGTCGCTGGAATTCGGTGATGACCCTGCGCGCGTCCTTTCGCCCGTCCTGCACCAGCCACAGCCACACGAGGGGCGAGACAACGGCAACCACGTACTCCCACCACGCAAACGACAGATGCCACCCGAACACGGACGTTCCGACAACCTGCAGGGGGAAGGCGAGGAACACCACGGTGACACCGAGCAAGAGAAGCAACGAAATCACGGAGTATCGTGTGCGGTAAGTGCAGACCACTCCCCCCGGAAGCCCGTGGAACGCGAAATGAACAACCATCCAGGGCAGACGGGTGGCGGTTTTCCTCATGGCGTGCACACTGAAGCCTGGATTGCCGCGGTTATGAACGCGTCCCCATGCGCACGGGACACCGGTCGCGTCCTTCGCAATGCCATTGATTGCCCTTTCTGCGCGTGCAAGGGCTTTCTGCACCGATTTCTCGGATACGGGGAATTCTCCCCGGGGAAACCAGGAGGACATGAGGCGGCCCCTTTGCCGTTCAAGCGCCGTTCCACCACAGTTTATGCCGCGATGGATACGGCGCCAGCACCTGCGCCACCATGAATGTACGAATCCACAGCGGAATTCGTATTTTCACTTAAGGTTCACAATGTTGATGTCGAGGGAATCCGATGCGAACAGCGCCGTTGCGCGTGTACGTCGAAACCTCCGTTTTTGGGGGCGTATTCGACGACGAGTTTCGAGAAAGAAGCAGCGTGTTTTTCGAACACATGCACAGGCGGGCGTTGGTGATGGTTGTATCTGATGTTGTCGTGCGCGAGCTGGCTGGTGCACCGTCCAGAGTGCGAGTGCTCGGGGAGGAAATGCTTCCTCTGGCGGAAGTGGTCCCCGTCACACAGGAAGCACTGGCGCTTCGGGACGCGTACCTGTCGGCGGGTGTTCTCCCGCCTCCCGCATCCAACGACGCTCTTCATATCGCGCTGGCCACGGTGAGCGGTTGCGGGATGATTGCGAGCTGGAATTTCAAACACATTGTGAATTACAGGAGAATTCCCCGGTTCAATGCGGTGAACGCTTTGAACGGGTACCCGGGAATCATGATTCATTCTCCTCTGGAGATCATCGGCAATGAAGACGAAACGGAAACGCTTTGACTGCGTCGAAATGAAACGCAGGAGTGCGGAGCGCATCTATCGGGAGACAGCCGGGCTGACACGGGAACAGGAGATAGAGTACTGGCGGAGGAGTATCGACGTGCTGAGAACCCGAAAAGTGGTCACCCCGGTAACTCCCAAAACCACCTGCTAGGCTGCCTGTTTCTGGGGAATCGTGGACCGATGCGAGTTCAGAAAAAGCTGTTTCACTGCGGAGACATCCTTCTCGCAAGCATGAACACCGAGATTGGAGAGGTGCTCGCCGCGGTACACGCAGTGGAGTGGAGGGACTCCTTCGAATACGCAAAAGAAGGAAAAGTGTACCGACACCAGGCAGGGTACAATCTGGCGCTTGCGGTGGTATTCAAAACGATGGGCTGGAATTCGCAGCCTGTGCTCCGTACGGACCCGAAACTCATCGGTGATTTCCGCAAAGGGCTGGTGTTCGTTGAAATTCAGTTCGGTAACTCAGCAACACTTTACCGGGATTTTTACAAGTTTCGATACGGGTTGGCAAACGGCCTGTTGTCCCTGGCCGTACTGGTGATACCGTCTAATCCAGTCCAGTTTTTCCCGACCAGGCGGCGAAGCGTCCAGAACATGGCGGACCTCGGTCTTGCAGACCGTTGTCTTTCCGTGTTGCCCGTGAACGTACCAACGTTGCTGCCCGGGCTCCTGCCGGCAGTGTAACCACCTCTTCCCGGAGCCGCATCCTGCTCCCCTCCGGCCCTCCTTGCGCCGTGACAGGGTACCGTTACACCCTATGGTACCGGGCGCTCCAACCGGAGGGGTTGCCGCGGGGAAGGAGTTACGCAGATGAACGCTGTCCTGATCGAACGGGCACACGAACTGGGGTTTCGTGAGGTGCCCGAGGCTCCCATGGGAGACTACCACGCGCGGACGCGGCTCGTTGCGGGCAGTATCTGCAACAGCACGGACGCGAAGCTCCTGCACGGCACCTTTCCCGGATGCACCGAATTTCCGGCCGTACTGGGCCATGAAGCGGTCGGCGAAGTGACCGCGGTTGGCGCGAAGGTGCGAAATTATCGCGTTGGAGATCTGGTAATCCGACCGCGGGTGTGCTTTCCTCCCGAGTTCAACATCAGGGAGTATTTCGGCTCGTTTGCCGATTTCGCGTACGTGACCGACCAGTGGGCAATGGACGAGGACGACCCGCCCACCGGTGCTCGCGCGTTCGGCCACCCCCAGCAGGTGCTTCCGGCGGGCACCGACCCCATGCTCGGGGTGCTCTCCATCACGCTGAAGGAGACACTGAGCTGGATTCGACGGTTTTCCGTGGGAAAAGGCCAGCGCGTGCTCGTGTTCGGAACGGGCCCCGTGGGAACCGCCTTCGTGTTGTTTTCCCGTATGGCGGGCGCGAAACAGGTGATCCTCGCCGGCCGCACGGAGTCCTCGATCCGGCGTGCCGCAGAGCTGTCTCATCCGGATACCTCCGTGAACGTGACTGACCCGCATTTCGTCGCGCGGGTTCACGAGATCACCGAGGGCGAGGGTGTTGATCGAGCGATTGAAGGGGTTGGCGACACGAGTGTGATAGATCTGGCGGTTCCGTGCCTGTCGCCCGAAGGCCAGATCGGATTGTATGGCGTCGCACCCAGCACGCAGGCAAAGGCTCTCCACGTGAATCATCCCCGCGTTCGAGCCATCAGCCCGGACGAATCGGAGGTGCACGAGGAGTTCTTCTCACTTGTGCGCGAAGGTCGCGTTGACGCCTTCGCGTTTCTTACCCACCGATTGCCCATCCGGGATGTCGGTCGGGGATTCAGCCTTCTCGCGAACAGGGAAGCCTTCAAAGTCGGACTGGACTGGTGAAAGGGGTAACCACATGGCGCGAACATTCACGGCGGTCGTATTTCCCGAGGCGAATCGGGCGGAACTGCGCGAATTTCCGCTTCGAGCTCCGCGAAAAGGCGAAGTTCTGGCCCGTATCGTGGTGTCCGGGGTAAGTATCGGCACGGAATACCTCGTGCTTTCGGGGCAGTTCCCGAACCAGAAGTTCCCGTGCCTTGTCGGTTACCAGAGCGTGGGGATGGTGGAGGAAGTCGGCGAAGGCATCTCTCATCTGCGGCCGGGGGACCGGATCACCATCGGGTCCGCAGAAATTCCGGAAGGCTACCATGAGGGGGCCGGAGCGGCGCATTTTTCCCACGCGGTGATTCCCGCGGAACCGGGCAACGACCGGGCGATCATCGTCCCGTCGCACGTGTCGGACGACGCGGCCTCGTATTTCGTGCTGGTGAGCGTGGCGGTGGAGGGAATCAGGCTGGCGAACGTGCAACGCAACGATCTTGTCGCGGTGGTGGGCCAGGGTGTGCTCGGGCAGCTTGTGGCGCAGATCTGCCGCCACAACGGAGCCACGGTGTTCACGAGCGATCTCGACCCCGCGCGCGTGGAGATTTCCGCCCGCTACAGCGCCCACAGGGCATTTGCCCTTGACGTTCCGGCGTTTGATGAAGAACTGCGCAAGGTGCAGAAAAAAGGCGCAGACGTTGTGTTCGAAACCACGGGCAACACGAAGGTGTTCGATCAGGCGCTCACGCTTGCGCGCGATTACGGCACATTCGTGGCGCAGGGGCATTACCCGGGGAATCTCACGTTCCGGTTTGTCCATGCGCACTGGCGGCATCTCCGCATGATGTTCCCGTGCGGGAAAGGCAAGACGTGGGAGAGCGTGGAAACCATGGCGCGGGGCATCGTCAACGTGGATTCGCTCATCACGCACCGCGTCAACCCGCAGGGCGCGCCGGATCTGTACGCAAAAATCGCCGCGCGATCACCGGAGATTCTCGGCGCGACGATCCGCTGGGCGGAGAGGTAGGGCTTCAAAGGCTCACGAAATGGGGCCTGGGGAACTGGTGGGTGGCAGGCAGGAATGCCTGCCCCACCAACTGCCTGCGTTCAGGGGAACGATACGGGCGAACCTGCGGGTACGCCCCCCTATTTTTCAAACTCCGGCATCTCTGACAATCCGGCCACGTCGCCGGCGCGCCGGCGGATGAGATACGCCTCCAGCCATCCCCGGTTCTTGCGCGGGAAGGTGGTGGACATGATCACCTTCTCGTGGTCGAGGCTGTTGATACGCTCGTTTGCCGCGCGCAGGGCATCAAAGCAGTTCTTCAGCGCCTGCAACGGTGGCATCCGCTCGGGGTTGAGGTCGGGGCTGAAATAGCCCCTGTACCCGTGCATCTTGAGGACATACAACGCCGCTTCGGTCTGCTCGGGGGAAAGCACGCCGACGTTCATGTCCTGATCGTAATTACCCAGCGGCTGGCTGTTCCAGTGCGTGTGCGCAAGTCTGCCGTACTCGATGATCAGGCTGAAGCTGTAGGCGAGGTCCTCGAACCCCATGAGCATGTGCCCGACTTCCGGGTTCATCGCCACAAGCGCATGCCCTTCGGCCAGAATCGCTCTGTTTTCCGGATGCTCAAGCAGGGACTCCACCTTCTGCGCCAGCAGGAGGCCTTCGTACGTAGACCCGTAGATGATTCTCCCGCGCGGCTCATAGGGCTTCGGTTCCATGCAGACGCGCACGCCGGGCACGCGGTCCATTGCTTTCGCGAGGTTGCGGGCGAACCGGTCGCGCATGGAAATGAAGTCGATACCGAAGTTGTTCTCCCAGCCGTCGATACCGGGCCAGTGGATGACGTGCGGCGTGCCGGTGTCTTTCGCGAATTTGAGCGCGCGGGCGAAAATATCAATCGCCTTTTCCTGCACCTCGGGATACGGCGACGAAAGCGCGCCCCACTCGAAATCTTTGTCGTAGAACAGCGCAGGTCCGAACCCGACCAGCTTTATGCCCGTGTCCTTTTCAAGTTGCTGGTAGTGGTGCCAGTTCCCCTCGTTCACTTCCGTCGGGTAGTGCGCCTCGACGCCCTTCAGGCCATACGGCGCCAATTCTCCCGCCAGTTTGAGCCGCTCCGGTATGCTGAGATTCGGGGTGTACCGATCGTGGAACCGGCCGCCGCCCGGCGCGAAAAACCATACACCGGCGGCGAAATTGAGCTCGAGCGAGAACGTCTGAAGGTGCCGGATAAGTTCCTCCGGCGTGCGGCGCTTCGCCTGCGCCCGGATATCGACAACAGCCATGGGAATCCCTTTCATGGACGACTCTGGTGTGAACGCAGACTCACATCCCACCGTAAGAATATCCGTACGCACCGCGCGCGGGGAAAGGGAACACCGCGATCCGCGGATTGACGCACCCGTTTCTCACGCTGTGACCGCAGCGATTCAGCGGCCCGCCACGACTACACCGACCGAGGCAGAACGTCGTCTTCGCGTCGGGCTTTCTCGCGAAGAAGCTGCAGGTTTGCACCGAGATCTTTCAGGAAGAGCCCAGGAGCAAGGCGGTCTGGATTCCCGCCTTCGCGGGAATGAAGGCGTCTCCCAGAAGGTTGCACGTGCGGTCCGGTAATTGAGTGGCCTCCGCGGGAAAAGAAGCTCTATCGAGATGACGGCGGACGGATTTGCCACGCTGAGGCGGCGGCGTTTCGACAGGCTGCCCAGCAGGGCAGCACGCTCAGTGACCGCCACGATGGTCGAAGCCTCGGGCGGCGTTCCGACAGGCGCCAGAACGTAGGGGCCGACCCCTGTGTCGGCCCGTGTGTCCGCTCCTGCATTGTATTACGTGCCTGGCTGGACCTCAGGCGCGGATCACCTCGTCCGGGGTAACGATGATATCCACGCGCCGGTCATGGCCGTCCACGGGAATGGCCTGCACGATCTGGAACGTGTGCGCAAGGGCGATTTTCGGGACGGTGACCGTTGAGAGAAACCGGTCGTAGAATCCTCCGCCCATTCCGAGGCGGTTGCCGGCGCGGTCAAACGCGACGCCAGGGACGATGACGACGCCTGCCGCGAGGGGATCCGCCGGTTCCGCATCCCGGGGTTCAAGGCCTCCCCAGCGCGTGCGAAAAAGCAACGTTGCCGGCGAAAGAAGCGAGTGCCGCATCACGCGGTCGTTGCCGGCGACAGGTACAATCACGGTCCGGCCTTCCTCCCGGCACCAACGGATGATCGGGAGCGTGCGCACTTCGCCCGGCAGCGCGCCGATGTAGAGATGCACCGTGCGGGCGTTCTGCCACTCGGGGAGCGTCTGCAGGCGCGCGAAGATCCTGCGGGAGGACTCATTACAGGCCGCCTTGCCGAACGCCTCTCGGCGCGCTTTCATCTCTGCTCGCAACGCTTTCTTCGCCGCCCGAATGTCCATGTCCACGTCGTTACAGCTCCCACTGGATGCTGAGAAATGCATTCCTGGGCGCCGCGGGAATGAAGTACGGCGTCGCATAAATGGCGTTCTGCGAGGCGACAGCGTAGACGTCGTCCACGTAGCCGGAAGCCTCGTACAGCCGGTCGAACAGGTTGTTGACCGAAAGCCGCACTTCCATCCCCTTCAGGCCGAAGCGTTTCTCGATTCGGTATCCGAGAGACACGTCGGTAACGTGATACGGAGCGATGGAGTTGGCCGTGTTTTCTGCGTTGTCGAGGTACTGCCGGCCCACATACCGCCACGCGGCGCCGAGGCTCCACCCGCCGTGCGTCACCCGCGCGCGCGCGTTTGCCAGCATGGTCGGAAAACCGGCGATACGGTTGCCATTGCGCGGCAGGGAAACGGTCTGCCACGCATCCCAGTCCATCTGGTGTTCGGTGTAGCGCACGAAGTGATCGTTGTTGACGCTCACGTTTCCGCCCAGTTCGAGGAAATGCGCCGGCGTTGCGGTCGCTTCCAGTTCAATACCCTGGTGCACCGAACGATCCGCGTTGCCGGTGACCGGGTTGCCGCTGGCTTCGCTGATCTGGCCTACCCAGGGGACGATCTCATTCCGGAAGTCCATGTGGTAGAGGGTAAGCATCGCGTTAATTCGAGGCGAACGATACCCGGTACCAAGTTCGAAATTCAGTACGCGTTCCGGTTTGACCGTGGGGTTTTTGAGTTGAATCTGCCCGATCTGCCCGCCGACGAAGGTGGTTTCCCGCGCGGCGAAACTCGGTTCATTCCAGTAATCCTGCGGGTCGGCGAGGTCGTCGGTGATCGGTTCCCGTTTCGCATAGGCGATGTTGGTGAATGCGTGCAGGCGATCGGTGACGTTCACGTTCACCCCGGCTTTCGGTGATATCCAGCGGAACTCGGCGTCGTACCGGTAGCGGGTGAGGCTGTCCCTATCCAGCGTGTACAGGTGGCGCACGGCCTGCAGGTCGGCCATGAGGGTTACCCGCGGTAGAATGTGCGCCATTTCCTGCACGAAAGCGGAGGTGGTAAGCTTCCGTTCACGGTAGTCATAATACGGATAACCGGGCGCAACGCCCGGAGGCGGGGCCGCCAACCACGTGATTTCTCCCCGGTGTCGCCCGCTGTGCGCGCGCAGTTCTCCGCCGGCCGTCAGAGTTCCGCCCGCATGTTCCCACGCCATGCGGGGCAGCACGCCGTATTCGCGGTTTTCCACGTTTCTCCGGCGGGTGAGATCCGATTTTGTGACGGTGTAATCGCCGTTCGCGTCCGCGCGGGGCGTTCCGTCCGCGTTCCGTTTGTACCACGACAACGGGTACAACGAGGGGTCCTTCACGCGGAAGGTGGGGAGACGGAATTCCTCCAGACTGCGGGCCGTGCGGAACTGATCGTAATACCCTTCCCCGGTGATCGCGTAAAGCGTGGTGTTCAGGCGGAGGTCAGGCGCGATCTGCCAGTCGTGGTGGAGTTCGTAATGTGGCTGGTTGAACGTGTCTACTTCGTTCTCGTACGTAAGCGGGTTGTACCGGCGGTCGGCACGGGCATTGCCGGATACTGCTCCTTCGAGATAGGCCCGCGTTACTCCGTTGTAGGCGAGGTGGGTCCGTTCCGGCCCACCGTACACGAGCAGCGTCGTCGTCATGGACGGATCGAACCGCCGCACGCCAAGGAAGTAGCTCCACAGGTCGGACCACGATTGCTGCCGGTATCCATCGCTGGTGATGCGCGAGAACCGCCCGTACATTGTGTAGAAGTCGTCCACCAGCCCGCTGTTGAAAGCCACGCTCAGCTTCCGGGTTCCATAACTCCCCGTCCCCGCAAAGGCGGTGACGCTGCGCTCCGGGCTGAAATTGGTGGTGAGGACGTTGATCGAGCCGCCGATTGCTGATGAGCCATACAACGAGCTTCCGACGCCGCGCTGCACCTGGATATCCTGCACGTTCGAGAGCACGTCGGGAAGGTCAACCCAGTACACCTCGTGCGACGTGGGGCCGTTCTGCGGAATGCCGTTGATCAGCACGTTCACGCGCTTCTGGCTGAACCCGCGGATGCTGAGATAGCTGTAGCCCACGCCGTTGCCCGCGTCGGAGTAGGCGTGAATGGATGGGAGCGATTGCAGCAGGACCGGTACGTCCTGCACCGAGTAGGTGCGGGCGATTTCCTCCCGGGGGACGTTCGTGAACGTGACCGGGGCTTCTCGGTCCTTCACGCGGGAAGCGGTGACCAGCACCGTCTGCCCCGGAAGCACCTCGGGGTGCAGCGCGATGGAGAGGGACACCGGCTCATCGCCAATCGTGACACGCTGTTTGTGCAACCGGTAGCCGATAAGACCCACCGTGACGATATGGCGGCCGGCGGGCAGGCCGGCGAGAGTGAATGCACCGTTCTCGTCGGCGAGCGTTCCGTGAGGCGTGTTGTCGAGATGAATGACCGCCGCGGTTACGGGTGTGCCTGTTTCCGCGTCAACCACCACGCCTGAAAGCGTGGCTGCGCGGGCAATGAACGGTGCGGCGCACCAGGATGCGAGGATACAAAAAACGAGCGAGCGCATGGTACCTCCTTGTCTGCGCAACGCCCGGGCATGCTTGAAACGCAAAAAGCCGCCCCCGGGTCTGGTTCGGGAACGGCTTGCAACTCCACATAACACTTGTGGGCGTTTCCCTACGCTGGCATTACCCAGGTCAGGTTCATGGGGTATAGTCTCAGGCCTTCCACAGGAGGGCCACCCCCAACGACACCATTGTAGAAAAATATACCCGTCGGGAAGTGGGCGGGCAAGAGACGGGGCACGTGGCCTGATGTTCTGGATTCCCGCCTTCTCGGGAATGACGGTGGTACACGATACAGACTGCAGAGAACTGATTCAAGATCGGCCCGGCCTGCGCAGAAGTCGCCGGCGGCGGAAACCGCGAGGAGGTTCTGCGCCCGGCAAAATCCCGGCGATTGCCACGCTGGTGCGGTCATTCCCGCGCAGGCGGGAATCCATGGAAAACGCCCCCCCCCGCCACCGGTCCTCCTTCCCGCCATTTCGCGTATCTTTCCAGAAGTGAGGCGCCCAAACACGCGCCTGACCGAGAGGATGCGGTCTCATGCGGCAGTCTTTCCATGCCCACATTGTTGCCGTTCTGCTGCTTCCCGCGCTCTGTTCAGGCGCTGAGGCGGACGACGACGCACGTGAAGCGCCCTCCCCGCCCATGTCAGTGATGATGAGCGTGGAGCAAACCGGCGCTGCAGGTATCATTGGCACCAATTCCGCCGGGTCGTCCACGGAGTTCGCCATTGCGGCGAAGTGGCTCGTTTTCGTGTTCGACGCTGACTACCGGGACATGAGCTGGAGTCGGCGCTCGCTGGTGGCGCCCGCAGGTTTGTCCGGCAGCACGGAGTGGGGCTCTCTGACACGTATCGCGCCAGGCGTTCAGTATTACCAGAGCATCGGCAGGCGGTGGGCGGTCTGGGGCAAGTTCGCCGGCATCGCCGGGTTCGAGGATAACCCGTCACGGCGCAGTGTGACGTGGAGTCCACAGCTCGTGGTTATCCGGACATTGAAAGACGGCACCGTCCTTTATTGCGGTGCCGGGTCGCTCTACCACCGTGCGAGCAAAACCTTGTTCCCCATCGTCGGCGTCGCCTGGAACACCGATGCGCGGACGGGGCTTTCCGCCGTCGCCGCGTTCCCCGAGGCGTACGCGCGGTACCGGTTCAGCGAGCGGCTTGCTCTCCGAGCGGACTACGAATGGGACACGAGGTGTTTTGAACTCGCCGGCGACAATGCCGCCGCCCCGGACGGCTACCTCAGGATCCGTGACCACTACCCCGCCCTGAACGTCGAGTTCACCCCGGCCCGGAAGGCAACGTTCGCCGCCGGAGTTCGCTGGCTGGGTGGCCGGGATGTAACGATCTATGATCGCGCGCGCGCACGGTGGCTGAGCACGATGTGGAAGCAGCCTGGGCGTTTTCCCTGAGCGTGCTGTTGGGGTCGTGAAAACATTGCGGGTGCGCCGTGGCTCGGATTGGCAATTCCTCCGGGCTCCCCTATCTTGGACTTCGTGAGACTACGTTACAGCGGCTGGAGACAGGAGTGCGCGATGACCCCGGACCTTCTCAAGGCAGCCCGAACGACAGCCCGGCTGATCAACACCCGCGTCCAGATAACCATTCCCTCCATCCTTGCGGAGGGAGAAACGTTCGGGGCACGGATCAGTGTCACCGGCTCCGACTGCCTTCCCGCGGACGCGTCTGATCTGGTTCTCCATTTCGAAGGAGCCGTCGGCATCTCCGGATTGCCGCCAGCGTTCCGGTTCGTTGCGGGGGAGTGCACGGGCAGAATCGAGGAATTGACCGCAACAGGGCGGGAGGTCGCACTTATCCGCGCGCGGGTGGAGATGCCCGGCCGCACGGGGCAGATTGCGTCCAACCCCGCCTGGGTGTTCCCCCATCCGCCCTACCGGTTGTTCTTTGGCGATCTGCACGTCCACACCGCATTTTCGAACTGCAGCGGCTGGCGCTGCCTCCCGCCCGACTGGTGCTACGAGTACGCCCGCAAGGTGTCCCTGCTGGACTTCGTGGCGCCTGCCGACCACCTCCGGGGGATCGCGTCCGACCCGGGGCGGTGGCCGGGGCTTCAGGCTGCGGCGAGGAACCACAACGCGCCGGGCCAGTTTGTCACGTTTCTGGCGTTCGAAAGCTCGCACGCGCAGGGCTTCGGCGGGGACAACAATGTGTACTACCTCGAAGACGACGCGCCCTGTTTCTGGCTGGACAGGGAGGACATGAGGGGCACCTCGCCGCAGGTGCATCTGCGGGAGCTGTGGAAGTTTCTGGACGGAACCGGGAAGGCGTACTTCACCGCACCGCACCATACCGGCCGCGCGGCGAAATACCGGACCTGGGATGAGGACTATTACGACCCCGCGCGTGAGCCGCTTTTTGAGATCTACTCGAGCTGGGGTTCCTCGGAAAAGCGCCACTCGCGGATGCCCATCAGCGGCGGCAACAACGATGCGCCCGCGTACTTCGTGGATGCGCTCAAGGCGGGCACCCGATTCGGTCTGATCGCCTCCAGCGACGACCACGCAACCCTGCCCGGGGCCGTGCACCAGTTCCGGGTGGACGCCTTCCGCGTGCCGACCATGAACGGGCATGCGCACAAAGGGCTGGCAGCCGTCCTGGCACCTGAGTTGACCAGGGGAAGCCTATTTGACGCCATGCGGAACCGGCAGACCTACGCCACCACGCATGCTCGCTCGCCGGTGGATTTCCGCATCGGTGATGCAGCCATGGGGGAGGAGGTTCGTGCCGATTCCGGTATGCGAGCTCGGCGGACGACCCGGGTACGGTACACGCCGGACAACGCTTCTGCGGCCCGGATCACCCTCGTGCGCAACGGGGAAGACCTCGAAACGAAAGGGCTGCGGGGACCCGAGATCGCGGCGGCGGCGAACGAGGTGGAGTTCGTGGATGCGGACCCGTTGGAGCGCGTCGCGCTGCAGGGCGCGAAGTTCCATCCCGCGCCGTTCGTTGTCTACTACGCACGTATCGAGGACGGCAACGGAGCGCACCAGTGGACGAGCCCGATCTGGATTGACCTGGAGTAGACATGCCGTGACACGACTCCACGCGCAGACGGCGAACTGCGCAGACTTCGATGTATTTCTGAACGGCGACGACACGGCGCCCTCGTTTCGAGTCCTTTTGCCCGAATGGGTGCGTGGGGAAGGCGTGGAGCACACGGGTGCGTTCCACGTGATACCGGGCGAATGGCGCGGGGACGAATTCGGCCTTTCCGGGCAGTTCACCGTCGGCGGGCAACTGGAAATCGGTGTCCGCGTGAATACCGAACCGTCAGCCTTCGGTGTCACGCTGACTGTCCGCAACGTCGGCGAATCTGCCATCTCCCACGTCTGGGCGAACATCTGTGCCGGTGTAACCCACCTGCCGGGTGAACCGGGCTGGAGCAACGCGCGGTTCATTCCCGGCGTACCGCTCGACCGCACGGAACAGGGGCGGTACTGGTACGATGTGCTGACACCGCGCCGGCTGGTGGCATTCACCCGGCGCGGGTGGATTCCGATGCACCCGACACCCGACGCACCCGACTCCACAAAAGTGCCGTTGTATAGTTTCACCCCGAGCCAGGTGCCTGAGGCCAGTGCGTGCGCCGTGGAAAGTGCCGACGGCGGGCTCTGGTTCTATCAGTGGTGGGATGCGCCCTGCCTCTGGTGCGCGCCTTTTCCGGGCAACGCGTGCATGCATCTGGAGCCGTTTGTTGCAGAACGGTTGGTGGCGGGCGAAACAGCGTCCATCCGGGGCCGGATCGGCATGCATGAGGGAGATCGGGCGTCGCTGGAGGGGATGTTGCGCCGGCTTGGCGGCAAGTAGGGTTTGTTGGGTGGACGATGTGGACAGCAGGCAGGAATGCCTGCTCCACCGACATTAATTGCCACCAGCCGCAGGGTGGGACAGGCATTCCTGCCTGTCGCATTCCGGGCACACCGGGTTGTGCCAGATTGCCCTCAACAGATGAGGAGGCATTTGCGTGGATCCCTGTTCGCGTCGCTCCATCCTCGGCTGGGCGTTTTATGATTTCGCGGAGTCGGCCTTTGCCACCTCCATCCTCGTTGCCATCCTGCCGGTCTACTATCTCTCCATCGCTCCCCAGGGCGGCATCGTCGTGTCGTTCGGCCCGATCCGGTTCACCACCGCGGCATCCAGCCTCTGGGCGTATACGATCAGCTTCTCCACAATGCTGATCGCTCTCCCTTCGCCGGTGCTGGGCGCTCTGGCGGATTCGGGAGGCCGAAGGAAGCTCTTCCTCGGTGTTTTCGGGTATACCGGGGCGCTCTTCAGCGCGCTGCTGGTGTTCGTCGGCACGGGGGACTACCTCCTCGCATCAGCGCTCTTCTGCGTCGCAAACATCGGCTCCGTGGGCAGCAGCACCTTTCTGAACGCGCTGCTGCTCGACGTCGCACCGCCCGGAAAAATGGACTCGGTATCCGGCAAAGGTTTCGCGGCGGGCTATCTTGGCGGCGGGACGGTGTTCGTCATCAACCTGCTGATGATCTCGCATCCGGAGTGGTTCGGAATTCCGTCGCAGGAGTGGGGTATTCGTCTCAGCTTCCTGGTAGTCGGGCTCTGGTGGGCGCTGTTCAGTATCCCGACGATGCTCTGGGTGCGGGAACGACCGAGGGAAGAGAGGACACACGGCTCCCGGATCGTCCGGGACGCCTTCCGCACCACGTGGATGACGCTCCGGCGCATCACACGGTTCCGTGACCTTTCCCTGTACCTTCTTGCCTTCCTCGTGTTCAATGACGGCATCCAGACGGTGATCGTGATGGCGGTACCGTACGCCAAGGAAACGCTCAGGCTCGACACGACCACGCTGATGGGTGTGCTGGTGCTGATTCAGGCCATCGGGATACCGGGATCGCTTCTGTTCGGGTGGGTTGCCGAGCGGCTGGGTTCCAAGCGGGCGCTGCTCATCAGTCTCACCATCTGGTCGGGCGTCGTCATCATGGCATGGCGCATCGCCAGCGCCGTGGAGTTCTGGGTGCTGGGCGCCTGCGTCGGGCTGGTGCTGGGCGGCAGCCAGGCGATCAGCCGTTCGCTGTACGGCGCGCTGATCCCACAGTCGCGGGCGGCGGAGTTCTACGGGTTCCTCGCGGTGAGCAGCCGATTTTCGTCGTTCCTCGGGCCGCTCGTGTTCGGTCTTGCGCGGGACATCACGGGAAGCATGCGCGGGAATCCTCGCGCTGATCGTGTTCTTCGTCGTGGGCAGTGCGCTGTTGCTCGTGGTCAATGTGGGAAGAGGTGCCGCCCGTGCACGGGAGGAGGACGCCGGGTAGGAGGCGTTTTCGCCCCGTTCTTCTTCCGGATTCCCGCCGTCGCGGGAATGACGGAATGGTCTGCACGCCAACGGCAGGAATGCGTGCCCCGCGCACCGGAACGCTGGAACCACGTGCGCGAACTACGTTGGAAAATGGCCCCGCATTCCCCTGCAGGCCCCGGCATGACCAGCGGTGGGGCAGGCATTCCTGCCTGCCCTTGGCTCAAACCCGACCGCCGCACCTTTGCGCCATCACGTCTCGCGCGTATCCCCAAGCCCGAAGGATGGCACTGCGGCCTTCGGCTCCCCGTCGAGGGTCAACTCGATCACCGAGGGCAGGTTGTCCGGTGGATATTCCGGGAATCCGTGCAGCCAGACGCGGTCGCCCTTCTGCTCGATGCGCCCCTCCTCGCCGGTGATAAGTAGTTTCGCCTTCAGCACCTTGTTCGCGCACCACGCGAACGGTACCGTTGACCCCGGCCAGCGGAGGATGATCAGATACACCTTGCCTCCGGCGTACGTTCCCCACCCCAGCGCAGGCGCGGTGACGGGCGACGGCTGCGCCCCGTAGATCGCCGCGCCATTGGTGCGCATCCACGCGCCCACCTGGCGCAGGCGGTCCACCGCCTCGCGTGGGAAACGCCCGTCCGGTTCCGGGCCGACATTCAGTAGCAGGTTGCCGCCGCCGGAGGCGCAGGTCGCGAGGAGGTAGATGGGCTGGTTTGCCGATTTCCAGTTGCGGTCTCCCTCGGCGTACCCCCACGTCTCGTTCATGGTGTAACACGCTTCCCACGCGCGCTTTTCCGGCACGATGGCGTTTTCCGGCGTGCCGAAGTCTTCCGGGGTGCCCGCGCGGTCGTTGATTAAGATGTCCGGTTGCAGTTCCCGCGCCATGGCGTTGAGCTCTTCAGCGCGCCACACCCCGGCAGGAACCGCCATGTCGTACCACAGGATATCTACCTTGCCGTAGTTCGTGAGGATTTCCCGGACCTGCGCATGTGCCTGCTCCACCATGGGGGCGTACACCTCGTCCGGTTGCCGCGGGATGTTGAACAGCGCGCCGGGGAAGCGCCAGTCCACGAGCGAGTAGTAGAGCCCCATGCGCATACCCGCCGAATGGCACGCTTCCGCGAACTCGGCGATGAAATCCCTCTTCGCTGCGCGCTTCGTCGAGGTGAAATCAGACACTTTGCTGTCATACATGCAGAACCCGTCGTGGTGCCGCGTCACCATCACCATGTAACGCATGCCGGCGTCCTGCGCAATTCGGACCCATTCCCGCGGATTGTAGTGCTCCGGAACGAATCGGTCCGCGAGCCGGACATACTCATCCTGCGGGATGTGTTCGTAGTAGTAATCCCATTCGCCGTGGCCGGATACCGCGTACACACCGAAGTGGATGAACATGCCGAAACGTGCTTCTCGCCACCATGCAAGGCGGTCGTTCTGGGCGTGATCTTTCATGGGGTCTCCCCTGTCAGTTGTCCTGTCCGGTACCTATCTGCTTTTTCACCCACGCGCTCACCGCGAGGAATCGTTCCAGCGGAACCGGGATACCATCGGCGAACGGGCACAGCACGAAGTTCGCCCCTCTGAGCCGCGAAGTTACCAATCGGTCAAGTGATGGTGCGATTTCTTCAGCGTCCCCTGCGACAAAAACGGTGGGATCGAGCGCTCCAAAAATGATGGTGTCTTCACCGAGGACGTCAAGTGCATCTTCCCACGGCGTGTCGCCCGTCGGCGGCGGCGTGAGCGCGTGAATGCCGTCGCATCCGGTCTGCCCGATCAGATCGAGTATCCGGCGCACATGCCCGCACATGTGCAGCAGGGCCGTTTTTCCGGCCGCCTTCACGGTCTCCACGAAATCCCGTTGATGCGGCATGTTGAACTCTCGGTACACGGCCGGGCTGATGTAATACGTGCTGGTGTTCTCAACCAGGGTGACGGATTCCCAGGGGCCCTCCGCGAGCAGTCTGAAGGCCTCGAGCTCCCGCCCGTGAATGGTCCGGATCAGCGTTCGCATGTCGTCCGGATGGTCCGCCAGCAGGTAATAGAAATGCTGCGTGCCCATGTCCTGTTCGAGCAGTCGGGGGATGGTTGAGGGCCCCCAGAACCGTGTAACAACGCCGCATTCGCCGATGAGCTGGTCCAGTTCAGAAAGCGCCGGGCGGTCGTCGAACGGATGGAACGCGGCACCTTCCCACATCTCGGTGTAGATGCGCACCGCCTCGAGGGAATCCACCGGATACTTGACTGGATGTCCGTTCCGGGTGATTCCCGTGAGTTCACCGCGCGGGGTTTTCCAGCGGGTCGTCGCCGTGTTTGCGTCCCATTCGACGGACACCTCCACGCTCTCCGGCCATTGATGTACCGGAGAGCGCAGATCGTGCGGCGTGTTCCAGCCGTTCAGGAGGAAGACATCGCACCCGAGGTGCTTGTAGAAATCAATCCCGCCGTTTCCGCGCAGGTGCTCCGGCAGAAGCCCCAGCGTGGCGTTATCCACGAGGGTGGTCCATGCAAGGCCGTCCTTCGGCTGTTTCCGAAGGATCGCCTGCAGCCGTTCCCGTCCGGTCACACGGCATCCCCGTCCTGAGCGTTCACCCCGAAACGAGTTCCACGCAATCAAGCAGCTCTTCGCGGAACGCCGCCACGACTGAGTCGTTATTCGTGTCGTCCAGCACGTACGGCGCGGTACCGAGATGCATCTCCGTGAGTGACTTGTCCGCCAGCCGGGGCAGTGTCTCCTCAAGCAGGTGTCGAATCTTCTCTTTTGCCGTGTCGCTGATTGCGGCGTCGGTACGCTTTTCCCGAAGAGCCACCACAATGCGTGCGTCTTCCACGCTCTCGCGCACTGCTTCCCACCGACGTGAGGAGGTTACCGGACCGTCGGGGCTGGTCTGGTAGACGATCGGGTATTCCGCGTGGACGGGGTTCCACATGGATTCGCCATGGTTGTAGCACCAGTAGCCGATACCGGTGGCGCCGTACCGCACGGCAAACACCGCCTGCATGCGGAACTCTCCCACGATGTTGATGGCCTTGGTGTTCCATCCCATGGGGCGGGCGTACATGTAGGCGCAGTTATACGTCCACATGGTCTTCTTCGTGTCCCACAGATAGCCCATCACCGGGGTGTCGTCATCGAGCATGAAGAACGCCGGCGACCAGATCGCGGCGATTTCCACCAGTTCCTCGAACATCGGCAGATCACCGCCGCCGTTCACGTAGAACTTGATCGTCGGCCGCGCCTTCAGCACCAGCTTCCCGAAGGCCACGTAGCGCCGTACGGCATCCCACCCGTTGCCGCCGACTTCGTCCCACGTGTAGAGCGCGACATGCTCCTCGGGAATACCCTTCGCGGCGAGGTGGGACATAACCTGCTCGAAGTAATCCGCAAGGCGGGCAACGTAGGAGGGATCATCCTCGCCGACCCCGACCTGCGGCAACCCGGTCAGCAGAAGGAAGACATCGTGCCCTTCCAGCGGCGCGAGGAACTGGTCCATGGCGGTGAAATCCACCTCCAGGCGCGTCCGTCCGTCCTGCTCCACCGCCTTCGCGGGCGGCAAACCGGTAAGGAACACCGTAGCGCCGTGTGCCAGAAGGTCCGGGACGGTGTACTTGTTGTACGACGCCCACATGCAGAGCCGCATGGCATCGTACCTGCCCATCTCAAACGGCAGCACCCGCAACGCGATTTCGACCACCGTTTCTTTCCCGCCGGCGGAGAACGTCACCTTCGCGGTGTGCTCGCCCGCGGTGGCCTTTGTCGCGTCCACATCAAACCAGAACTCCCGTGTTTCCAGGCGTGGAATGGCCACCGACTCCACTTCTCCCAGCGGAATGATGGGGTCCCATACCACGGTCCCGGAATCAGGGTTGGTGGGCACCTGCGTCACCTTATGCGGCGTAATGACGAGACCGCCGGCGATCTCGCCCACCGTCGTCCGGACCATCACCGTGTCCGGCGAAACGTTCAGCAGTTTGATGGAAACCGGTTCGTGCTCACCCGTTACACAACGTCTGCGGATGGCGAGGGGTACGGAGACGCGACCGGGCAGCTCGGAGTCAACGTTGAGGTTTTCCCACATGCGTCCCTCAAACGGCAGGACGGGGCACCCGGAGGCGTCCGAAAGAACCGACGGGGCGAGACCGGCCAGCGCGAGCGCACGTCTTGCCCGGGCGTTGAGCTTCCCTGTCCGTGCCACCACTTCCCCCGAAAAGGCTGACTCCGCCCCGGCGAGCTGCAACACGCCGAGTTCGGCTGCCTCCTGCTCGATGGCGGCCAGTTCCTCGCGCAGAACCGCCCCGAAGCCCGCATCCGTCGGTACTCCCGCAACCGCATTGCGCAGTGCGACCACCGCCTTCCGCGCGAGCGCCTGATCGTTCCGATAGGGTGAAAGCGTCAGCGTGCGTGAGCCATATGCAAGAACCTGCCCATCGGCCTTTTTTGCGTACCATTCGAACCGGTACGCACCCGGGGCGCTGACCGCCACGGGCATTTTCAGCACGCCTTTTTCCCCGGCGATAATGCCGGTCGCTCCCTGTCGCACGCCATCCGGAGCAAGCACCGTGGCTTCCGCTTCAAGCGGCTCCTTTTCCGGCGCCGGGTTGGTAACTCGGAATGTGATCTCGTCGCGTGTGAGGACGACGTCCCACACGAGGTTCTCCGGCTCCATGCGCACCGTTTCGACTTTCTGCAGGCCGAACCACGAGCCGGTGGAACGCGCGCCGCCGCGGAAGCCCTGCCACTCGACGTGCGTATCAGCGCTGGCCGGAACGGTAAAGCAGTAGAGCTGCCCCGTATCGCTTCCGGTGATGCCAAATGCCAGCCCGCGCGGGCCGTCGGCGATCTTCCCGAATGCCGGCGCGGTTCGATTGGCGCGGCGGCTATCACACTGATGCGTGAAGACGATTTCACCCGACTGGTTGTACACGATGATCTTCCCAAGCTCGGTGCACAGCACGTATTCCAGCGCGCCGTCGCCATCCACGTCCACAATCGCGCCGGGGGCGTAGCAGAACGCCTGCGTGTCAAAATCCCACAGCACACGGCCGTCTTCGTCAAAGCGGAACAGCCGGCCCGATTGAGCCGGGGCGAAGATATCCGCGCGGCCATCGCCATCGAAATCCGCCACGGACACTGAGGGGCCGATGCCGCCGGGCGTTTCGCGCTCCCATATGAGGTCGAGGTTGCCGTCGAAACAGAGAATCCGGCGGGAGCCCGGCTCCTGCACGGACGTGATCAGACGCGCTTCGCCGCGGGAGTTGGCGAAAAGCACGGGTGAGCAGACGCGGTACGCGGCGTACTCGCCCACCGGATTGAACACCGTGCCGCCGAGGAGTTTCTCGCCGACGATCTCGCCCGCGCCGTTCAGGACGTACAGCCGCGCCGTCGTCGTTGCGATGGCGATTTCCGGTGCGCCGTCGCCATTCAGGTCGCCGATGCCGGGACTGGCGCATTCGCCGTCAAGCTGGCGCTCCCAGACAAGCGCGCCGGTGAGTGCGTCGAACGCGCGCACGACACCCGCAGCGTCGCCCTGCACGAGTTCCACCCGCCCGTCGCCGTTCACATCCGCAAGCGCGGGAGAGGCCCAGAACACCGACGCGACCTTCGCCTGCCAGACCACCTTCCCCGCGCCGTCAATGCAGCTCAGGGTGGACTCCGGCTTCGTAGTCCACGTCATATCGGCGGCATAAATCAGGGCCGGAAGACCCTCGCGTTCCAGGATTGCGGGGCAGGTCATGTACCGCCGGTGCGTGGGCACCCGCCACATCTCCTTCCCCGTGTGGTCCACCGCGATCACCGCCTGATACGCCGCGGTGACGAACTCCGCGTAGCCATCGCCGTTGATGTCGGCCGCCACGGCTGCGCCCTGCATGACCATGTCGCATTCCGCGACCCACGCCTGTCGGATATCGAGACGGGCGGCTTTGTTGACGGTTGAAGACGCTGCGCTCATCGGGGAACTCCTTTATTCGAGGGCGAAAGGAAGTGTGCGCCGTGATCGTGTTCCGGGTACTCAAGATACGGGGGGGAGGGTCACTGGGCGAAAAGGTGGCAATCCGGAACGAGCGAAGAGAGCAATGCAAACAGGAAACCGAAGGATCTCCACCGAGACATTGTCGTTACCACCAAAAGGGACCGCGGGCTTCCTTCAGGCCCCGATGCCGACCATTACCAACGGAACCGCAGGCACGCCGCGCCCCTGCCTGACCACATTGTAAAACTCACCCTCGTAATACGCAACACCGGAGCTCATACCGTTTTGCAGCGATTTCATTGGCAGAATCTCTACTCCGACATCGATTTGGTCACTGACAAAAAAGGCGAGGTGCTTGACGAACAGGTCATACGCCACAAAGGAGTATTTGCCGAATTGAACCTCCACAGCAACGCGATCCTTGACGAAATCGGTCTGGTTGTAACTGAATATGGGCTTTTCCCCGGCCGCTTCGATTTCGCGCCTCTGGTCTGCTGCGCTCATGGTAAGCGTCCTGCGAATCAGTTTCTCATCCCGTGTCACCCAGTAATTCACTCTGCTTTCCTTCCACTCCTTCGCCCTCAACAACCGCTGGAACTCTTTGTTCATCGCGATAGGACTGAAAAGCAGACTGCCTTTGGTGCGCTTCTCTTTCGATACCTTGGTTCTGCATTGCGCGGCATCGACTGTGGCGACAACCTCCTTGATTTCAGACCACAGGTCGGGCTTATGAACTAACAGGAATTCCAAGCCATTCAGGTGTGAATACGTCTCAACGATTTCCATAAACGGGAACACTCCTATTCGGTGGCCATTTCAGCAAGCAACCCCAACTGGTTCGAGACCTTCTTGGGGGTCCACGGGGCAATAGTGAGGGAGTTGTTCGCCTCTACCGGATCATATACCGGTCTAGTCATTGGACGCGTCTTGAGTGTGCCGTTTATCTCCCCATTAATCCTCTCACGGGCAAGACCCACGTATTTCGGAAGTATCTCCGCTCCCGCCCCGCGGCGCCCGTGACGTATGGCAGCAACGATTGTCGTTCCCGTGCCAAGGAATGGATCCAGAACCCAGTCGTTTTCGTGGGTCATGGAAAGAACAAGACGCTCCACGAGTTCAACGGGGAATTGGCAGGGGTGCTCCGTTTTCTCGACGTGGTTGCTCTTCACGTTGGGTATGGCCCACACGTCGCCTGGATTCTTTCCAAGCGGGTTGCACGAATACTGTCCAGCTTTCGGGCCTTTGAAGTATTTCTTCCCGGGATATTTCTGCGGAACGCGAACTGGGTCGAGGTCAAAGACGTACTCATCGGTCTTCGTGAACCACATGATAGTTTCATATCTACCAGAGAAACGGCGGGAGCAATGCAACCCGTGCTCGAAATGCCAAATGATTCGATTCCTCATTTGCAAGCCGAGATTGGCAAAAACTGGATACAGAAGCGTGTCCAGAGGTACTATGGCTCCGCCTTCGACATAGTTTCCCACTTGCCAGCAGATGCTGCCGCTCTTGGCAAGCACTCGCCAGCATTCAGTGATCACCTGCGCTTGTTGGTTCAGATATGAGTCCAAATGCATCCTGTTCTCGTATTCCTTTCCGACGTTGTAAGGAGGGGACGTCACGATTAATTGCTGCGATTCGGAAGGAATATCGCGAAGAAGATCAAGGCAGTCCCCCTGAAACACAACTGCTCTTTCGGAAAGTGCAAAGGTTCCGGATATCGTTATCGGGTGTCCCATTTTCATTTCCACTTCTCTCCGTGTGCGCATTCATTCTCCCGTATCCGCTCCACCGCCCTTGACGATTTTGCTTCTCACCTGTTCCGCTTCCGGTGCGCTGGCCGGTTTCGGCGCCGACATGGTGCCGTCCGGGTTAATGGTGGGCAGGCCGAGGGCCTCGCGCACCTGGTTCGTCAGTGTGGCCATGAGGTCTGGATGTTCCCGCAGATAAGCCTTCGCGTTCTCGCGCCCCTGCCCGATGCGCTCGTCATTCAGCGAGAACCATGTGCCCGACTTCTTAAGGATGCCGAGTTCGGTACCGAGGTCAATAAGCTCTCCGGCGCGGCTGATGCCTTCACCGTGCATCAGATCGAATTCCGCGCTTTTGAAAGGCGGCGCGACCTTGTTCTTCACCACGCGCACCCGGGTGCGGCTGCCGACCACGTTCTCGCCATCCTTGATGGTGGAAATGCGGCGGATATCCATGCGCACCGAGGAGTAGAACTTCAGCGCGTTCCCGCCGGTGGTGGTCTCCGGGTTGCCGAACATGACGCCGATCTTCATCCGTATCTGGTTGATGAAGATGACGCAGGTGTGGCTTTTGGAGATCGTGCCGGTCAGCTTGCGCAACGCCTGGGACATGAGCCGAGCCTGCAAACCCACGTGCTGATCGCCCATTTCCCCGTCCAGTTCCGCGCGCGGGACAAGTGCGGCCACAGAGTCCACGACGATGGTGTCAATGGCGCCGCTGCGGACGAGGGTGTCGGTGATTCCCAGCGCGTCTTCGCCGCAATCGGGCTGGCTGACAAGGAGGTTGTCAATATCCACGCCCAGCAGCTTCGCATAGGTGGGGTCGAACGCGTGCTCCGCGTCAATAAACGCGCACACGCCCCCCAGTTTCTGCGCTTCGGCAACGATCTGCATCGCCAGCGTCGTCTTTCCCGACGACTCCGGGCCGTAAAGCTCCACCACCCGCCCGCGCGGGACCCCGCCGACGCCCAGCGCCAGATCAAGCGCGATGGACCCGGTCGGGATAACGCCCACCGTGGCAACAGCCTGGTCGCCGAGTTTCATGATCGAGCCATCGCCGAACTGTTTCTTGATCTGGCCCAGCGCCAGTTCGACCGCTTTGTCCTTCGAATCACGCGTCGCCGGAGGTGTGGCTGCCATGGGTGGCTCCTTGTGTCAGGTCTTTGCAAAGGGACACACAGCTAAAGGATGATAACGCGCTCCGCCGCGGTCAAGGACGCTCTGGAACACGACAATACGATCCACGCGAAACGCTGCCGATGCGAAGGGATGCTCCTGCAAAACGGCGGATGCCCGGGAACCTGCCGCCGGGTCTTCTATCCGCGCCAGCGTAAGGTGTGGATGGAACGGCTTCCCTTCCCGGGGAAAGCCTGCCTCGAAAAGCGCGTCTTCCACCGCTTTCGCCGCGGTGACGGTTGCTTCCGCGCCCCGTTGCATCCCCACCCAGAGCACGCGCGGACGGTGCGGAGACGGGAAGGCACCCCAGCCGCCCAGCGCGCCATCGAACGGCCTCAGCGAGGAAGCGACGCGGGTACAGATGGCGCTCACGCGTTTCACGTCCTCACGACTCAGTTCGCCGAGGAACTTCAGCGTAAGGTGCCATCCCGCAGGTTGCGTCCACCGGAGTCTCTCTGCGCGCCGCAGCGGCGCGATTGCGGCGTCCAGCTCCTCGCGCACGGAGGACGGGATTTCAATGGCGACGAATGTGCGAATCAGGTCAGCAGCCACGAGCGACTCCTGCCGGGAAAAACCCCCTTAGGAAATATACACATAATAATGCGGGTGGTCAAGAGAGTCGAGATATTATCACGCGGAGACGCAGAGGGCGCGGAAAAGAGGACGGAATGTGGCGGAGCGGTTTGCACACGTGCGAATCGCTCCGCTTTGCGCTTCTGCGTTACCTGAGCAGCGTGACCCTCTCTGTTACAACCGCTGTCGGTGTCGTAAGGCGAATGAGATACACGCCGCTGCCGACGGGCCGTGTCGCGCTGTCCTTACCGTCCCACACGACGGTGTACGTTCCCGCCGGCGCGGCGGTGTTCACCAGCTCCCGAACCCGCTGGCCCAGTGCGTTGTACACCTGAACCGACACGTTCCCTTGCGCGGTCACGCGATACGTGATGGACGTCGTCGGGTTGAACGGGTTGGGTGTGGCGGTCAGCGCCTGGCCATATGGTGGCTTGTCCGTGTCTTGGCGAGCCAAAGCGGCGATTTCGTCCGACCACTCGATGCGGGCGATTTTCGTCCCTTCCAATGTCGAGTCGCCAAACGCAAGAATCCCGCATATCGCCTCTCGGAGAAGCTCTCGGTCATGCCGTTGGTCGGCAAGTCGGGCTATTTGCAACCACGCTGCGTCGCGTTGATACAGCAACAACGACGTGTCCGCCGCGACTGAACGGTACGCCGGGATAGCACGTGCGAAATCCCCGTGCCACGCCATCGACTGCCGCACCAATTCCGCGGCAGCAAATCTCGCACCAGCGCCAAGCGGGCTATCTGTCGCTTGCAGTGGCGCGAAGAAGCTTTCCATTTCCTTTTGTGATGCTCCCTTTGTGCCCATGACCGCGAAACTGCGGTGAAGCGCTCGCAATGCCGCCGAGGATTCTGGGAATTGAACGATCACTTGGCGGTACAGCGTCAACGCGTCAGTGAGACGGTCTTCGTCTTCCGCAGCGCCTGCGTCCCGCATGACCGCGACCTCCGGGCGTGTTTCGTTAACAGACCGCGCGGGTTTCTGGTAATCGCTGCGGGCGGCGCTACTCAGGATCGGATAATTGTAGACCAACCGATACGCCTGGTTCACGATCGCGGACATAACCGGCGACGCATCGCCATACCAGTTGTTCTCGCATTCAAGATAACCGCTGGAGTTGAAATAGACGGCTTCGTTGGCTTCGCCGTTTGGATTGTCGCCGTACACCGACGTATGAATATTTGTGTACTCCATCCACGGCTGACCACCGCCAGTAATGTAGATCTCTGAATTGTTCGCTCCATAAAGCCAGTTGTGCTCGATGTCGGGATATGATCCATCGCTATAGATGCCATAGTTACCGTTGTTAGAGATGTTATTGTAAACGATGTCAGGACTGGAGGTGCTGCTGCAATAAACGCCCCCCAAAATGCCGCCGTTGTTGCAGATTTTGTTGCGGTAGATGTTGGGATAAGAACTCACGAGGTAAATTGCCGTTCCGGTATTGTCATGAATGGAATCCCTGTACGTCCACGACCCCGAAATTCCAATCGGCACGCTGCAATTTTCCATCCGGATTCCTGTGGTGTTGTTGTCGATTTCTGCAGCCTTGATGTACGAAGTGCCGCTCGTAGACTTCGCACGGATCAGTCTGATCGCAGTCGTATTGTGATGGTATCTACCACCGTTAACGATAACTGTGGGTTGGCTGGAAGAGGAACCATAGTCGCAGAACACGCCGGTGTTGGCATATTCAACGGTACAGTTCGTAAGAGCGATGCTGGCATTTGCGGTAGAAGTAAGGATACCGATCCAAGTTCCTGACGCTCCATTCCGCGTGAATTTGGCCCCGTTTGCAGTCAGTGTCCCCTCAACAAGGAGTTTCGTCCCGCCATCGAACCTCAGTTCTGCTCCTTGCTCGATGATCAGTTCGGCACCGGAGGCGACCACCAGATCAGTGTTTAACGTGAGTGTCACGTCCGGCCCGATAACGAAGCGAGTTCCCGCCGGGATTGTCGCGGCGAGCGAGAACGTCGCGTTAACCGTCAACGTGTCGAGTCCCCGGGCGTTGAGCTCGCGCAAAACCTCGTCGAAATGCTCCCCATCGTTTCTCGAACTGGCTTGTTCGAGGATAAGCGAAGCATATTCCAGCATTGTCGAAGCCATACCCGGTGCGTACTGGACAGCTTTCCAGATCAACGCCATGGCCCGGTTCCTGCCTGTCACCTGGGAACCTGTAGCGGCGATTATCGCGTCCTCAATATTGGCCAGTGTGGTTGCCCACAGGTTGCCGCCCGGGTAATGCGGGTTCGGTGAACTCAGATTCGAATCGGGATGAACATAGGCGTCCGAAACCACGTGGCGATTGAATGTGCTACACCAGTTGTACACGGAATCCCGTTCGAAATTCGGGTAGAGGCTCCGCGAGTAACTCAACGCCATATAGGAGGCGAGACCTTCCGTGACGCGCGCGTGCTCGCCCGTGTAATTTGGGGATTTGGTTTGAGAAAAGAACGTTCCCCAATGCAGCGCATGAGTGTATTCGTGTATGATTGCGTCCGCATCCTCGGCGTCTTTGATCCATCTATCGGACAAGATGATCTTCGCCAGTGTTCCGTTATTATAGGCTGTTTGATCCCATTCCATGAACGAGCCACTGTCGGCAATTGCACCGTGGGCGTCGAACCTGACCGAGTCGACTCCAGTACTGGTGATACCCAGACCCCGAAGATACCTTTGAAGGCTATCAATGTAGAAGTACGCCATTACTTCCCCGAACCCAGCGCTGTCGCGGGTGAAATTGAACAACGAATCGCTTCGGGTGGCCAAGGTCGTATACGGCCCGTAAATATCATAACTGCGAGCATATTGGCCTCGAAGTCGGTAGACACCGCCAATAGAGGCGTCGAGCCCGGCAAGAGGTTTCACTTTGTACGCTGAATCCGGGATAGTGCTGGTGCTATCCCAGCCGGGGAACGCGTTGTTCTCCGAGGTCCGTGGATCGGGATAGAACACTTTGCCGGATCCAGTGACGTAATATACCCTGTGCGGGTCGAACGACAGGATGTCGCCTGTGTTCGCGTCGACGTAATAGGTGCGCCCGCCGATGTTATTGTCGGCGTTGGGGAACGGTCGGAAAACTACCTCCCATGTGAGATGCAACTTGGGCGGTTCCCCATAGTATCGGAACACCAGCCCGCCCAGTTCGACATCCGCCTCGGCACGCCTACAGGGAACGTGGCGCCACACCGCGTCAACAGCTCCTGCCGCGCTGATCGACGGAACAGTGGATGTGGACGAAGGAATCGTTTTCCAGCTGGAAGAGGCGGAAACGACTCGACCTGTACTTTTCCTGATTTGGAGCCTGATCATCGAGTTCTCAACCGGAATTCCCTGGTATCGCTGCGTTGCCCATACATGTATCTGATCGTCCGAGTCTTCTATCACTCCAACTCTCGACACGTCTCCTACGTCCTGAACGCTGAGTCGCCAGCCATATTGGCCCAGATACTGCTGGAGCACCCCTTTCGGATCGGTGCGAAGTTGCGCGATACTGATGCTGGGGAGGTCGTTATCCCCCGATGCCACGCTAACACGCGCCCAGACCAAGAACGGTGCCGCAACAAGCAGCATCCGGATGTTGCATATAAGTTTCATCCAGTTCCCCCATTGTCGTAATGCGTCGTCGCAAGCCATCGTCAGTTTCCCCAGAAATCCGAGCAAGCTCACCTGACCAATGACACCGCCCGAGCCTCAACGTGATCAGGCGTAACGAGGTGGATGAGGTAGGTACCGCTTGCGACAGCGCGCCCGTTTTCGTCCTTTCCATCCCAGATCAGCTCGTGCGTTCCGGCGGCGTGGTGGTTTTCCACAAGGCGGCGAACTACCTGCCCGGCGGTGTTGTGCACCACAACCGAAGCGGATCCCGAGGCGTCAATGCGGTACCTAATCGTGGTGGCCGGGTTAAAAGGATTTGGGAAGGCCTGGATTGCTGGAGTGAATTGCTCGCGCAGGTCGCTGGATACTGACATGACGATGTTCGTGTAGTAGCCGAGAATGGCTCCAGTGTTCCCATCAACGTCGAAGTATCCCGCTGCAATTGAATGGTAATCGCCGAAGTACGGCTCCAGGCACTTGTAATCCACGCGCCAAACCAGTGCCGCCTCCGAATCCGAACTATCCATCCTGAGTTCCAACCGGTATGGTTCGACATAGGTGCTGTCACAAACGTAACCACATGGATATACCACTCTCGGCTGTACGCAATTCTCGGACACGTACTTTGAAACGATGGTCGTGGCGCTGTCCACGTCAACAACCGGATTCACCGACGTAGTTGGAGGAATCTCCCTCCAGTTTGAGGACCACCTGATTAACTTGCCTGAGGTCTTCTCGACAGTCAATCGCGCCATGCTGGGCTCTACGGCCACACCATGGAACTGTTGGCACACGTTAATCTGAATTTCGTTGTTGACCTCGTCAATCGAGAACGAGATGAAACCAACCTGCGTTGTATCTATTCCAGACGCAGCGAAGTATTCCTGCACGGCGCTTCTGGGGTTTTCTGCAAATAGCGCCAGGTTGAGGGTGCGGCACTCGGTTGCCGTCTCTGCCCGCGCGGAGCTTGTCGCGACTGCCATGATGATTGCGGCTGTGAGAAACATGAACAATCCAACCGCAGCACTTGACACTATCCTTATCCTTTTCACGATTTTTCTCCTTTGAATAGAATCTCCCGCGCGGTTGTCGGCGCGGACAACGCACAAAAGCCTTTCTGGGGGCGCGAATCTATTCCAAGGTTGTCTATGGAGGTCGTGTCGGCTGACAGCGTGCTGGTGGGCGTTTCAGGCGTGTTCGCCGGAGCGGCCCGTGCGCGCCGCTCGCGGTACCCCCCCCCCCCCCCCGGAGGTGGGAGAGAAGAAATGAAGAAAGGCATGGCTCGTCTCCTCTCTCCAGCGGGTGCCATGCGATTTGGGTTGCCAACTCAAAATATACAAGAGCTATTTACCGAAAGATCGGTCTCCTGTCAAGCCCCGGAGCGCATGCGCGCGGAGTTTTTTTCCCAATTTCATAACATGTTGATCATCATGGTCTTGTGCGTTTGCGGGGGCCGTTGGCGTCGCGCGCGTGCCGACAATATCCCCTAGAGACTCCTCCTGTCGCGCGACCGTGGATCGTCCACGCCATCGGCGCTGGAAAGCAAACCCTCCATTGCCCGGTCGCGGTACGCATGGGATGCATCGTAGAACTGCGTGGTGGTGTCGACCACATTCACCATGATTCCGGCGCGGTGGAAGTGAAGCGAACCGAGGATTGTTCCGTCGCACCGGACGAACACGCTGGGCCAGCTCCCGTAATACGCCGACGAGTTTGTCGCGCTGATCCAGACGTAGTTGATGCCGGCGTGCCCCTGGAGTGTCGGCCGCATGATTGTGGTGTGGATGCTGGGTCCGTCGGCCCGCGCGTTGTAGAACGAGTGGAAGATGCATGCGACGTTCTCCCGCTTGTACGCCCGGTAGATTTCCGGGAAGCGGATGTCGTAGCAGATAAGCAGCCCGCATCGGAGGCCGTTGATCGTGATGACCGAGAGGTGGTCGCCGCAGGAGTACATCCGCAGATCGCCACCCGTGCAGAAGCTCTTGTCATATCTCTCGACAATGCGCCCGGACGGATCAATCGCGTAGAGCGAGTTGTGCGGGAGGTGGTCCCCCGACAGCCGATGGGAGCTGCCGAGGATCACCCATACCCCGAGGCGCGCGGCGAGTTCCATGGCGCGCTCGGTCTCTTCCCGAAGGGCATTCCAGTCGTAACCATCCCACCGCTTGATGTCCGCGCCGCCGTACCCGCTGAGCGCCGCCTCGGGGAAATGCACCACCTCGGCCCCGGCGTTTTTCGCCTGAATCATCTGACGGCGGATCTGTGCACCGTTGCGCCGGGGGTTTGGCCCCACGGCGAACTGGCATGTCGCTATGCTGATTTTTCCTTCAGGCACCGGGTGAGGACCTCCTCATATCCACTTGTCGCGCGGACGGTCCAGTTCGCCCGCCTTGACGCTTTCGCGGAACTCGTCGGGCACGTGCGCGACGTAGACCTGCGAGACGCCCGTCCGATCGGAATCGAACACCGCGATGCGTCCGTCCTGGCTCAGGGCGGGGTGGCAATGCTGCCACTGGGGATGGCCCTGCGTGGCGTGGGCATGGCAGAGAGTTCGCCAGCGGCGCGTTGGAACATGCACGAGTTTGATCCCTTCGTCGGGCCAGTTTGTATCGGAGATGATCCATTCCCCGTCGAACGACGCGGAGGAGTGCCAGAAGTAGGGACCTTCCACGAGGTGCTCCGGTTGCTTGCCCTCCTGCGCAAGCCAGATGCAACGTTCGGGTGGCCTGCCCGGGCCCTGAATCCCCGGAAGTCGTCCCATTGTCGTTGAATGAGCAAAGACGTTCTCGCAATGATACCGCGGGTTGCCGCCGTCTTCGTCGAGGCTCCAGAACTCGCTGTACTTGTTCCGGCCGACGAGGAGCCGGGGTTCATCCTGAGAACAGGAGAACAGCGATCCGCCGAGTTCCAGTTCGACGGCTTCCCCCGTTGCAAGATCAACGCGGACGGCGTGCGTCGCGTAGAACGACTGGACGAGGAACAAACGTCCACTCGCTCCGATCCGGACGTGCGAAAACGTGCTCCGCTCGCGGCAGAACCGCTCGAGCGTGGCAAGATCACGCATTGTGCCGGTTTCGATGTCTAGTTCGCACAGGATCGCGTCACGAGTGAGGTACAGCTTCGTGCCGTCCAGCGTCATACATGCCGCCGGATGCACCGGAAGGCCGTCCGACCGGTCGTATTGCTCGTAGTCGGTGAGCTGGAAAAGATTCAGTCCGTCGGTATCGCAGCGGAAAAGGTCCCACGGCGCGAGCCGGGCTGCTGATCGCTGAGCAACAAGCACGATGCGCCGATTATCGGGAGTTACGCTGGGCCAGTAATAAAGCAGGTGGACGCTCGGCGTCGGGTAGCTGGTGAGCTGGGTGATCCTAATCCCGGTTTTCGGGTCCACCATCTGGATGCGTTCGCTCGCATAAGGCGTTCGGAGCATGGGTGATGTCCTCCCGGTTGCCAGTCAGTCCAGTTTGCCTGCGGACGATCGCGTGCGGAACTACCAGCGCGGCCACACGAAATCCGGTTTCCACCACGCATCAGGCATCTCCAGTGCGGGCCCGATGTCCACCTGGTAGACGTTGGGTGCTCCTTCCCACTCGGACCCGAACACGATTAAGCGCCCGTCGGGGCTGAACGTGGGAGCCGGCTGAGCGTGTGGTTCGTCAAATGGTGCGGTGCAGGGGCCATGTACAAGGCACATCCGGCCCGTTTCCATATCCGCGAGGAAGATTCCCCGGTCGGGAAACGCCGAGGCCACAACGCAGTAGCGTCCGTCCGGCGAGGCCACGGCATACTGGGCGTTGATATGGGCAACCAGATGCACCTCTGACCCGTCCGTGCGCATACGCATCACCCCGTGAGGCCAGTACGTCGTGAGGATGTCTCCGGTTGTGGCCAGCCACGACTCGTGCGTAAGCCACTCCTGCGGCGTTTCCGTGTATGGGTGCCAGTGGCGTAACCCGTCAGTGGAAAGGAGCCAGATGCGTTGTTTTGCGGTTCCATCAGGGGTGGTGGAATCACAATGCATGATGAGATCGGGATCGACGGGCGAGCACTGCACGTGGCCGGGACGGCCTGAGGTCTCGAACACCGGATTGACGTCCCCATCCGACTTGCGCATGGTGTAGATCGCGTGCCCGTTCGGCGTTTTGCCGAAGAACGCCAGCAGGCTTCCATCAGCGTTTTCGGATGGAGAGCTGGCGGGGGAGGCGCCTTCCAGCACGCCGATGGTGCGGTTTTCGAGCGTGTCAATATCGACTGAGTGAACCTCGGGCCCCACCCAGTAGTACACGCAACCTGTTCTCTGGCTTACCCAGCCCGCCGCCACCCCGGAATCCGTCAACTGAATTATCTCGCCGGTGTCCGTTCGCATTGCGAACAACTCGAACGTCCCCGACCGGTCCGACGCGAAGACAAACCAGCGTCCATCCCGGGTGAATGACGGGTCGTGGAAATAGAAATGCAGGCTTTTCGAGCTTGGATAGTTCGTCAACTTTCTGACGGGATACCCGGTCAGGCGATCAACCGACTCCAACCACTCGCAAGGCCATGTGTGTCCTGTTGGCATGGGCTCCTCTTCTCCCGACCGATTCCGGCGGAAACCTCGCGTCACGCGTCCCCGAAATCGAACACGCCGTCTTTCTCAAAGTCAGGGCGGCACACCTCTACGCTGTCCATCCCCTGCGCATAGAAGTTCTCGAACCCGAGGCGGTCGACCCACTCAAGCACGGTTTCGTACTCCTTCGGGGTGATCGAGCGCCCGAGTTTCGGATGTCCCACCGCGCGGTGGACGGGGTAATACTGCGACATGATGCTCAACCATACGCGCGTGGAAAGCTCTTCAGCGAGGAACACGAGGGAATCATGCACGCGGGCGAGGTCCTCGGGAAGCACGAGAATCCGGACGATCAGGCCGCGCCGGACAATGCCGTTGTCGTCGAACTCAACGTCGCCGACCTGCCGGTACGTCTCCTTCAGCGCGGCGTGCGCGTGTTCGACGTAGTTGTCGACGCTGCTCGCCCATGTTCCGGTCGAGTCGTCGCCGTATTTCAGATCGGGCAGGTAGATGTCCGCGACTCCGTCGAACAGACGCAGCATGTCAAGGCTGTCGTACCCGTTCGAGTTGTACAGGATGGGGATGGCAAGGCCCTGTTCGGCGGCGCGGGCGATCGCCTCAAGCACCTGCGGCGCCACATGCGACGGGGAGACGAGGTCGATATTGTGGCAGCCCTCGCCCTGGAGCCGCAGCATCATCGCGGCGATTTCTTCCGGTTCGTATTCGGGTGATTGCGCGGTTTGACTGATCTGGTAGTTCTGGCAGAAGATGCAGCGAAGATTGCAGCCGCCGAAGAAGACGGTGCCGGCGCCGCGGGAGCCGCTGAGCCCCGGTTC
>ERZ795061.689-NODE-689-length-33826-cov-6.891268_pt1 | contig 33826 bp, 26 predicted proteins | sample MGYA00375145_ERZ795061 | MGnify/ENA primary metagenome ERZ795061 (study PRJEB30190, sample SAMN05720144) | anaerobic digester metagenome | isolation source: active sludge of municipal wastewater-treating anaerobic digesters | place: USA | collected 2014-12-22 ... | reverse complement strand
AACGGCCCCGTCTTTTCGGAGATGCCGAACTGGAAGATGGTCTGCGAGGGGAACCTGAAGCTGGTGGTGGAGGGTGAGGAGTTCACGCCGACGCAGCTGTACGATTTCGCCGCGGACCCGTACGAAATGACAAACCTTGTGGACGGGGCCGAGCACGCGGCGGAGGTTGCCGCCCTCAGGGAGCGAATAGTTGACTGGCAGAGGAGGTACGTGCGGTCGTGACCGTGGGACGCAGCGCGGGTCGGTGTTGGAGGCGAAGCTGGGTTCCCGCCTGCGCGGGAATGATAGTGCGAGTTACAGGCGGGCGCCACCGGTCCCGGAGGGGCGTTCGTCTCCACAGGACCCGACGGAGCGGGTCCCTCCAGACACGTCAGAGGCAAGTACTGCCATGGAGCGGTAGTGTCGCGCGCGGGGTTTTTGCGAGAAAGCCAAATGAATACCAGGAAATCGCCAGTTCATATGCCGACAGTCAGTCTCGCGGAAGGACCGATTATCGTCTTCCTGACGGTGTGCACGAAGGACCGGAAAAGGATCCTGGCTACCAGGGAAGCGCACCATACATTGCGTGAGGCGTGGGAAGCGACCCGGGGCTGGATCGTCGGCAGATATCTGATCATGCCGGATCATATTCATCTGTTCTGTGCGCCTGCGGGTCCCGACTACCCCGAGTTGGCTGCATGGGTGAAGTGCTGGAAAACATTTGCCTCGATGCGCTGGCCGCGGCGGAGCGAGCAACCAATCTGGCAGAAGTCGTTCTGGGATACACAACTGAGGAGATCCGAGGGGTACGAGGACAAGTGGGACTACGTTGCCCAAAATCCCGTCCGCAAGGGTCTCCGCGGAAACCCAGACGAATGGCCATTCCAAGGGGAGATCAATGTCCTGCCGTGGTGAAGCGAGCGGCTCCTCACGGAACCGCGCGAGATTCGAACGGGGCGAATGGCGCTTCCCGGGCGGAAGGTTCCATGCGGCGGCAGTTGGAGGGACCCGCTCTGTCGGGTCCTCGTTCCGACAGGATCAATTATACCCGGAAGGTCACGACGGAGCGGGTTCCGGCGGGTCAGGAACCGGGAGTAACGAATTTGGAAACCCTTGAACAACGCGTTGCCCGTGTGGTGAGGGAGGACGTGGCAATTGTGCCCTACGACCCGGCATGGCCGCGCATGTTCGAGGAGGAAAAGGCGTACCTGCTGGCGAGTTTGCCGGACGGCATCATACGGCGGGTGGAGCATTTCGGCAGCACCGCCGTGCCCGGCCTCGCGGCGAAGCCGATCGTGGACGTGCTGGTGGAGGTGTGCTCGCTGGAGGAGACAAAAACCCGCGTCGCTCCGGTGCTTGAGGCGCAGGGGTACGACTACTTCTGGCGGCCTTCGTTCGGCGATGACGTGCCGCCCTTCTACGCCTGGTTCATCAAACGCGACGGTGCCGGAATCCGCACGCACCATATCCACATGGTCGAAGCCGATTCCGGCCTGTGGGAACGTCTTCTCTTCCGCGATTACCTCATCGCGCATCCGGAAACAGCAAAGGAATACGAGGACCTGAAACTGCGGCTGGCCCGTGAATACCCGGATGACCGCGTTGCGTACACGAATGGAAAGTCCGCATTCTGCACCAGAATCACCCGTCTTGCGCGTGAGGGCGTCCGTCCGCATTGACCGCTCCCTCCGGCGTCTGTACCATGAGAACACGCGCCGCCCGGCACGCCCTTCACGTCAAGCGGCGGCAGGCGGCCGGTTGACGAAGAGGCCCCGACCGACACCCGAAGGAGCACCGACCGATGAGTGACGCAACCCATATGCTGCTGCACAAGGCATTCCAGATCGGTTACGTGCCGATCCTCGGGAGCTATTCCGTACACACGGTTGAGGCGATTGAAAAAGCCGCGACGATGGGGATGAACACCATCATCGCGGGGCAGGCGCACATTGACCTTTCCACGCCGGAGGGGAAGGCGTGTCGCCGGCACGGAATCAGGGTGCTCTACCCGCTGGAGAAGTTCGTCTATCACGGTGTGAGCCTGCGCAACCAGACCTCCCCGGAACAGACTGAAATACCGCTGTTTCTGGCTCCCCGGCATCATCTGTCGGGTTCGCAGGTGATTGCGCTGGACGACGAGCTCATCCGCTACGAGACGGTGGAGGGTGGCGTGCTGGTGGGCTGCCAGCGCGGCTGGAACGGCACCACGCCGGCACAACACCGCGAGGGGACGATTCTGTTCTGGCCGGAAGACTGCGAACAGGAAGTTGTGCGCGTGAAAGACTCCCCGAATCTCCTCGGGTGGTATGTGCTGGACGACAGTCCGGGCGATGCGCGTTCGGCATTGCGGGCGATGTACCGCATCGTCCGGAAGTACGACCCTGAAATCCGCCAGCCGGTGTGTGCGGGGTACGGTGACGCCGGCTCTGTCCTCAACTTCGGCCCGGGAATCTGCGACATCATGATGATTTACTGGTACCCCGTGGAACCGGACAGGTATATGCGGGAAAGCACCGCAGAAGAGGTGCAATGGATTCTCGCGAAGGCGCGGGAACGGGTTCCGGGGGTTCCATTTATCGGTGTTTTCCAGTCGTTCGACGGCCGTCCGATAAACTCGGGACAGGGGCTGCCGACCTCCGAACAGGTACGGGAGCAGATGGAGGATTTTGTCCGTGAGGGGGCATGCGGGCTCATCGCGTTCCAGTCATCGAAATGGGGATGGATAGATACGCCGGAACTTGAGAAACCGATCGGCAAGGCGTACCGCGAGATCAGGCAAACGAGCGGGCTTTTCGTTCGGCCAGAAACAGAGGCGATGGCAAGGCGAAGAACACAGCCGCAGGGCTTCTGGAGAACGCCGAACCGAGTTCCCGGGTACGTTCCGGCGTGGCGGCTGGCAGCTCCGTTTGATGTGCCCGAGGGCAAGGCGCTTGACGCCATGTTCCCGCCCGACGAGGCGATTGATTTCGACGCCGTGTACGACGGCCCGTTTGGCGAGGTCCGGTGGCGCACGTGGGAAACGGTTGGCGGCGAAATGGAGATCAGCAACCTGTTCAACCGCGGGTTGATCGTCCACAAAACCGCCTACGCGGTGAGCGATGTGGAGAACGACCAGGAGCGAGAGGCGCTTATGGGTATCTCCAGCGATGACGACTGCATCGTCCGCATAAACGACGCGGAAGTGTACCGGTATGAAGGAAGCGGCGGGGTTACCCGGGACAAGTACAAGATCAATGTTCGCTTGCCGAAAGGGCACTTCCGGTTGTTCGTGAAGTGCCATAACCGGCTGGGAGGGTGGGGCTTTTCGCTCCGGTTCATGGATCTGGATGAGACGCCGCTTGAAGGCCTGCGGTTCGACCCCGGGCGGCAATAAGGAAAGGGATGCCAGATGGATGCCCCGCGCGATATTGGCGACCGGCTTGAGCTATTCGTGGACGAATGGCTCATTGACGAATTGCGCGGTGCCCGGCAGGTGCTTCACCAGCCTGTTCCGCGCGAACCAGCCCTCGTGACCGACAGGCCGTGGGAAGGCAATATGTGCCACTACGTCACCGTTTTGCGGGACGGCGCGCGGTGCCGAATGTATTACTCCACGTGGCACGCTGTGTTTGACCGGAACGCGGACGGGTCGGTGGTGCTCAGACAGACAAAGAGCGACATCGCCTGTGCGGAAAGTCTGGACGGCAAGCACTGGCACCGGCCCGATTTCGGGTTGTACGAGGCGGGCGGCTCGCGGCGGACAAACATCGTTTGGACTGGAGAAGGGGACGAGATTCGCGGCACGCACGGTTTTGCGCCGTTCATTGACACGAATCCTGCATGCCCCGCGGATCAGCGTTACAAGGCCGTGGGGCGGGCGGAGAAGAAGCGCGACCTCTGGGCGATGGCGTCGCCGGATGGCATTCACTGGCGGATTCTTCACGACCGGCCGATTTTTTCCGGCCTCCCCTGCGATTCACAGAACCTGGCGTTCTACGACGCTCTCCGGGGTGAGTATCGGGCGTATCTGCGCGATTTCGACAACGGGGTGCGCGGGATCAAGACCGCGACATCGCCCGATTTCGCCCGCTGGACGGAGCCGAAGTGGCTCGAGTACCCGGGTGCGCCGGTTCAACAGCTCTACACGAACCAGATTATGCCGTACCCCCGTGCCCCGCACCTCCTTCTGGGTTTCCCGACGCGCTACACGGAGCGCCCGTGGAGCCCGGCAATCGAGGCGTTGCCCGAGCTCGAGCACCGGAAGCTGCGGGCAGGTGCATCCGAACGGTACGGCGCGGCCGTTACCGACGGCCTCTTCATGTCGAGCCGCGACGGCAGGACCTTCCACCGGTGGAACGAGGCGTTCCTCCGCCCGGGGCTGCGCCCGGAGGGAAGCTGGGCGTACGGCGATATGTACCAGGCGTGGGGGCTTCTGGAAACGGAGTCCGACATTGCCGGCGCGCCACCCGAGCTTTCGCTTTACGCCGTGGAGGGCTACTGGCGGGGAAACAGCACCGTTTTTCGCCGGTACACTCTGCGCATGGACGGGTTTGTGTCGGTGAATGCGCCGTTTGCCGGCGGGGAGATGATTACGAAACCGTTTACGTTCGCCGGTTCGAGGCTTGCGCTGAACATGTCCACGGCGGCGGCAGGTGGCATCCGGGTGGAGATGCAGGATCCGGATGGCAGGCCGCTGGAAGGCTTTGCGCTGGACGACAGCATCGAGGTGATCGGCGACGAACTTGCGCGGACGGTGTCGTGGAGGTCTGGCGCTGACGTGTCGCGCTTCGCCGGGCAACCGGTGCGTCTGAGGTTCGTTCTCTCCGACGCCGATTTGTATGCGATGCAGTTTGCCGACGCCGGCTGACGGCGTGGCGCGTGGTCATCAATGTCTTACGAAGCGCGGTCGATCGTATGACCCATAAGTCCCACAAAATCTGTACCCGCAGTAAATGAACGCCGGAGGGTATCAGTGAAAACTCAATTCGATCTCTCAAAACTCCGCTGGCGCCTCGCCGGGTTCATGCCGTACGGGTGGCACTGCGCGAATTTTCCGGCCATCGTTCCGTTGCCGAGGATAGGCGTCGCGGGAACCGAGGTGGCGGCCATCCCCGCGCGGGTGCCGGGGTCAGTGCAAGGGGCGCTGCGGGAGGCCGGTGTTATCCCCGACTGGAACGTGGGGCTCGATTCGCGCGAGAGCGAGTGGGTAGAGAGCCGACACTGGGTGTACGAGACGTATCTTCCTGACGAGTGGCTCGCCGCGGGGCAGTCGTTTCGCCTTGTGTGCCTGGGGTTGGATTATTCGGGGTGGGTGGTGTTGAACGGGCGCGTGGTCGGCGAGTTCCGCGGTTCGCTGGTGCCCCACACGTTTGATTTGACCGGCCTGCTTGCTCCTTCAGGTAACCGCCTCCAGATTGCGTTCGACTGCCCGCCGAGGTGGCTCGGGCAGCTCGGGTACACCTCCCGGATGAAGGAATGGAAGCCGCGCTTCAACTACGGATGGGACTGGACCTGCCGGCTGGTGCAGATCGGCATCTGGGATGACATCTGTCTGGAAGTGACGGCAGGGCCGGTTCTGGAGCGTGTTCGGTGCTTCACCGAGCTGGACATGGAGAGCGGGCGCGGATCGGTCGCCGTTTTCGCCGACGCGTCGACCGGCGCGGGAGAGACCGTTCGGCTGACACTGACGCGTGGTGACTCGGTCGTGGCGAAGAAAGATGTTCCCGCCGGCGAAATGCACGGAGGGTACGTCTGGAAGGAGCTGCCGGTCGAACCGTGGTATCCCAACGGCCACGGCGACCAGCCGGTGTACGTGCTGGCGGTCGAGCTGATCGGGAACGACGGTTCGGTACTTGACACGGAGAGGCGAAACGTCGGGTTCAAGCATGTGGAGTGGAGGCGGTGTGAAGGCGCGCCGGACCATGCCGACCCCTGGATCTGCGTGGTCAACGGCGTTCCCGTGTTTCTTCAGGGAGTAAACTGGAGCCCCATCCGCCCGAATTTTGCGGACGCCACGGAACAGGACTACCGGAAACGCCTCGAGCACTACCGCGACATGGGCTGCACCATCATCCGTGTCTGGGGCGGAGGATTCCTCGAAAAGCCCTGGTTCCACGATATGTGTGATGAAATGGGGATGATGGTCTGGGGTGAGTTTCCGCTTTCGTCGTCAGGGCTGGATAACTGGCCGCCGGAGGACGAGCAGAGCATCGCCGATCTCGCGGAAATCGCAGAATCGTATATCCGACGGCGTCAGCACCATGTTTCGTTGCTTCTCTGGTGCGGCGGGAACGAGCTGTACGGCGGCCTCGACGGCGGCAAAGTCGGCTCGGAACGGCCGGTAAACACGTCTCACCCCCTGATTGGACGTCTCGCGCAAGTGGTAAAGCAGTTCGATCCGACGCGGCGCTTCCTGCCGGCATCGCCTTCCGGGCCGATTTCCCTGATGCGCGACGAGGACATCGGGAAGGGGCTTCACTGGGACATGCACGGCCCCTGGAAGCCTGAAGGCCGGCTTTCGGAAGGCTGGACGGCGCTGTGGGCGACGCACGACGCGTACATGCACTCGGAGATAGGGTCGCCGGGGGCAAGCCCGGTGGAAATAATCCGGCGTTACCGCGGGGACCTGCCCGATTTCCCGGCGAGCTGGGATAACGCGCTCTGGCGGCGGACCTCATGGTGGATTGAGTGGGACGCCTGCGTGGAGGAACTCGGGCGCGAACCGGCGAATCTCGAGGAGTATGTCGCGTGGAGCCAGACGCGGCAGCGGGAGGCGCTTGCCATCGCGGCGCGTTCGTGCAAGGCGCGGTTTCCACGGTGTGGCGGGTTCATCGTCTGGCACGGGCACGATTCGTTCCCCTGCACCGCGAACAACGCGTTGCTGGATTTTCACGGCGACCCGAAGCCTGCCGCACACGGTCTTGCGGAGGTGTTCCACGCGAAGCCGGAGGAGTTGAGGTAGCGCCTCAGGAGCGTGCGAAAGGGTTGCTCTGGATTCCCGCCTTCGCGGGAATGACGTGATTGGCGTGGGGAATCTCGTAAGGGGGGAACACATACCCCAATATTCGCGTTCGGGCAAAGTTTCCGCGTTCGCAAACACATGGCGACGATTTGCACCGTCATTCCCGCGCAGGCGGGAATCCAGACGGTGTTCACCTGCGGTTGCTACAACCCTTCCAGCTCCCCCTGTTCCGCCCTCTGCCTCTCCACCTTCGCCTTCTTGAAGTTCAGCCCGCCGCGGGCGAGATCGGGGTAATTCGGCTTCGCTTTGCCGGACATCAAATCCGCAATCGTCAGTATCTGGATCTTCGGATACGCGCCCATGTGCGGCGACTCGTAGTACCCCGCGCTCACTGCTTCCGTTACCATCGGCCGCGTCGGTTCGGCAAGCGTCACGAAAAAGCCCATCTGCGCCTTTTCCCGCTCCACCGTGGCGATCAGGTCCTTCACCATCGTCACGCCGACGTTCTCCCCGCCCTTCACGGACACAATGGCTTTCTTCGCGATTTTGTCGTCGTCCTGGAAGAAGATGATCCCGTCAATTCCCGTGTCCGACCCCTTTTTGCCGCCTTTGTACGGCTGGGCGTTTTCCAGAAGCGAATAGAGCACCCAGAACTGAAACTGGTATTTGTCCCGCTGCGCCAGGTCCCGCGCGCCGTCCAGATCCTTCGGCCTTCCGTGTACCTCGAACTGGATGCCGGGGAACGCTGCCTTCATGCGCTTTTCGATGAGGCTGATGGCGAGGTGCGTAATGTCTATCCCGATCCACTCCCGCCCCAGCGCCTGCGCCGCGTGCACCGCGGTTCCGCACCCGCAGAACGGGTCCAGCACCACGTCGCCGGGGTTACTGGATGCGTTGATGATGCGCTCCAAAAGCGCGAGCGGCTTCTGCGTGGGATAGCCCAGGCGTTCGGCGGACTGCGATTGGATCGGCTGTATGTCCGTCCACACATCGCCCACAGGAGTGCCTTCCTGCTCGTCCAGGTAGCGCTTGAGGCGCGGCACAGCTCCCGGATGAGACTGAATTATTAGGCCCTTTTCGTATGCTTCCTGCATTCGTTCTTTGGTCCAGCGCCACACGCGAGTGACCCCGAGGAACTCGTACGTGAGGTTGGGACGGTCCGGGTTGGGATTCGCGAGATCACCAAGAGTGTAACGCCTTCCCGTTTCGGGTTCGACATATCTGTAGAACCTCTCAACGTATTCGGGATCGTGTTCCGCGTATTGCGGGTTCCACGTGACGTCATGTGACCTGCCATAGTTCAAAATCACATCGTGGTTGGCTGCAAACCGTGTGAAGGCCAAACCCTTTGCGTTGGTTCGTTTCCAGATGATCTCATTCCTATGGTTTTCCGCTCCGAAAACCGTATCCAGCACGATTTTGAGGTAGTGGCTCGCGGTCGGGTCGCAGTGGAGGTAGAGGCTGCCGGTGGGCTTGAGCACGCGGTGAAGCTCCAGCAGTCGGTTCGCCATCATGACGAGATACGCCATCATGTCGCTCTCTTTGAGGAACCGGCGGAGCGACTGGATCATCTCGGAAACGTCGGTGTTCGGCTGGTGCAGCAACTGCGCGAACTCCTCCTCCGCCTGCGCGCCCCAGTGCCACGTGTCGTCGAAGGCGGTGATCTGCGCGTCGGATTCGTGTCCTTTCGGCGTTTTCAGGAAGACGTTGTAGTCGCGTTTGCTGTTGAACGGAGGGTCGAGGTAGACGAGGTCGACCGACTCGTCGCTGATGTGTTCGCGCAGGATGTCGAGATTGTCGCCGAAGTAGAGCTTGCCCATGCCGGACACCTTCTCGTTTCGGGGAGCGTAACGGGTTTCCCGACTGTGTAACGTAGGAGGTTTGCGCGCGTGGTCAAGTGTCCCTCACCCCGGCTTCGGTCCGCGAAGCCACCCCCCTCCCGATGGGCGAGGGGAAACTGAGGCGGTTCTGACGCAGTTGCGCATGCGCAACGCAAGAGAATACGTTCATGGGGTGCCTTTCACCTTTCGTTCACCACCGTTTTTGCGAGGAAGTCCGATGCATCTGCCGACAAACACCCCCCAGTACTTTTTCGATGACACGTGGATTGCGTCCTCGCGTTACCTCACGCGCCGGTGGATGTCCGCCACGGTGCGCCCCGACCCCGCGCTTGTTCCCGACAGACCGTGGGAGGCAAACGAGCTCCTTCTCTTCGGCACGGTAGTCCGCCACGGGAACGAATGGTGGATGTACTATTCCCGGCGCGACGAGACGAACCACATGGTAATGCTCCTCGCCACCAGCACCGACGGCGTCCGCTGGTGGAAACCCGATCTCGGAATCGTTGAACGGGCAGGCTCCACGGCGAACAACATCGTTCTCAACCCTCCGCGGAAAGCCGACTCGTTCTCCGTTGTTTTCGACGAGTTCGACAGCGAATACCCGTGGAAGTGCCTCGGCTCCATGCACGGGAAGAACGAATCCGGCTGGGGCCTGTTCGCATGGCGGAGCCACGACGGTCTCCACTGGGAAGAGATACCGGGAAGACGTCTGTGCACAGGCGATCGGACGAACGCCATGGTCGAGCGCGTGGACGGGAAATTCATCGCGTGGACACGACACCCCGACATGATGAAACGCGGCGCGGGACGCGTGGCGTACCGGACGGAGAGCGACGATTTCCTCGCGTGGACGGAACCGCAGGAAGTTCTGGCAGCCGATCTCGATGACGAACCCATGGCCGAGATCTACGGCATGAGCGCGTTCCGGCACAACGGGTGGTTCTTCGGCCTCGTCGAGTTCTGGCATTCCGTCCCCGACGTCATCGAGACGACTCTGGCCATCAGCCGCGACGGCCTGAAATGGCGGCGCCCGGTGCCGCGGAAACCCTTCATCGGGGCCACGTACGACTGGAACAGGGCATGGACTTCGTGCGCGTCGAACGGGCCGATCATCGTGGACGGGCAGATGGTGTTCTACTTCAACGGCAGGAATTACGCCCACGGTTCGGCCTACCCGGAGCGCCACGGGGTGATCGGCATGGCGACGATGCCGGTGGACCGGTTCTGCGCACTCGAGGGGATCGCCGGGAGTTTTGAGACGCCCGTGTTCGCGTGGCCCGGCGGCGATCTCTTCCTCAACCTTGACGCGCGCGAGCACTTCGAATCGCACCAGTACCACACCCCGGGCCGTATCCGGGTGGAAGTTCTCGATCCGCACGGTGCGCCGTTGCCGGAATGGAGCGGAGAGAACGCCGCGTTGCTCTCCGGAAACACAAAGAAAGGCGGCGTGAAGTGCGCATGGCCGGATGGCCGGTCACTTGACGCGATGAAGGGCCGGGAAATCAGGCTGAGGTTCACGGTGGAGAGGGCGCGCCTGTTCACCTTCGAGGCAAGGAGTTAGGGAGCAACAGCTGCTGCCGGCGGGGCAGTTGCCGAAGTCAGCAGCAGGCATTTCTGCCTGCCCGGACTGGTGGCCTGCCCCGTAATAGACAGGAAGGGGCACGCGGGCGACGCCATTGCGTTGGGGTCGTGGCTGCGGTGTTTGTGTTTCGCCGGTGCATGACGCGCCTCGAGGCCTGAAAAAGCCGCCAGGCGCGGTTCTCTTTGTGCTGTTTCTGGATTCCCGCCTTCGCGGGAATGACGTTGCCGCCGCACTCCAAAGTACGTATGCGGAGGCATACCCCTCTACCACCGGGAGAGGCGGGCTGCGCCGTGCGCAGCGTGAGGGGTGAGGAAGTCTTACCCCTCCGTCTCCCACACAAGGCGTGCAAGCGGCGGCACGTCTTCCTCAATGGGGGGAAATCGGGAGACGTCGTCCGCGGCAAAATAGTTGTCCGTTTTGTCGTCGTTGGCCGTGGACACTTCCCCGACCACGCAGTATTCGCCGACCGCCCAGAACTCGTGGTACAGGCCCTGAGTCAGGGTTATCCGCTCGCCGGAGGTGATGTAGACGATATCCCCGGAGATAACCTCCCGCGGTACGCCGTTCACCCGCACCGTCAACGGTTTGCCGCATTTGAGTTCGGCGTTATCCCACAGGCGGATTGCCAGGGTGCCGAAACGGGCGATGATGTCCTCTTTCTTCTGTCTGTGGGTATGGGCGCAGGTGATCTGGTTCTGCAGCACCAGCATGATTTTCTCGCAGTATTCCTTCTCCTCCGCGAGATTGACGAGAACAAGGCCGAATTTCTCGAAGTTGCCGTACCCGAAATCCACGATATCCCACTTCGGGTTGGGTGGCAGGATCCAGCCGTGGCGCTGGAAAATCTCTCTTGAACGTGCGATGATCGCGTTCATCTGCGAGCGTTTCATGGCATCTCCTTTCCCCGTTCCCTGCGAAGGCGCGTTGTGGAGTTCCGGTGTCTCTCGCCTCCGTTACGGAATCGCCACCGTTTTTCCTTCTGTTGCCGAATGATATGCGGCTTCCGCGATTTCCAGCACCGCCTCTGCGTCCCGGGCGTCTACGGGCGCTTCTTTTTCACCGAGGCACGCCGCGAGGAAGTCGTTGAGGAAGGCCAGTCCCCAGCCGCTGCCGTACGCTTTCGGCACGTCACTGTGCGTGAAAAATGTCTTCCGGTATGGTGTTCCGAGGAACGCGGGATGGTCGGAATAGACTTCAAGCGGCGCGGTTTCGTCGTCGCCGGGTTGGAGCTTCATCCACCCCAGTTCTCCCCAGAATGTGAGCTGGGATTGCTTGCCCGCGGCGACTTTTCCGGAGCCGAGATAGTACCCGAAGTTCGCCGCGCCGACGGCACCGCCGTCGAGCTTCATGGCGAGGCCCACCGCATCCTCTACGTCGAACTCCACCGGGCTTACCCGGCCATACTGGGCGGCCACGCTGGTAACCTCCTCGTTCGTGACGTACCGCAGGAGGTCGAGGTAGTGGCAACCCAGCCAGATTACGTACCCGCCGCCCGCCCGGTCGAACCGGAACATCCAGCTCCCCTTCGGGTCGCGCAAGACTGCCTGCGTGGCCACGGATTGCACGTAGAATCCGTACAGCCGCCCCAGATACCCCGCCCGCAGGATGCGTCTCGCCTCCTGTACGCTTGGCCGGTACCGGTTCGGATACGACATCCCCAGCAGGAGGCGTTTCTTCGCCGCTTTTTCTTTGAGCGGCCTCCACTCCGCCGCGGTGCGCGCGCCGGTTTTTTCGCTGAACACGTGGAAGCCCGCATCGAGCACCTGCGAAATTGCCGCGGGAGCCGAGAAGTTATCCAGCGCCACCAGCACAAAGGCGTACGGCCCCTGATTCAGGCACGCTTCCACGTCCGTGGAAGTGCCGACCAGCTTTTTCCCGAGAACCTGGGCCGCCTGGTCGAAAATCCTCCCGCTGGAATCGCACACGTGCACTGAATCCACGCGTTTCATCACCGAAAACGTGCCGAGATACGCGCCCGCGTGGGGGCCGTCGGCCATGGTGATCAGGGCGACAGAAGTGCCGGCCATGGAATCCTCCCTTGGAAAAACCTGGTGTACATGTAAGAAAACTCTCTCCCGCGCTCTGACACAAGGACACGCCCCGCCCCACGCCTCAGGCAGACCTGCGCCCGCGTTGACGGAGTGCGCGCGCGCACGTACTTTCGTTAACCTCTGAAATCGGCCCTTCCCCGCGCCGACGAAAGGCGTACGTCGTGGTTGACCTGCATATCCATACGATCTGTTCCGATGGGAGGGAAACACCCGAAATCGTCGTGTACCGCGCCAGCCAGATCGGCCTTCTTGCCATCGCCGTCACTGATCATGACACGGTGGACGGGTCTATTCGTGCCGTGGCGGCGGCGACGGACACCATGGCAGTGCTTTCGGGAATCGAACTGAGCGCCGCGGAAGGGGAGTCCGCGGTACACCTCCTCGGGTACGGCATCGATCCTTTCGACAGCGCTCTCGGCGCGTTGCTTGAAACGATGAGGCGCGACCGGCACGTCCGCGCGGGGGAAATCGTCAGCCGCTTGCAGGCGATGGATGTTCCTCTCACGCTGGAATCCGTGGAACATGTGGCGGCGGGCTCGCCGATCACCCGGGCGCACGTTGCGGAGGCGTTGAGAAGAGAGCAGATGGTCGCCACGTATACCGAGGCGTTCGAGCGTTACCTTTCCGACGCGCAACCGGCGTTCGTGCTGCAGGAAAGCCTCTCCGCTTCGGAAGCGATTGCCGCCATTCACCGGGCCGGTGGCGTGGCATTCATGGCCCATCCGGGGGTTACCCGCCGCGATGAAATCATTCCGTCGCTCGTCAAAGCCGGGCTGGATGGTATCGAAGTTTATCACCCCAATCATGAACCGGCGGTGGAACGGTTTTACCTCAATCTTGCCGAGAAACACGGCATCCTCGTCTCGGGCGGTTCTGATTACCACGCCTCCTTCCGGGGAACCGATCGAATGGGAACGCCGTATGTACCGCGGGAAGTGTTCGATCGCATCGTGGAAGCCATTGATCTCCGCGCGGGCACCCGGAGTTCCGGAGACGACGATTCCGGCGACGGCTCCCTCGTCGGGCGTCCGCCCGGCGCACGTGCCGAGGCACCCGGTTCGCATTCCGGGTAACCGGCAGGAGCTCTGCGTACGTGGCAAAAATCGCGTTCAGTCGCGCGGTTCTTGTTCTCCCCCTGCTCTCCGTGCTCTGCGCGAGGGCCGGCGCATCTTCCCCCGCGGACTCGGTTTCCCGCGCTCTGCGTGCGGGCCGGTGGCAGGTGGCGGAGCGCCTTCTGAACACCTCCGAGACCTCTCCGGACACGAATCTCTCGCGGATGCGTCGTGGAATCATCTATCTCGCGACGAACCGCCCGCGCGAAGCGGACTCTGTTCTCGCCGCGGTGGAGCTTCCCGCTTCGCTGGCGCCGTACCGGGAGTACTGGCGCGCCCAGGCATGGCAGCGCACGGGCAACCTCGATCAGGCGTGGGCGGCCTTCGACCGCCTCGCGGGAGCCGGTATACCTGCCGTCAGTGATTCCGCCCAGTTCGCCGCGTTGCAGGTGGCCACCGCCGCGGGCAACAGGCAACGGATCCTGCGTGCGGCCACCCGCCTCACGGAACGGAGCGACAACCTCGCGGCTGCGGGGTGGCTCTCCCTCATGGAGACGGACTCTGCGCGGTGGCGCGGGGCGTGGGATGCGCTCAGAACCCGGTACCCGCGCACCGTTGAGGCGTACCGCGCGGCGGAACAGGCGCAACAACGCGGATGGCAACCCTCCGGCGCCGATAAGCTGGCGCTGGCCGAGATTTACTCCCGGCGCGGGCAGGTTGCCGCAGCCATGCGCTGGTGGAACGATGCGCTTCAGGACTCCGCCCTTGCGGCCCGGCGAAACGAAATCCGGTTCACCGCCGCCGAGTATCTCGTCAACCGGCGCCAGTTCGACGACGGCGAAACGTATCTGACCGCGCTGATCGCCGATTCCGGCGGGAACTCATTCCTCCCTCGCGCGTTGCGCCTGTACGCATCGTTGCACCTGAAGGCGAATAACGAGGCGCAGATGCGCGCGTGGGAGCGCACATTCGTAGACCGTTTCCCGCAGCACAGCCAGGTTCCCGCCGCCCTTCTGGCCATCGGCATGAGCTGGGAGCGGGAGGGCGATTTTTCCTCCGCCATCGCGACGTACGAAGAGATCATCAACCGGTTCCCCGACAACGCGCAGACCGAGGAGGCGCGGTGGCGGCTTGGCTTCTGCCAGTTCCGGCTTGGACGCTACGATGCCGCCCGGCGCTCCTTCTCCCCTCTCGCCCGCACCGCACGGGATTTTGTCGTCAAGGATCAGGCGGGGTACTGGCTTGCGCTGGCCCTGAAGGCGGAAGGGCGGGAAGACTCCGCGCGTGCCGTCTGGCGGCGCACCGCGGAGTTCTCTCCCCGGAGTTTCTATGCAGTCGCATCGGCAGTAGCCTGCGGAAAACCCGTCGTGAAGGGCAGGGCGGCCATTGATTCTGCGCGCCCTTCGACAGGCTCCTGCCCGGCGGGAGCAGGCTCAGGGACCGCGCAGAAGCCTCCGCCCGCTGCCCGGGGGTCAGTCGAAGCGCCCCAGCAGGTTCGAGGACGTGAAACCGCGTGGCCCGGCTACGCCGAGGCCGAATGGCTGGCCCTGCTGGGCCAGTGGCGCCTTGCTCGGGCAGTGCTGGAACAGCGCATTATCGGCGAGGCGAACACTATCGCTGAAATGGAATCGGCGGCCGATGCATTCGAATGGCTTGCAGATTATGGAACCTCCCTCAGATGGCGCTGGAAGGCCATGTGGAAGCGCACGACGGACGACCGCCATCACGAACTTGCGCCGGAGCTTCTTGCGCGGGTTTACCCCGATTTCTTTCATGACGAGGTGGTCGCGGCGGCGCGCGAGAACGATATCGAGCCGGCGCTCGTCTGGGCGATCGTCCGGCAGGAAAGCGTGTTTGACCCCGAATCGCGTTCCAGCGCTGACGCCCGCGGCCTGATGCAGATCATCCCGGCGACAGGGGCGAAGCTGGCGCGCGAGGAAGGGCTCTCCGACTACACCGCGCAGGACCTCTACGACCCCGGTCTCAACATCCGCCTCGGTACGCGGTACGCCGCGCAGCAACTGCGGCAGTTCGGCAGCATTGACCTCATGGCGGCCGCCTACAATGCGGGCCCGCACAACGCCGTGCGGTGGAAAATGGACGACCCCGACGTCCAGCGCGAGGCCATCTCGTTTGGCGAGACGCGCAAATACGTAAAGCTTGTGCTCAGGAACTACTACGTCTACAAGGCCCTCTACGGCGATTAGAGCACCTTCTTCGCGTTCTTCGCGGCTTCGTGTGCCCCTCCCCATCTCGACGATTGACCCCGCGGTTTGTTTCCGGTACCAATTGGAGCATACACGAGAGGACGGTTTTTCTCCTCCGCGTTCGACGCCTTCCCGCGAGGCCTCAAAAGGAGACATCGCGATGAACGCACGCAAAGAGAACGTCTGCACGTTGGTGGCCATCCTGCTCGCCAGTACAGCGTACGCCGGGGCTGGCACGTGGGCTTCGGGCGCGCCTCTGCCGTCGGCGCGACAAGGAGCGGCTGCCGCCGTGATTGGCGGCAAAATCTACGTAGTGGGCGGGTACGACTGCTCCAAACCTCTGAGCAACGTGGAGATCTACGACCCGGCGACCAACAGGTGGGAATCCGGACCTGCGATGGCGCAGGCCCGTGCAACGCATTCCTGCGGCGTTATCGGCGGCAAGCTGTACGTCGTGGGCGGATACTCCGGCGACCGCGTATTGAATTCCCTCGCGATCTTCGATCCCGCAACGAACACGTGGTCCACTGGCCCATCCATGCCGACACCACGTTGCAACGTTTCGGCAGCGGTACTCGGCGACAAGCTCTACGTCGTCGGTGGAATGCCCGGCGGGGGGCCGGTAAGGTATGATATCCTGGAAGTCTTTGATCCCATCGAAAACAAATGGACGACAGGTCCCCCAATGCCGTCAGCCCGTGCCGGCCTCGCCACGGCGGTGATCGGCAACCGGTTGTACGTTATCGGTGGTGAAAGGGACTCTGAAAGGGGCTACCACTACCTCGACCTCCTCGAGATATTCGATCCAGAGACCAATATGTGGACAGCCGGCCCGCCACTCCCGACTCCCCGGTTCAGCCTCGGAGCGACCGTAGTGGATGGGAAACTCTACACACTGGGTGGGGGATGCGGTTTTGAGGATTCGAGCTGTCAGCAGGTGATGGAGGTCTACGATCCCGTTACCGGAACGTGGGTGGCCGGCCCTTTCCTGCCGACAGGCCGCTGCGACTTCGCAGTGGCAACCTGTGGAGGAAAAATCTACGTCATGGGGGGCTATGCCGTCCCAGGGTGCATGGATACGGTAGAGATTTTCGATCCGCGAGACTCACAATGCGGGGGTTCAGGGCGGTAGCCGTCCCCTGTGTCAGTCTCCGAGTGGCTCGACGGAAACGCAGTGAACGGCGAGCTGTATCGAGGAGCCCCAAGACACACCGGAAATCGGTGCCCGTGCCCATCGCACGGTAGGGCTGTCTCGCCGAGACAGCCGCGATCGGCCGCAACTTTTCGGCGGCCTCGGCGAGGCCGCCCTACCTCACAACACCACGACCGCTTTCAACGCCACGCGCCGCGTCCACGTGTCGGCGCTGGGGTCACCAACGATGATGAACAGGTCGTAGCCCCGGCGAAGCACTTGCTGGTACGTCGCGTAACCGTTCAGTCCCGTGGTGCTCTCGATCAACCTCCCGGAAACTGCGTGCTCCGGCGTGATGTCAAACTGCGCCGTGCCGATCAACTGGTAGCGGTCGTCTGTGCCCCCCAGTGGCCGATCAACATGCCCGACCGGGTACACGTGGCGCACGCCCTGCGCACTCAGGCTGAGGGAAGTCTGGCGGCCGATTCGCGTGTTCTGGTAGGCAGAAACGAACCGGTAATCGGTGCCCTTCACTTTGCCCGCGGTCGCTTCGATGCCGCCTTCATGGCCGAATGAACGGCGGTTCCAACCGAGCCAGGCGTACAAGGTCCTGTCCACGTACGGGGGGCGATCAATCGCCTTTCCGTTCAGGGCCATCGCGACGTCCGGCGTAATGTCCGTCCAACCTTCCAGCGTCGCATCTTTGTGGTAAAGGACACCGTTAAGCCGCTCGGAATACTTGAGCTGCGCCCAGTATCCCACTTCGTTGAACCACCGCCGCTCCCGCCTTTTCTCCCATTCAATGGACGCGGTGATATCGCGCTGACCCGCATCAGCCGGGTTCAGAAGCCCTTCCACGGGGATGAACCCGTTGCTCAGGATGCGCCCGCCCAGTGCATAACCGTGTGTCCCGTTCCCGACATGGCGGTTCCAGTGGAACTCGAAGTCATACCCGTTCGCCGTGTCGCTGGCAGTTCTTGTGAAGCCGCCCTGTGTGCTGTAATGTTCTTCGCGGTCTCCCACCTGCCGTGTGAACCGGGCAATAGACACAAACATGAGGTGGTCGGTTGCCATGGGTGTTCCGGGCGGGTGAGGGGCATCCGCGGGGCCATGCCGCCAGGCCATGTGCTGGTCGAAATTCCACGCGTCCGATTTCTGCCAGGACCATTTTCCGGCAGTATGCACCACGCGGTTCCGGTCGTAGGCGGTCAGGAGGCCGACGCGGCTTCTGCCAAGCTGTCCGAACAGTTTCCCGCCGCCGTACATCTCCCCTATGCGCTGGCTGTAGAAGATCCAGCTTTCCGGGTAATAGGCTGCTCCCTCGGTGACAAACGGGCGATTATCGGCGCGCGCCTGCTCGTTGTAGGAGAAATCGAGACCCAGTACGCCAGATTCGATGTTGCGGTAATCAGGGTACGCGGTGGCGAGAAGGGTCAGACCGGAGCCGGTGGTGTATTTGATGTCCGCCCCGGCATACGTGCTCAGGTCTCCACCCACGCGCTCCGCCACGATGTACGGCATCAGCGCGGGCCTCCGGCGTTCGACCGGCCACACGATCCCTTCCCAGTTGCCCGTTTTCGTATCATCGCGGACGCGACCCATGTTCGGCCACGTCATTTCCTCCTGCAGGCGCGGCAGCCACCTGTGGGCAGCCACCCCGATGGTGTGTGGGCCGGCCGGCCGGCCGAAAATCACCATGGGAATCACCATTTCCACCGACCACCCCGCGCTATCCACCCGGGCTGCGGCGAGCCAGTCGCCCTGCCATTCGACTTTGCTCGGGCTGCCGTCAGGGATCGTCGTCGCCTGCGTGCCACGCGGCGTGACTATGAACAGGTAGCTGTTGGCATGGAGGTGCTGAATGTCGAAGTGGATCGCGAAGTGGTCGTCGTTGGTGTACTGGCCGTCGCGTTTCGTCTCCGCCATGCGGATCTGCCCGGGGTATCTGTCGCCCATCCGCGCGGCCACATAGAGATTGGCGGAATCACATGCGAGGAACACCGTGGTGGGTTCGCTGGGGGGGCGGTCGTAATCCACCACGTAGAAATCATCGAGGCGGACGGCCTCCGTCCAGACCGGATCGTCCAGGATACCGTCAAGGCGGGGCGGGGCGGACGCCCAAACCGCCCGGATGACGGGAGCCCCAAGCGAATCCCGCGGGATGGACTCCGCCTCCGGGCTGGCCGCAAAGAGGAGGATCGACGCCGGGATGTATACCGCACACGCCCTGCTGATGCGCATAAAACCCCTGTGAACGCGGAGAATCTACGCGAAACCGTTTTCCGCGTGTTTCTTCGCAATCGCTTCCGCCAGGGCGTCCACTGCTGCAAGATCGTCCGCCGATGGTGCGCCTTTCACCATCACCGGCTCCAGGACCTCCGCCTTCAAACCCGCCAGCGTTTCCGCCAGCATGTCCACCGTTTTGCCGCCCCACCCGTACGAGCCCACCACGGAGATGAACCGCGCCTTCGGCTTCAGGGCGTTCGCAAGATATGCGGCATACAGGGCAAGCGGGTGGGGGCCGTTCAGCACGGTGGAGGTGCCTACCACGATTGTTCCCGCATCCACGAGCGCCATGGCAAGTTTTCCAACGTCCGTGACCGCGAGGTTGAAAAGCTCCACGCGCACCCCGCGATCTACCAGCGATGCGGCGAGATGTTTCACCATGCGCTCAACACTGGCGTGCATGGACACGTAAGGGACCACCACCACGTTGCCGGGGGCGCCGGAAACCCATTGCCGGTAGGCCTCAACGATCCATTCCGGCTTGTCGTACACCGGCCCGTGGCTTGGCGCGATGACTTGCGCATCCAGCCCCCCGATCTTTTCAAGGTTCTTCTGGATGATCGTGCGGAACGGCATCATGATTTCCGCATAATACCGCTTGGCGGCCTCGTATACGCGCGCCTGGTCTTCTGCGAAAAGATCGCCGGTTGCCAGGTGTGAGCCGAACAGGTCGCAACTGAAGAGGATTCTGTCCTCCTCGAGGTATGTCACCATCGTTTCCGGCCAGTGCACCCACGGCGTGTGGATGAATTTGAGCGTCTTGTCCCCGAGGGAGAGAGTCTCCCCGTCGGTGACCGTCGTGATGGCGGTTTCCGGAAGGTCCAGAAGGTCCAGCAGCATGCCTTTGGCTTTCGGCGAGGCGAGGATTTTTGCCCCGGGGAACTGCTTTGCCAAAAGGGGCAGGGTGCCCGAGTGATCCTGCTCCGCGTGGTGGCTGATGAGGTAATCCACCCGTGCAACGCCATCGAGCTGGCGCAACAGTTCGTCGGCCATGGCGGGGTCAACCGCATCCAGCAGGGCCGTTTTTTCACTTCCTTCCACGAGGTAGGCGTTGTACGACGTCCCGTCAGGCAGCGGTATCAGTGAATCAAACAGACGCCGGTCCCAGTCGATGGCGCCCATCCAGTACACGCGATCGGCAATCATCCTTTTTTTCACGTACTCGGTCTCCTGTTATTCGAGAGCATCAATACTGACTTTCCGCTCTAAATTTCCAACCCGCCGCCGCACGTACGCAACCACCGAACCGTCGCGCCTCGCTCCGTTGGCGCGCGCGTAGGCGGGATGCAGCCCTGCAGATGGCTTCTCAACGTTGCGTCTGCGCCACCTCCCGAGCGATACTTTCCACTGTGTGTACCTGTTCGCTCCCACGCTTCCTTCACGGAATACCAGACCGCACATGACAACGTCTGAAACCCGCCTGACACCGATGCTTGAGCAGTACATGGCGGTGAAGCGGAAGCACCAGGACAAGCTCATCCTGTTCCGCATGGGCGATTTCTACGAAACGTTCTTTGACGACGCGGTCGAAGTGTCGAAAATCCTTGGCATTACGCTCACCTCCCGCAACCACGGCAAGGAGGGGGATGTTCCGCTGGCCGGAATCCCCCACCACGCGCTGGGAAGCTACAGCGACAAACTCACCCGCGCCGGGCGCAGTTTCGTCATCGTCGAGCAACTTGAAGACCCGCGAAAAGCGAAGGGGATTGTCAAGCGCGGGGTGACGGAGGTTGTCACCCCCGGCACGACGCTCTCCGAGACACTGCTGGAGGAAAAACGGAACAACTTCCTGATCGGTATTTCGGTGAACGGTGGGTTCGCCGGAATTGCGGAGGCTGATCTTTCCACCGGCGAGTTCCGCGTCACCGAAGTATCCGCGAACGAGTTGTTCGCGGAAGTGCGCCGTATCGGGCCGGCGGAGGTTCTGGCGGCGCGCTCGTGGATTGCGGAACACCGGCAGGCTTTTTCGCGGCAGGTACCCGGTCCGGTTCTGACGCCGATGGAGGACTGGGCATTCGGCATCGCGGTTGCGCGGGAGCGGCTGCTGGAGCATTTCAAGGTCACATCGCTCAAGGGGTTCGGCGCGGAGGAGCTGACGGCCGGTACGGCGGCGGCGGGGGCGGTGCTCGCATACCTGCAGGAAAACCAGCTTACCAGCCTTGACCACATCCGCCGGCTGAATGTCATCCAGCGTGCGCACCATTTGATTCTGGACGAAACCACGCAGCGAAACCTGGAGCTGTTTTCGTCGCTTTCCGCCTCCAACCCGAGGGCGACGCTGATCGGCGCCATAGACCAGACGCTCACCCCGATGGGCGGACGGCTGCTTCGCCAGTGGATGATGCGGCCATTGAAGGACATCCCGCAAATCAGTGCCCGGCTCGACGGCGTAGGATGGTTTGTGGAGAGGAGCATGGAGCGCGGTCAGGTGCGCGACATGCTCGCCAGGGTGCGCGATATCGAGCGAATCATGGCAAAGGTATGCTGCGGGCGCGCGGCACCACGCGAGCTTGCCACGCTGGCAGCCAGTCTGGAGGCGGCGCAGCCGCTTTCCGCCACGTTGAGGGACGCGGAGGTGGACCTCGTCCGCCATGCCGCCGGGGAAATGGGCGATACCTCCGAAGTCAGCACGCTCATACGGCAGACACTGGAGGATGATCCCCCGGCAACGCTTTCGGACGGGGGCGTGATACGGCGGGGGGTGAGCGCCGACCTGGATGAATTGCGCGAGATCGGGCACGGGGGCAAGGAGTGGCTGCTCAAACTGCAGGCGGCGGAACGGGAGCGAACTGGCATCCCGTCGCTGAAGGTTGCCTTCAACAGGGCATTCGGGTACTACATCGAAATCAGCAACGCGCACCGCGAGAAGGCCCCGCCGGATTACATCCGCAAACAGACGCTCGTGAATGCAGAACGCTACATCACGCCGGAGCTCAAGGAGTGGGAATCGCGCGTTATTGGTGCGGAGGAGCGGGCGAACAGTCTGGAATACGAGCTGTTCACCCGTCTCAGGGATTCCGTTGCAGCCCGCGCGGACGCCGTGCTCCAGCAGGCGCGGGCCATCGCGCTGGTGGATGTGCTGGCAGCCCTCGCCGAGACGGCGTCGCGGAACAACTACCATCGGCCTGCCGTGGCGCTGGACGACGTAATCTCGATCGAAAACGGCCGCCACCCGGTGGTGGAGATGCTGCTTCCGAAGGGGTCGTTTGTACCGAACGACACCTACCTCGCCAATCCCACGGACCAGATCATGATTATCACCGGCCCCAACATGGCGGGGAAGTCCACGTACCTGCGGCAGACGGGGCATATTGTCATTCTGGCGCACATGGGCTCGTGGGTTCCCGCCGATAAGGCACACATCGGCGTGGTGGACCGGTTGTTCACCAGGGTCGGTGCCCACGACAACCTTGCCGGCGGGGAAAGCACCTTCCTTGTGGAAATGCACGAGACCGCGAACATTCTCAACAACGCAACCCCGCGCAGCCTTCTTCTGTTCGACGAGGTGGGCCGGGGTACAAGCACATTCGACGGGCTTTCTCTGGCGTGGGCGATCGTCGAGTATCTTCACGGAACTCCGCACAAAGCGGCGAAAACGATGTTCGCCACGCATTACCACGAACTGGTGGAGCTTGAGGACATCCTTCCCCGCGTGAAGAATTACAACGTCACGGTGCGTGAGTGGCAGGACGAGGTGATCTTCCTGCGGAAAATCGTGCGGGGCGGGTGCGACCACAGCTACGGCATTCACGTCGCTCAGATGGCGGGGTTGCCGGAGAAGGTCATTCAGCGCGCGCGGGAAGTGCTCGCCTCCCTTGAGGAGAAAGACGACTCCCTCCACCGGGAGCTGGGCGCGCCCGGCGGATCGGAAGCCGAGGGAGCCTCATCCGGCGGGGATGCCGACGCGGAACAGATCGGGCTGTTTGCTCCCAAACCGCCGCCTGAGCACCCCGTCCTGGAGGAGATACGCCAGCTCGACCTGATGAACATGACGCCGCTTGAGGTGATGCGGGCGGTGGATACGTGGCAGCGGAGGCTTGACGGGGAGCGTGATCGCGGTTCGGGTTGACATGCCCGGCAGAAATGAGCTACATTCGTTCACTTTTGCGGAGTCTGGATTGGAAGGCCACGCGTACCACCGGGCGGAGGGGAGAGACGATGGTAGGAGAGAAGCTGCTGGCTGCCGGCGTAATTACGCAGTCGCAACTGGAACGGGCGCTCATGGAGGCCAAGAAGAACGGGGAACGGGTGGGCGACACGGTAGTTCGCCTCGGATTTGCCACGCGCGATCAGGTGGAAGCCGCCCTCAAATAACCGGCCGCCGGCGGCGCTCATTTCCGACGGAGACACATCTATGCCCGGTTCGGTGGTGGTGGTGGACAGGGATGACGAGATGCGCGACCTTTTCCACGCGGTGTTGACCCGGGCCGGTCATTCGGTTCGTACGTATTCCCGTCTGGATGAGCTTTCCGCCGCGCCGGAGGCGCCGCCCGACGTGCTCATGGTGGACGCCGCATGCGCTCCGAATGGCGATCTGTCGGCGCTTGCGAGCCATTTGCCGGCGCACTACTCCACCAGTGAAGTCGTCTATCTTGTCAATTCCTCGGAGAGTGCCCTCAAACGTCAACTCGAACGGGGAAGGATGCGTCACTTCGTCCGTCCGTTTCAGATCGAGGACCTCAGGGAACTTGTCAGCACGCTGCTTGAACGCAGATCCCCCGCGCGGAGGTGAGGAATATGGCGTCGCCGACGTTTCAGACGTCTGCTTCCGAGCCTCCTCCACGACGCATCCGCGTCCTGCCGAGTCAACTTGCCAATCTGATTGCCGCCGGCGAGGTGGTGGAGCGTCCGTCCGCGGTGCTCAAGGAACTGCTCGAGAACGCGCTGGACGCAGGCGCCCGGCGGGTTGTTGTGGAGCTGGTGGCCGGCGGGCGTCGGCTCGTTCAGGTAAGCGACGACGGCCACGGCATGAACCCCGACGACGCCGTGCTGTGTTTTGAGCGCCATGCGACGTCGAAGATCGCCGCCCCCGGGGACCTGAACGCGATCCACACCTACGGGTTCCGCGGTGAGGCGCTTCCCAGTATTGCGGCGGTAAGCCGAACCACGCTCCAGACATGCGCGGACGACAGCGGCCTCGGCACCGAAGTGATTATCGAAGGCGGCCAGTTGCGCGCGGTGCGCGAAGTCGGCCGCACGAGAGGCACCACCGTTACGGTGCGGGACCTGTTCTTCAACACGCCCGCGCGGCGCAAGTTTCTTCGCACTGACGCCACCGAACTCCGCCATATTCTGCGCGAAATGACCGGCCTCGCGTTGACGAAACCCGATCTTGGGTTCACCCTGTCGCACGGCGGGCGCGTGCTGCTGGAATGCAATCCCGTTTCAACCTGGCAGGAGCGTGTACGGACGGTGTTTGGCCGCGAGATGCTGCTGCGGAGTATTCCCGTGGATAAATCGGACGGCACCGGCCGATTGTACGGTCTCCTTGGGCGGCCGGGTGATTCGGGAGGCGGGTATACCGAGCAATTCCTTCTCGTGAACGGCCGTTCAGTTCAGTCGCGCGTATTTCGCAAAGCGGTGGTCGACGGCTTCGAAACCACCACGGAGAGCGGCAGGCAGCCGTTTTTTGTGCTGTTTCTGGAACTGGACCCGGCGGCGGTGGATGTCAATGTGCACCCGCAGAAGCGCGAAGTACGGTTTCGGGATGACCGCGCCGTGTACGACCTCATCTTCTCCGCAGTCCGCAGCGCCTTCTCGGATACTGCGTCCCGCGAACGCGGCGCCTCGCCTGAAAGGCCCGCGGAGGAACACACCCGGCCCCTTACCGCGGGCGACCAAACCCGCGAGGAAGCTCCCTCCGCCGAACCGGCCCCGAGCGGGATCCCGAGTTTCTGGAACGCACCACCGGACCGCCCGTATGTTCCCGCGATGGCAAAAGGTGCCGACCGGTTCCATCGGCTGTCGGATGGCGACGCGATCTACCTGCCAGGCACCGGTTCCGCCCGGGCCGCGTTCTTTGCGCTTCCCGACATCAAACCGAGCCCGAAAGAACGCGCGGAGGATGCCCGGACGGCCCAGGTAGCCCTGGACCTCGTGAGCAAGAGCCCCGGATCGTTCAGCGCCTCGGAAGGGCTGGAAGCGATCGCGGCATCGGAACTGAAGGAAACGGTCTGGCAATTTCAGCGGAAGTACATCTTCGTCAACACGCGGGACGGCCTCTGGATCATTGATCAGCACGTGGCGCATGAGAGGATTCTGTACGAAGAAGCAATGGCAGGGTTCGCCGGCGATGTACCGGCATCGCAGCAGTTACTTTTCCCCACAGTGATTGAACTGACTCCCGAACAGGACGCGGTGTTCGATGAGGTGGAGGAGATATTCACCTCTCTGGGCTTCGGCATTCGCCGCCTTTCGGACCGGAAAATCGAAGCGGACGCCTACCCCGGAGCACTCCACAACTGGGAAGACGGCAATGTCATCCGGCGTATGATTGACGAGATGAGGGAACTCGGCTTCAGACGCACGGGGTTGAAAGAACAGATCGCAATTGCGTATTCGTGTCATGCCGCGGTGAAATCGGGGGAGCATCTCCCGCCGGCAACGATGCGCTGGCTCATCGAACGGCTGTTTGCAACCTCTATGCCCTACGTCTGCCCGCACGGGCGGCCGATCATCGTGAAAATCGAGACGGCCGAGCTGGATCAGCGGTTTGGGCGCGTGTAGACGCGGACGCAAAAGGAAACGCATGGAACGGGTGCTGTTCATTTGCACGGGGAACTCCTGCCGGAGCCCCATGGCGGCCGGGATTTTCAACCGTCTCGCGAAACAGAGGAAAATCCGCGACATTGTAGCCGAGTCCGCAGGGGTGTTTGCGATGGAGGGCCTGCGGGCATCCGCCTCGGCGATTACGGTGGCCCACCGGCACGGGATCAACCTCAGCCGGCACCGTACCCGTCCGTATACTCCGGAAATCGGTGAACAGGCGTCCCTCATCCTTACCATGACGGCCGAACAGTGGTATTGTGTAACAGAGTCCACCCCGCGTGAGAAGACGTTCCTCCTCACCAATTTCGCCACGGTGGACAACCCCGGTATTGACATCGTAGATCCCTACGGCGGGTCGCTGGAGACGTACGAAGAAGTGTTCGCGGAACTGGAGCGCGAGATTCTCCGCGCGTTCGACGCTATCGTGGAATGGGTGGAGGCCCACCCGACGGGATGAGAGTACGCGGAACTCGTCGGACCGGTGATCGACCAGGAGTCCGCCTGATCAGGCTCGCAATATTCCTTTGTGTCCTCGCCGCGCGCGCGGCGGCCGCTCCGTTCGGCCCCGGCGAACTCCTGGTATTCGATCTTAAATGGCAATTCGTCAGGGGCGGGATGGCAACGATGAGCATCCACCCCGTTCCGGGCGACACGAGCCTGTGGCAGATCCGCACCCGGGCGCGTTCCGTGGGGGTGCTGGACGTGTTCTACACGGTCCGTGATACCCTGAGTTCAACGGTCCGGCGATCAACGCTCCTCCCCGTCCGTTACGAGAAACTCCAGCACGAAGGGTGGTATCACCGCGACAGCACGTACGTCTTTGATCAGGACCGGAACACCGTTGCACGGTTTTCCCGAGGGAGGCATGTGGGCGTGCTCTCGTTGCCGGGAGAAGTGCACGATATCCTGTCCTCGCTCTACCGCGTCCGCAGTTCGCCCCTGTCCGTGGGTTCCTCTGTGTCCGTTCGCGTGTACGAGGGCGGAAAACTGTACAATGCGCGGGTGAATGTGCTTCGGCGGGAACAGGTCACCGTTCCTGCCGGCACCTTTTCCTGTATCGTTGTCGAACCGATATTACAGTCTGAAGCGATTTTCGTTCAGAGAGGGCGACTGTGGATCTGGCTTACCGAAGACGCACGAAGGCTCCCTGTGTTGATGGAAAGCGCGATTCCGGTAGGAACCATTCGCGCGGAACTTGTTTCGTTCCTGCCGGCGTCCGGCACCCCGGCGTCAGGCACTCCGGCGTCAGGCACGTCGCCGTCCTCTTCCTCGCCGTGATAACCGGGTTTGCCCTTGCGGCCTGCGGCGCACCCCGGTCCCCCGAAACCGCGCCCGCGGTCGGAGAACGCCCCTTTTCCTTCGACCCGGCGGAGCATGGTCCCGGACCGTTGCCCGAAGATGTGGAAGAGACGATCCGGTCGCTCCGCCCCCCGCCCGCCCAGGTGGATACCCCTGCAGTAGTTGCCGCCCCGGCAAAGCGCGACACGTTGTGGACGACGGCCAACGGGTACCGCATCCAGATATTCACCTCCACCACGCGGGAGCTTGCGGAGGCGGAAGCATTGAAAGCGCGGGAGCGGTTCCCGGCGGATTCCGTCTACATACTGTTCCAGTCGCCGTGGCACCGCGTTCGCGTGGGCGACTTCGCCACGAGGCAGGAGGCCGAGGACAAGATCGTCGAGGCGAAGGAGAAGGGGTACCCCGACGCATTCTGGGTCCGCAGCCAGATACGCGTGATGAGCCGGTAGCATAACGCATCCGCCGCGAACAAGAGATTCCTCGCCTTCTGTCACTGCGTTCGTTCGGCTCAGAATGACCGTGTTCTCGGGGGAGCGTGAAAACGACGTCATTCTGAGCGCAGCGAAGAGTCTCTCCGGTCCCCCACCAGCCCGCCGTCATTCCCGCGTCCTCTTCCGAGCACGAAGTGCACCGGGAACCCGGAGAAGCGACACCGAGGATTCGGTGGCGTCCGTTTCAGCCGTCATTCCCGCGAAAGCGGGAATCCAGAAGTCGCTCAGCCCAGTTGCACCAACTGTTGCTTGTTGTACCGCGGGGCCCTTCCGCGCCCAAGCGCGTTCCGGGACCCGCACGGCGAGCAGGAGATTTTTCGCCTTCTCTCACTGCGTTCCCTCGGCTCAGAATGACGTCCTTCTTCCTTTTTCCCCCTGATTGGCTGTCATTCTGAGCGCAGCGAAGAGTCTCTCCGGTCCCCCACCAGCCCGCCGTCATTCCCGCGTCCTCTGCCGGGCACAGGAGGAATGCGGCAGCCCGCACGCCGCGCCGACCGGCTTCAAAAGCACGGTTTTCCGCCAGCGGGGGGCCTTCGCGCTTCCCCGGGCCGCCCGGCATCCGTAAGCAGAAGCAATCCGCCCCCGGCACTGGCGGAGGCAGGTTGTCCCCCGGGGGGCTTGGCACCGCGACTGTCCCGCCTCACTCTTTCACTCAGAACACGTCCCCCGTTCCCCCACGGAGACCACATGGACACCACAGCCGCATGCATCGAATGCGTGGACGACAACCTCATCCGCGCGCGTCTTTTCCATATCGCCAAGGACCCCATCCCCTGTCGAACGCTGGTGTACACCCTGCCGGGCCACCAGAAATGCACGCTGCACGAAGCCGACGACTTCATCGCGCAGTCGCTTGAGGCTTGGGGGTACACCGTGCTGCGGGAACCGGTGCAGGTGCAGGCCTACCGCAGAAACTGGGACGTCGAGGGCCACGCCACGTATGCCTCACCGCAGCCTTCCGACCCGTGGTACACCGCGTACAACGTATACGGGATGGTGCAGGGCTCGACGTGTCCGAAGGAACTTATCGTCGTCATCTCGCACAAGGACTCCCAGAGCTGGATGGTGAACACCGCCGGCGCATATGACAACGGCATTGGTACCGTGGCCAACCTCGAAATCGCCCGGGTGTTGCAGGGGTACACGCCGAAGCGCACCCTCTGGTTTGTGTTCTGCAACGAAGAGCACACGCCGTGGACAAGCGCGGTGACGGCGCAGCGCGTGAAAGACGAAGGGTACACGCTGGTGGCGGCGTTGAACGTGGACAGCCTCGGCGGAAGGTCGGCAGAAGACCGGAGAGCCGGGATCAGAACCAACGCCACGAGGTTCGTAACCGACGGGGGCGAGCGCATCGCCGATCTCATGGCGCGGCTGAACGAAGAACTCGGCATTGGCCTGCGGCAGACGAAGCATCGGGGCGAATTCCCGAATGACGACGACGGCTCATTCATCAAGGCAGGCATGCCGGCCGCGGTGGCGATGGTGGGCTCGTTCCCGTATGCGGAACCGAACTATCATCTGGCCTGGGATGTGGCGGAGCTGGTGGATATCGAAAATGCCCGGATGGCCACGCAACTGGCCCTTGCCACGCTGCTCCATCTGGATGAAAACGGCCCTGTGTAGGCCACCGGCGACCGAAAACTTGACAAGTATGCCCCGCGCGGGTATGTTTAGGGAGGGTTTGGCACTCCAAGGTGGAGAGTGCTAAACCGGATGCTGAAATCCGGTAGCCCGCCCCGCCGGTGGCGGGCCACAACGACCGGAGGGTAAATGGCAATGCGACCACTTACTCCACGAGAAATCGCGGTGCTGACGGCGGTTGTGCATGCGCACACCGAATCGGCGGAACCGGTGGGCTCCCGCACGATTGCGCGGCAGTACCTGCACGATCTCAGCCCGGCGACCATCCGCAACACCATGATGGATCTGGAGGACATCGGATTCCTTCATTCGCCGCACACCTCGGCCGGCAGGGAACCGACGGCCCGGGCATACCGGTACTACCTCGACGAAGTCATGGAACCGGCGCGCCTTGGGCGTTCCGATAAATCGGTGTTCGACGAGCTCCTGACAGAACGCCAGTGCGCGCGGGACGCGGATGTGGTCCTTTCGTGCGTCTCCAGAGCGCTCGCGCGGGTTTCTCGCCTCATCACGGTGGCGTTTCTCCCGACGTTTGACAACGGCGTGTTGCGGCGGATCGAGCTGGTTTCGCTGGGAGAAAGCCGAATCTTGGTGGCTCTTGAGATCAAAGGCGGCCCCGTTCACACGCTGACGCTGGAAATGGATGAACCCGTTGCGCAGGGCCTGATCGGCGAAACGGCACGCATCCTGAACGAACGGCTCAGCGGCCTGACTATCGGCCAGATTCGCGCGTCCATCACGGAACGGTTGAGCGGCATTTCCGGTGGCGAACAGCACGTGATCAACGTGTTCCTGCGCGAAGGCTCGGACATTTTCGACCTCGATTCGCGGACGAACGTTCACCTGGAAGGCCGCCCGAACATCCTTGCACAACCGGAGTTCAGCGACCACACCCGCCTGATGCAATTCATGCGCCTTCTCGACGAGAAAGCACTGATTCAGGAACTCCGCCGCCGCGGCGCCTCGCGCAGGACGCAGGTGTCCATCGGAACCGAAAACAGTCTGCCGGAGCTTGCCGATTGCAGCCTCCTGACGCGAGGGTACCGGGCGGGGTCTCTCTCTGGTACGCTGGCCATTGTCGGGCCGATGCGCATGCCGTACCGCCGCCTTGTCGCGGTTCTGGAGCACGCCGGAGGTGTTGCCGAAACACTCATGAGCTGACCGCGCGATCCGGCGGCCCGGCAGCACGCTCACCCCGGCGGAAAGGACTTTCGTGAGACGGTGGTCGCGCATCCTCTGCGGCATTCTGCTGGCGGCTCCCCTCCTGTGGCCCGGTTGCTGCGGAGACTGCATCGTGGGCTTCAACCGCCGGTGCCCGGAAGTGATCGCCGATGTTCCCCGACACACCCCGAATGCGTTTTTCGCCTGGGCTTACGGTGGGCACGCCGGGTTCGAACGCGCACCCGCCCAGCCGGTAACCATCCTCTTCCAGAAAAAAGCCGGTGCCGACTCCGGTTATTTCCAGCTGTCGTGTTCCCCCGGCGGTGACGCAAATTACTGCGGCGTAGTGAACCGTTTCTGCGTGGACGCCGTCGCCTTCGACACCGCGTACGGCCTCGCGCGCTATCGCACCCCCGATTCCCGGGGAAGCCCCGCGAATGACCCGGCCTATTACATTGCCCTCCCCACCGACTCTGTCACCATCACCTCCAACCGCATCCAGTCGGCCATATCCAGTTCTCCGACGGTGTACGACACGACGCTCGTGACGCTCTACGCGAACACCACCGCCGATCCGCCCACTCTGACGCCCGACAGAACGCCGCTGGTGACGCTGGCGTGGTCCAGATACCCTCTTGCGACGCAGGCGGTGCTGTTGACGAACGACGCGCAGGGTAATCTCCTTTCAGGCGTGGTGATACTGGCAGGGACCACCGCCAGCCCCACCACGTGGACGTACGGCACGCCGGGCGCGAGGACCCTCCGTTCCAGTCAGCCGGTGCAATCCGGCACACCGTGTACGCTCACCGTCTGGCTCCTGAACGATGCACACTGGAGCCTCGCCGTGGATCAGGTCACCTTCACGCCGCAGTGACTCCCGCCGCGAGGCCCGCATGACAAAACGCGAAGTGGTTCGGATCGCCCTCGAAGGCCGGAAACCTCCCTATGTGCCCTGGTCATTCGGTTTCACGGTTGAAGCCGAAGCGAAGCTGCGCGCGCACTTCGGCACAACCGACCTCGACCCCCTCCTCCAGAACCACATCCTCAGCCTCGGCGAAGGCGTGGGTTACTTTACCGATGTGGGAAACGGATGTGTCAGAGACGTGTTCGGTGTCGTCTGGAACCGCACCGTGGATAAGGACATCGGCGTGGTCGCCAACTGCCTGCTGCCGGAACCCACGCTGGCAGGATTCGAGCTCCCCGATCCGCTCCACCCGCGCTTCTTCGAAAACATCCCGGCCCAGATAGAGCGTTTCGGCGATCGGTTCCGCCTGTTCTGCATCGGTTTCTCCCTCTACGAACGCGCGTGGACCATGCGCGGCACCGCGAACCTGCTCGTGGACATGATCGAGCACCCGGGTTTCGTTCGCGACCTCCTGCGGATGATCGCGGACTACAACATCGCCCAGGTGCGGGAAGCCTTGCGGTACGATATTGACGCCGTTTATTTCGGCGACGACTGGGGTCAGCAGCGCGGCCTGCAGATGGGCTACCCGCTCTGGCGCGAGTTCATCTACCCCGAACTGAAACGCATGTACGGCGTGGTGCGCGAGGCAGGCAAATTCGTGGTGATCCACTCCTGCGGCGACGTGGACGAGCTGTTCGACGATCTCGTCGGCATCGGGCTGAACTGCTTCAATCCGTTCCAGCCGGAAGTGATGGACGTGGAGCGCCTGATGAACCGGTACCGGGGGCGGTTATCCTTCTTCGGCGGGCTGTCCACACAGAAAACACTGCCCTACGGCACCGTGGAGGACGTGAAAGCGGAAACCCGGCGGCTGCTGGAACTGGGCCGTGAAGGCGGCTATATCTTCGCCCCGGCCCACGCCGTGGAGGGCGACGTGCCGCTGGCAAACATGCTTGCGTTCATCGAAACCGTGCAGGCGCAGAAAGGGTTTTGAGCTTTGGAGTGCGGCGGCGAGCCGCCGCTTTCAATTGACACCGGCCTGAAGCAGCGAAGCTACCCACCAAGATTGACGATCAACTCACTCCCGAATTTCACTCCCGCGACGTCGCAGGCCCGTTCGATGAAACGTTGGATGCTGTTCCGACTCAGATTGGCAACAATCCACCACCCCGACGACAACCTGTGTGCAGCTTGCTTAATTAAATCTGGTCGTCCGGGAAAAAGTTTGTTCGGGTCTTTGTCGATGTACCGACGCGTCCTTCCTTGTGGCAATTCGGAGAACCGTTGCAGGAAAGTGGGGTCCGCTTTGGACAGCTCCTCGAAAACCTCAAACAACACGAGTATCGCGTAGCGAGCAGGATGCGCACGGCCACGAAAAACGAAACCGATCCCTTGTAGGGACTCGGTGGATTGATCTGCTGTGGCCGTTTTGGCAGCCGTTGCTGCTTTCGCCTTAGGTCCGAGTCGGTCAGGTGAAGGCCTCAGCAACAAATCGGCGCGCAAAAATTCAGCGACGGTACCCTGGTCCGGTTTGTACCCGCACAAACTCGCGACCTGATCCGCGAGCAACTCCAGAAGAAGGCTTTCCTCTTCTTCCACCAGTTTCGTCCATGCTTTGGGCAACGTGTCAATCATTAATCGCTGGCGGGACATGTTCCGGTAATCTTCCTGTGCGGACCGAAGCGCTTCGTGAGATTTGACCGCATCGTATTGCAAGTACCGGGTAAGGCGGGTCGCAGACTCCTCAACATCACGTTCCATCAGGTCAAGCTTGTAAACCCTCCTTTCATCGTAGTTCCCTTGTTCCGCCGGTAGAAAAAAATGCCAGAGCTGGCCGTCCGAAAGGATTACCAACGGAACTCCGGCATGAAACGCATACTCGAACAGCTGCCGTTCAGCTCCTTCGCTTTGACCGACGCCTTTCACCTCGACGAACGCGATCGGTTTCTCGGGAGGGTCGCACAATGCGAAATCCACTCGGCCACCTTTGACCGGGTATTCCGGAATCACAACCCGTGTGTCCCACGTTGGCCATCCCAGAGCCATGAGCAAGCGGAGGATTATTCCCTGGGAGACCGCAGCTTCGTTTCCGAACCTTTTCGCTTTCAGGCCTTTGCGGATTTCCTCGAGGTGATGCTCGATTCCCATGCGCTGCCCCCTTTCCCGTACGGCTTCCGGCAACCAGAGTGTATTCAACGTGTTAATAACGGGATAGGGAGCCGTCCGGTCAATAGCGGTTGCTGCAGTTTCTCTGGAATGTGGCGGCTTCCCTGCGCTTTCGAAGCCCAGCGAGCATTGTGGTCGCGGTCCTGCCGCGCAAAACGTTGGAAGGCAGGGCTGTCTGTGTGCACGGGTGTACACGACGCCGGGAAAGCCGAAAACCGGCAAATCCCGCGGCGGTTTCGGCGAAACCGCCCTACCAGTGAACTGATGCGCCCTGGAAGACCCAGCAGTCGCTTAGAACGCGCAAAGCCCGCCTTGCGCACTCC
>ERZ795061.679-NODE-679-length-34075-cov-5.922134_pt1 | contig 34075 bp, 25 predicted proteins | sample MGYA00375145_ERZ795061 | MGnify/ENA primary metagenome ERZ795061 (study PRJEB30190, sample SAMN05720144) | anaerobic digester metagenome | isolation source: active sludge of municipal wastewater-treating anaerobic digesters | place: USA | collected 2014-12-22 ... | reverse complement strand
CGTCATCGCCAGTACCTTGATGGACGGCCGGCGCATCAAGGTACTGGCGATGACGATCGACGGCGTGCGCCAGGCGGGGGAGCGTTAGGCAGGGAAGCGTTAGGCGGCGCCCGCCGCCCCTTCTCGCGTGCCCTCCGAAGTCGCCCCGAGGCGGGCGACGATGCGCGCGCACTGCACGATGGCCTCGACCATGCTCCCCGCATCGGCGATCCCCTGCCCCGCGATGTCGAGCGCCGTGCCATGGTCGGGCGAGGTGCGCGGAAAGGGGAGGCCGAGGGTGACGTTCACGGCGTGCCCGAACGAGGCCACCTTGATCGCGGTCATCCCCACGTCGTGATAGGGGGCGATGACCGCGTCGAAGGCACCGCGCATGGCGCGCACGAAAACGGTGTCGGCCGGGAACGGACCGCTGATCCCCGCCTCGCGCGCGACGGGGGCGAGAATCGTCTCGTCTTCACGACCGAACCGCCCGCCATCCCCCGCGTGCGGGTTGATCGCGCAGAGCGCGATGCGCGGCTCGGCGATGCCGAACCAGCGCCGCAGTCCGTCGCGCGTGACCTTCGCCGCCTGCAGAATCGCCTCACGAGTCACCGCCGCGGGAACGTCTCGCAAGGCGATGTGCGTGGTGGCCAAAACGACACGCAGCTTGTCGGAGGCGAGCATCATCGCTACCCGGCATCCCGTGAGGGCGGCGAGCATCTCGGTGTGGCCGGGGTAGTCATAGCCCCCGGCCAGGAGCGCCGCCTTGTCGATGGGGGCGGTCACGATGCCCCCCACCTCACCCGCCAGCGCCAACGCGACGGCGCGCTCGATGGCGAGCCCGGCGAGTCGCCCCGCGTCGCCTACCGACGACGTGCCGGGGTGCCAGCGCCCCACGTCGTGCCGCACCTCGAGCCCCGTCCCGCTTGGCCCCACGAGGACGAATGACCCCAGCGCGGCGACGCGCGGATCGCCTAACGCCTTGGCGACGATCTCGGGGCCAATGCCGCGCGGATCGCCGAGGGTGATGGCAATGGGGCGCGACATCGCGGGGCGACGGACCGAGAGGGGGGTGGCGTCAGTTCGGCTGGCTGGCGGCCGATTTCTTTTCCGCGGCGTCGAGCAGGACGGTCACGTACGTGTCCTTGCGCAGCCCGTCGAGCAGGCGGCGGTAGGACTTTTCCTGCGACAGCTGGTCGCGGATCTGGTTCCGCAGGTCCTGCACGGTGTACTCCCCTTCATCGACGACGTTCACCAACTGCGCGATGACGTACTTGGGGACGCCGCGCTGCTTGTCGTCGACCGGGAACGGCGTGATGAAGTCGCCGTTCTTCTTCCCCTCGAAGGCCTTCTGGTACGACTCGGGGAGGCGCGAGCGTTCGAACGGCTCGAGCACCCCCTTGGCTTCGTCGGACGCGGTGTCGTGGTAGCGCGCGACGAGCGTATCGAACGTCGTCCCCTTTTCCCAGAGGGCGAGCACCGAGTCGGCCCGCATGCTCGCGATGGCCACGTCGGCCGAATCGTACTTGGGCTTGATGAGGATGTGGCGCGCCTTGCGCTCCGCCGGCTGCACACGATCGACGCGGATGATGTGGAAGCCGAACTGCGTCTCCACGATCGGCGAGATCTGCCCCGGGGGGAGGAGGAACATCATCTCGTCGAAGGCGGGGACCATCTGCCCACGACGGCTCCACCCCAGGTCACCGCCCTGCACCGCCGACCCCGAATCCTCGGAGACCCGCTTGGCGATCTTCTCGAAGTCTCCGCCGGTGGTGAGGTCCTTGTAGATCGACTCCGCCTTCGCGTAGGCGATCTTCTTGGACGCCTCGGACGCAACGGTGGGGACGACGATCTGCCGGAAGGTGACGGTGGCCGGACGCTTGGGAAGTCGCTCGCGCTCGCGCCCGAAGGCCTCGGTGATCTCCTCTTCGGAGACGGCCACGGAGATCATCTTGCCGTCCTGCTTCATCTTGGCGACAAGGCGCTCCTGCAGCGCGCGGCGCCGGGCCTGATCGGTGAGCCAGCGCTTGTATTCCTCGACGTTGCCGAAGCCACCCCCCTTGAGGGCGGCGGCAAACTCCCCGTCGGTCTTGAAGTTGTCGCGCAGCCGCTTCATCTGCTGCTCGACCGTGTTGGTCAGGTCGGCGTCTTCGACGGTGATCGACGTATCCGCCTTGGCGCGCTGCACCATCACCTCGACGTCGATCATCTCCTCGATGATGGACTTGGCAAGGGCCAGCTGCGCGGTGGAATCCTCCGGGACCTGCAACCCGGCGGCGCGGCGCTGCGAGATCTCCTCGAGCACGTCACTCCACAGGATGGGCTGCTGCCCCACGACCGCGACGATCTTGTCGACCGGGATGTTGATCGGCGCCTGTGCGGCGAGTGACGTCGGCCACGACAGCACCGAGGCCGCGAGGGCCACCGTCGCCAGGGCGATCCGGGAGAGGAGTTTCATGCCCACAAGGTACACGAGGAAGGGTCGGGAAGTTCAACGCGGGCGACCCCGAAGGATCGCCCGCGCGTGAGACTCAACGGGGGTGAGCGCCTACTTCTTGGCGCTCGTGTCGACCGGCGGGGGGGCCGGCGGCGTCGCGCCCGGGACCGGAACCGCCGAGGGCGGGGTCTGCGCGGAGCGCGCGGAATCGGCCTTGGCTCGGATGGGCTGGGCGGCGGTCACGGCCTTGTCGAGCGCCGCCTGATTGATCTTCCAGTCGTACTTCTTGTGCAGCGCCTGCGCCAGCGGCGACGGGACCTCGACGAACTGGGCCTCTCCGTTCACGAGCTTGGCGAGGTAGGCGTCGACGCGAGCAGCCGCGAGGCGCTCCTTGCCGGCCTTGTCCTTGGCGCTATCGGCCAGGGCTTCGGGGCCGATTCCGAGCCCAGCCCAGGTGTTGCCGATGAGGGCGCGGAAGGACGAGCGGATCTCGTTGGTCTCGCTGCTGTCCGTCGTGACCTTCGCCTTCTCGGCCGCATCGAGGATCAGCTCGTTGCGCAGCAGGTTGATGACGAACGTCTTCATCAACGAGTCCGGGGCCTGCGCGATCTGGCCGCGGATCTGGTCGGGGTTCGGGAAGCCGTTGATCCAGCGGGTGACGCGCGCCGCGGTGAAGTTGCCGAGCGACGACGTAGCGATGACGGTGTTGTCCTTCTCGTGCTCCGAGGGGTTGGCGGCAATCGCCTTGACGACCTTGGCCGACCCTTCCTTGATGTCGATCTTCCCGTCCTTCTCGAGCCCCGTGATGAAGGTGCTCTCGGCCACGAAGCGCTGGCGCTTCACGAACTCCGCCATGAAGGCGGCCTTGGCCTCGGGGTAGGTGCTGCGACGGATGATGTGGTAGCCGAACTGGGTGCGGACCATGCCGATGTCGCCCGGCTTCTGGGCGTCGACGGCCTTGGAGAACTCGGGGACCATCGCCGAGGGCGCGAAGACGCCGAGGTCACCACCCACGTCCTTCGTGCCGTCGGAGCCGTACTCCTTGGCGAGCGTGGCGAAGTTGGCCGAGGTGGTACGGGCGAGCACGCCCTGCGCCTTCTTCATGACGGCGAGCGAGTCACCTTCCTGTCCCGGCGCGAGCTGGAAGAGGATGTGCCGGGCGGCGAGGAAGTCTCCCTTGTCGAAGGCGACCGAGGCGGTCGCATCGGACGTGTCGGTGGTCCACTTCTCGGAGACCTGCTTGTAGAACTTGTTGGTCTTGGCCGAGGTGTAGACGGGCCACATGACCTCGTCGATCAGCTTGGGATCGGAAAGCGAGTCGCCATTGGCGGCCGCGATGCCGAGGAGCTGGTAGTTGACCCAGGCGTCGGCGATGCTCTGCGCGACTTCCTTGCGAACGGGGACGCGCGACTTGCCGAGCAGGTCGGCGAGCGTCTGGACGGAGAGCTCCTGCGAGCCCGCCTGCGCGGCGACGTCCACATGCGAAGAGAAGGCCTCTTTCAGTCCATCGCACGCGGCGAGCGAGACGAGGGCGAGCGTGGCGAGGGAGCGAAGGCGAGTCATGGTCGTCCGGTGAGGAAATCGAAGTGAGGAACGTGGGTTACCCGGCTCGGCGCGTCTCGTTCGGCCGCAGCATGTTGAGGGCGCGTACGAGTCCATCGAGGATCCCCGCGCCGCCCAGCCGGGTGAGCTTGAGTGACAGCGGTTGCACGCGTCGCACATCGGCGCGGAACTGCACCTCTCCAAATGCCGCGTTGAGCCCCTTGAGGCGGGGTGCCGCGGAGTCGCGAAAGGTAACACGGGCTTCGTCGCCATGCACCAGGATCCCCTCGATCCCCATCTCCCCGCCGACGAGGCGCAGGATGGCGGCGGCGAACAGGTGCTGGGCCTCGGCCGGGAGTGGGCCGAACCGATCGCGCACCTCGCCCTTGAGTGCCTCGATCACTCCCGGATCGGTGATGTTGGTGAGGCGGCGGTAGATATCGAGCTTGGCCTCCTGCGACGCGATGTAGTCGTCGGGGAGGTACGACGGGAGATCGAGCGAGACGTCGGTCGGGATCACCTTGGGGGTGGCGTCGCCAGCCTGGACGCGCTGCACCGCTTCCTCGAGCATGCGCAGGTACAGCTCGAAGCCGACGGCATGCACGTGCCCCGACTGCTCGGCGCCGAGGAGGTTCCCCGCCCCGCGCAGTTCGAGGTCCTTGAGTGCGACGCGGTAGCCGGCACCGAGTTCGGTGTGGTGCTCGAGCACCTGCAGACGGCGCTCGGCATCCTCGTCGATGCGATCGGGGACGACGAGGTAGCAGTAGGCGCGGCGATGCGAGCGCCCCACGCGCCCGCGCAGCTGATACAGCTGGGCGAGCCCGAAGTGGTCGGCGCGGTTGATGAACATCGTGTTGGCATTGGGGACGTCGAGCCCCGACTCCACGATGAGTGTCGAGACAAGGACATCGACCTCGCCAGCGACAAAGCGCCGCATCACATCCTCGAGGTCCTTCTCGCGCATCTGTCCGTGCCCGACCGCCACGCGGGCGCGCGGGACGACGCGGCGCACGTGGTCGGCGATGGCCTCGATGGTCTCGATGCGGTTGTGCACGAAGAAGACCTGCCCCCCGCGATCGAGCTCGCGCGCGATTCCCTCCTCGATGAGCCCATCGTCCCACGGCTCCACGAAGGTGAGGACCGGGGAGCGGTCGCGCGGCGGCGTCTGCATCAGCGTCATGTCGCGCAGCCCGGCGAGCGACAGGTGCAACGTGCGCGGGATGGGCGTGGCGGTGAGGGTGAGGACGTCGGTCTCGAGCTTGAGCTGCTTGAGCCGTTCCTTGTGCTTCACGCCAAACCGGTGCTCCTCGTCGATGACGATGAGCCCCAACGCGCCGAAGACGACGTCCTCCGACAGGAGGCGATGCGTCCCGATGACGATGTCGATCTTCTTCGCCGCCAGCTCGGCCAGGATCGTCAGCTGCTCCTTGGGGGTCTGGAAGCGCGAGACGACGGCGATGCGCACCGGGAAGTCGGCCAGGCGCTCGGAGAAGGTGCGGAAGTGCTGCTCGGCCAGGATGGTCGTGGGGACGAGGACCGCGACCTGTCGTTCGCTCTGTACCGCCTTGAAGGCGGCGCGAATGGCGATCTCGGTCTTGCCGTAGCCCACGTCGCCCACGAGAAGCCGATCCATGGGGCGCGCCTTCTCCATGTCCCCCTTCACGTCCTCGGTCGCCTTGCGCTGGTCGGGGGTGTCCTCGAAGAGGAAGGAGCTCTCGACCTGCCGCTGCCACGCGGTATCGGGGACGTGCGGCGGACGTGACGCGACGTGACGTCGAGCGTACAGGACGAGCAGCTCCTGCGTCATCTCCTCGATGGCGGCGCGCGTCTTCTCGCGCTGCTGCGCCCACCGTCGCCCGCCCAGCCGGTGCAGCTTGGGCGGCGGGGCATCGTCGCCGACGTCGACTCCCGACCGATAGCGCTCGATCTGGTCGATGCGATAGAGCGGGACGTTGAGGCGATCGCCACCCTCGTACTCGATGACGGCCACCTCAATCGTGCTCTCGCGCATGAACAACTGTTCGATGCCGCGATAGATCCCGACCCCGTGTTCGAGGTGCACGACGTAGTCGCCGGACTTGAGCGCCGTGATGGTCTCGAGAGCGGCGCCGGTGGCGTAGCGTCGAGCACGCCGAAGCCTGCGCTCGCGGCGGAAGATCTCGTGGTCGGTGAGGACGCGCAGTCCCTTCGCGTTCTCGGAAGACGGGAAGACGGGAAGACGAGAAGACGAGATGTCACCGCTCTCACTCGTCTTCTCGTCTTCTCGTCCTCTCGTCTTCACGCCAGGCGGGACCACGAACCCGCCGTTGAGCACTCCAATCACCAGCGACGCGGGCGCCCGGAACTCCACATCTTCGTTGAGCAGCTCGTCCAGGCGTTCGGCCTGGCCCGGGTTGTCGCAGAGGATCACCGTCGGGGTGCCGTCACGCACCACCTGCCGCAGCAGCTTGATGTCGCGGGCGATGCTCTCCGGGGGGCGGATCGGGAAGGTGATGCAGTCCTTCTCGCGCGACGGGTCGGCGGCGGCGATGCGACCGAACGCGCCTAACGCCTTGGTGACATCGGCGGGGGGGAGGAAGAGCTGGTCGCGCGGGACGACGTCCTCGCCGCGGCGGCGCGCGAGGTCGGCGTGATGCTCCGCCTCCTCCCAGGTGCGAGCGAGTTCCGGGGCAATGTGCGACTCGTCGGGGAGCACGAGGACACTGTCCGGCGGAAAGAGCTCGAGGATCGACACGCGCTCGGTCCCGAAGGCCACGTCGCCGACGGCGCCGTCGACGGGGAGGACGACCGCGACGGTGGCCGGGCGCGTGGAGCGCTGCGAGCCGAGCTCGAAGTGGCGCAGCTCGACGATCTCGTCGCCCCAGAATTCAAGGCGCACCGGTTCGGCCATGCCGAACGAGTAGATGTCGAAGATTCCGCCGCGCACCGAGAACTGGGCCACATCGTCGACCATGGCCACCCGCTCGAAGCCGATGGACTCGAGGTGCGACGCGAGGTCCTCGGGGCGTCGCGTGTCGCCCTTGTGCAGCTCGAGGCGCGCCGAGCCTAACGCGCGCGGCAGCGCGGTGCGTTCGAGCAGGGCGCGCGACGTGGTGAGGAGGATGCGCACCGCGCCACGCGAGACCTTTTCCAACGTCTCCACGCGCTCGCCGGCGATCTCGGCGTGCGGCTCGACCTCGCCAAACCCTTCGCGCGGCGGATAGAGCGCCGCGTGCGCGTCATCGACGAGGACCTGGAGGTCGGCGAGCCAGCGCTCGGCGTCGGGCACGGCGTCGGTGACGACGACGAAGAAGCGCTGCGGAAAGCGGCGGGCGAGCGCCGCCACCATGACCGCGTCGCTCGACCCGTGCAGCCCGGCCACCGGGACACGCGCCCCTCCCGAGGGGAAGGCGTTCGCCACTCGCGCGAAGGCGCCGAGGCGCTCGATCGCGTCGAGGATCGTGGGGAGCGACATCAGGCCGCCGAGCGGCGCCGCTCGTCGCGCCGCACGACCAGCGTCTCGGCAGCGAGGAGGGCGAGGGCCAGCAGGATGAGCGGCAGCTGCAACGGCCGGCGTGCGCCGAGGTTGAACAGCGAGCGCCGCCACTCCGCCGCGTCGGCGGTGACCAGCGCGTCGCGCGTGCGCACCCGGTCGCGCAGCGTCGCCAGCGGGAGGCGCGCCAGGTCCGACTCCTCGGGTTCCGCATTCACGACCAGTGCCCCGACCCGCGCGGTGCCGCGACGCAGGAAGTACACGCCGGCGCGCGACGGAGCGTTGCTGCTGGCGGTGAGCGGGGTGACCTGTCCATCGGGAGCTTCGAGACCGTCGGTGCCGCTCGGGACACGCATCGCGGCGCCGGGGGCGGCCTGCAGGTCGGCCGACGCGGTACCGGCCAGCCGCTGGGCGATGATGTCCCCCAGCCAGGGGACGAAGCTCGCGCGCAGCGGAAGGTCGGTGGCGGCGGGATCGAGCGGACTGCCGATGATGACGAAGCCGTCGCCGGCCACGATCCATGGGGCGCCACCGGCAGTGGCCAAGGTGTCGCCCGTGGCCCCCGTCTGCGCCTCGAGCGGATAGCGCAGCGTCGCGCGCACACCGTCGAACTTGTCGCCGCGCACCGCTGTCTCGTCGCGGCGCGGGGCACCGAAGCGCCACGGGAGCCCGAGTCGTTCGAGCGTGCGATTGGCCGCCCCGAGCCGCGTGGGATCGGCCGGGGCGAGGAGGAGCGCGGGGAGCCGCACCGCGCCGTCGGCGGGGGCGAGCGCGATGTCGCCGCCTAACGCTACCCGCGCGTCCTGCACCAGGGCGTCGACCGCGGTGCGCAGGAATGGGCCGGCCGTCGGCTCGGGGCGCACGAGCGGGGCCGCGCCCAGCCAGACGGCAAAGAAGCGGGTGTCGTCGGCCCGCAGTTCATCGGGCTCGAGTTCGACGACGCCGGCTTGCCACCCCCGCTCGGGGGGGGCGGCGCGCACGGTCAGGTCCTCGCCGCCGCGCGCCGTTCCGCGCGCGAGCGTGCGCTCGCCTAACGCGATGCGGTACGTCGCCGAGTCGGGGAGCTGCGCACGGGCCACCACCGTCCCGCGCGGCGTCCAGCGTGAGGGACGCGCTTCGGCGAGCACGACGGCGCGATTGCGCGGCGCCTCCCCGGCCGGTGCGAGCACCGAGAGGCGCACATCACCGGTGGCGATCGGCGCGTTCCATGTGGATGCCTGTGCGTCGGTCGCCACCACCACCTGACGCCCTTCCATCCCCGACCCGACCACCAGGCCGGCGCCGCGCGTGATGGCGTTGGCCAGGTCGCCGCGACCGGGGTGCACATCGGTGCGGGTGATCGCCTGCCGCACCGCGTCGAGCGAACCGCCGGTCACCGTGCCGTCGACCGTCACGAGCCAGACGCGATCGTTGCGCGAGGCCGCGTTGGCCGCCTCGAGCGCTCGTTCGCGCAGCGTGGCCAGGAGCGGCTGCCCATTCACGATCGCGCTCGTGCTCAGCGAGTTGTCGAGGACGATCGCCAGCGCGCTGGGGACGTGCCCCGCACCGAAGAAGGCCCCGATCGGGCGCGCCGCCGCGAAGGCGATGGCCAGGACGGCGGCGATCCGCAGGAACATCAGGAGCAGGTTGCGGACCTTGAGCTGCCGAACGTTCTCCTTCTCCGCGCGCTCGAGGTAGCGCACGGCGGGAAAGTCGACCTTGTTCTCGATGCGGCGCCGCCGGAGGTGCAGGAAGAGCGGGATGGCGACCGCCCCGGCGAGCATGAGGTACAGTGGGGCGAGAAAGCTCACGGCAGTCGTTGGCGCGAAGCGAAGGCGCGGCGCAGCGGCACGCCGAACGGAGAGTCGGTGAAGACGACCTCGTACCCCACGCCGAGGGCGGCGAGCTTGCTGCGCCAGTCGGCGATCGCGTGCTCGACCGTCGTGCGATACGCCTCGCGCACCTCGGCCGCGGTGGCCGGGAGCTGGAAGTTGCGCTCGGTGTCGGCGAAGATCGCCTCGGGGGAGACGTCGAAGTCGCGCTCCGAGGGATCCATGATGTGCAGGACGGTCGCCCCGTGCCCACCGGCGCGCACGACCTTGAGCGCCGCCAGCGTCGCCTCCTCGTCCACGAGGAGGTCGGAGACCAGGACGACGAGCCCCGGGCGGGAGACGAGCTTGCCCGCCTGTACGAGGGCGGCCGACATGTCCGAGTCCTTCCCGGAGCCCCCCTCTTCGAGCGCCTTCACGATGCGGCGCCACTGGACGCTGCGCGCGCGCGGCGGAATCACGCTGCGCAGCGTGTCGTCGTAGCGGATGAGGCCGACCGCGTCCTTCTGCCGGATGAGGAGGAGTGCCAGCGACGCCACGATCTGCTCGGCGTAGGCCAGCTTGGTCATCCGCTCGGGGGAGCCGCGCCAATCCATCGACTTGGAGACGTCGAGGACGATGGCGGCGCGCATGTTCGTCTCTTCCTCGAACTGCTTCACCATCCACTTGTCGGCGCGCGCGACGATCTTCCAGTCGATGTATCGCAGGTCGTCGCCCGGTTGGTACGGGCGGAACTCGGCGAATTCGACTGAGAAACCTTTCCGGGGGGAACGGTGTAGCCCCTGCAGGAAGCCGTCGACGACCCACTTCGCGACGATTTCCATCCGGCCTAGCGAGGCAAGTTGGGCCGGGTCGATCAGATCGGCGCGCGAGGCGCGACTCGTCTCCATAGGGAGGCGGAAGCTAGGGATGGTGCCGAGACTGGTCAAATAGCCTGGGGCATGTGGCTTGCCTACGGGGGGCGGGGCGAAAGTGCTGGCGCGGGGTGATGGGGACGTTAGGTTGGGGGGGCATTCGAACCGATTGCGCGGGCAATGCCGTGCGGTCCAGCGTCAGGTCGGAGGTGTGGACATGGGACGTCGATCGTTGGTGCTTGGGACGCTCGCCGTGCTCTCCGTTGCGACATCCGGAGGGGCGCAGGCGACGCGCAGCGTGGGTTCGCAGCCCGCCCGAACGATGGAACGCGCTCAGACCATCCGTTGGAACGCACTGGCCAGCGCGTCCGACACGCTCGAAGATGCGCCCCTCGTGAAGGTCTGGATGGAAGGCACGAGCGTCTATTCGTACGGTGCGCCGGTGCGGGTCTGGTTCAACGTGAGCCAGGACGCCTACGTCATCGTCGCCCGCGTCGATGCCAACGGCCATCTCACGCTGCTCTATCCCGCGAGCCGCACGATGTCGACCGGCGTGGAGGGGGGGCGTGACATCCCGATTCGCGGACGCCGCGGCTCCGCGTCGTTCTACGCGACCGACCGGGTGGGGGGCGGCTTCGTCTTCGCGATGGCGTCGTACGATCCGTTCGATCTCTCCCGCCTCGCCCTGCGCGACTTCGATCGCTACGTCACCGGGATGTACGTCGGGCGGCCGAGCCGCGTGTACATCGGTGATCCGCATCGCGTGGTGACGCGCTTCGCGAGCCTCGTGAACTTCAGCGACGACTCGCCGTTCGACTACGCGGTCGAGTACTACAACGTCGACGCCCCCTACTGGGTCTCGTCGGCCGGCTTCTCCAACTTCTGCAACGGGTACTACGGCGGTTATCGCCGCGGGATGGCAGAGCGGTGGGACGACCAGTTGTACTACGGCGACGGCTACGGCGGGTCTGCCGACTGCAACAACTTCAGCGGCTATGGCTGCAGCGGCCTGGGATGGTCGCCCTACGGCGGTTACAGCTTCGACTACGGGATGTTCGGCCACATCAACCCGGTCTGCCTCCTCGGTCGTCCTCCGACCAACCCGCAGAATCCTCCAGTGCCGCCGTACACCCCACCGGTCGATTCCAGCCGGGTCCCGGGGTGGCTGCCCGACAGTATCAAGGGCGGGCGTCCGGACACCGTCGGGACGATCCCCGAGCGTCGCAACGGCGAGGCGCTCAACAACATCCGCCGCCAGACGACGATCACCGAAGGCCCCGGGCGCGGCACGACGGTTGACGCCGACGATCCGTCGCGTCGCTCGTACGCCATTCCGGGGCGGGCACTGCGCAACTCGCCGACGACCTTTGGCGAAGGGCGCGATCGTGGCGGCGAGACGTCGGCGCGCCCGGACCGGATGAATCCGACCGCCACCGGCGGCCCGGAAATCATCTGGGTTCGTCCGCCGCGCGACGTCGTCGAGGGGGCGCGCAACCCATATGGAAGCGGCGCCCTCCCTCGCTCGCCGCGGTCCGGGAGCGAGCGTGGAGACGGGGAGTTCCGCGGCGGACGCACCACCTTCGTGAGCGGAAGCGAGGGACGCGGTCCCTCGCGCAACGAGCCGCGCTACGAACCGCCCGTGCGGACGCAGGGGCCGCGCTTCGACACGCCGCCGCCCAACGTGCGCAACTCGATCGATCAGCCGCACTACGCCCCGCCGCCGCCGCGCGATTATGCGCCGAGCCACAACCCGTCGGCCGGCGGGAGCTCGGGCGGTTCGGGGGGAGGTCAGGTGCGGACCGACCCCGCCCCGGCGCCGCGCTCAGAGCCGGTGCGCCCGGCCGAGTCCGGGGGCGGACGCCCGCTGTCGACGGAAAAGAAGCCGGACAAGCCGTAGCCGACGGCCTGGACTGACTGAGTGGGACTAACGGGGGAGCCAGCCTAGGCTCCCCCGTCGGTGTCTCAGGGGACGCCCGGTTATACTTGGTGGCTCGCCTGTGAGTGCCTGGTTAGTCCTCCGAGTGGCTCGTCCGCCGCGGAGAGTCGTCCCCTGCCCGTGCTGCATCGTGAATCTCCAGCATATCCGCAACTTCTGCATCGTCGCGCACATCGACCACGGCAAGTCGACGCTCGCCGACCGCCTCATCGAGGCGACCGGGACGCTCAACAAGCGCGAGATGAAGTCGCAGGTGCTCGACACCCTCGACCTGGAGCGTGAGCGGGGGATCACGATCAAGCTCAACGCGGTGCGGATGAGCTATACCGCAAAGAACGGTGAGGAGTACGAGCTCAACCTGATCGACACGCCAGGGCACGTCGACTTCACGTATGAAGTCTCGCGGTCGCTGGCGGCGTGCGAAGGGGCGATCCTCGTCGTCGACGCCTCGCAGGGGATCCAGGCGCAGACGCTGTCCAATCTCTTCCTCGCGCTCGACGCGGGGCTGGAGATCATCCCGGTGCTCAACAAGATCGACCTGCCGGGGGCCGAGCCGGAGCGACGCAAGCAGGAGGTGCACGACCTCATCGGCGTCGATCCCGACGACATCCTCCTGGTGAGCGCGAAGGAAGGACTGGGCATCCCCGAGCTGCTGGAGATGGTGGTGGCCAAGGTGCCGCCGCCCACGGGTGATCCCGACGCCCCGCTGCGCGCGCTGATCTTCGACTCCTACTACGACCGGTATCGCGGCGCCATCCCCAGCATTCGCGTGGTGGACGGCGTGCTGAAGCCCGGGATGCAGATCACCTTTGGCGCAAACGATGCGCGGTACGAGGTGAGCGAGGTGGGATCCCTCATGCTGCGGCAGGTGAAGGGGGAGTCGCTGGCGGCGGGCGAGGTGGGGTACGTCGTGGCCAACGTGCGCTCGGTGAAGGAGACGCGCGCCGGCGACACGATCTTCGACGCCACGAACCACGCCACGGTGGCACTCCCGGGCTACAAGGACGTGCACTCGATGGTGTTCGCGGGGATCTATCCCACCGACACCACGCAGTACGAATCGCTGCGCGATGCGCTCAGCAAGCTGCAGCTCAATGACGCGTCGCTGAACTACGAGCCCGAGACCTCGACCGCGCTGGGCTTCGGCTTCCGCTGCGGCTTTCTGGGGCTGCTGCACATGGAGATCGTGCAGGAGCGGCTGGAGCGCGAGTTCAACCTCGACCTCGTCACCACCGTCCCCAACGTGGAATACCACGTGTACAAGACGGACGGGGAGATGGAGCTGATCGAGAACCCGGCCAAGCTCCCGTCGCCGCAGGTCATCGGGCGCATCGAGGAGCCGTACGTCAAGGCGCGCATCGTCTCGCCGTCGGAGTACATCGGGCCGATCATGACGTTAGGCACCGACCGGCGCGGCGTGTACATGGGGATGAAGTGGATCGACACGGCGCGCGTGGAGTTCGACTGGGAGTTCCCGCTGGCCGAGATCATCCTCGACTTCTACGACCGCCTCAAGACCATCTCCCGCGGCTACGCCTCGCTCGACTACGAGATGGCCGACTATCGCCCGGGCAAGCTGGTCAAGCTCGACATGCTGATCAACGGCGACGTGCTCGACGCGTTCTCGGTGATCATCCATGTCGACAAGTCGTACGACTGGGGGCGCAAGATCGCCGACAAGCTCAAGGAGCTCATTCCGCGCCAGCTGTTCGAGGTGATCATCCAGGCCGCCATCGGGACGAAGATCATCGCCCGCACGACGGTCAAGGCACTGCGAAAGGACGTGCTCGCGAAGTGCTACGGCGGCGACATCTCCCGCAAGCGCAAGCTCCTGGAGAAGCAGAAGGAGGGCAAGAAGCGCATGAAGCAGGTGGGGGCGGTCGAGATTCCGCAGGAGGCCTTCCTGGCGGTGCTGCAAGTTGACTAGGGGCGGAAGACGGGAAGACGGGACGACGGGAGGACGAGTGGTTGCGTCCCAGGCGCCGAGAGTCCGCGCCCGAGGGACGGAATCTCGTCCTCTCGTCTTCCCGTCTTCTCGTCTTCCCCGCGCATAACGCGACATGCGCGCTCTCGTCATCCAGACGAGTTTCCTCGGCGACATGGTCCTCACCACGCCGCTCATTCGCGAGTTGGCGGCCCGCGGCCCGGTGGATGTCGTGGCCACGCCGGCCAACGCGGGATTGCTGGCGCATCACCCGCACGTGCGGCACGTGTACCGCTACGACAAGCGCGGCGCACATGCGGGGGCGCGGGGCTTTCGCGATATCGTGCGGCTGGCGAAGGCCGAGGGAGCATCGGACACCGCGTTCCTGGCCCAGGGCTCCGTGCGGAGCGCCGCGCTGGCCGTCGCCGCGGGCTACACCGACCGGATCGGCTTCGAGACGTCGACGGGGCGATGGCTATACACGCGCCGCTATCCGTATCATGGCGACCGGCACCACGCCGAGCGTCTCTGGTCGCTGGCGGGGCACGGCGATGGCGCACGCGCCGACGCGGCGACGTTGCGCCCGACGCTCTTTCCCGGCGCCGATGACGAGGAGGCGGTGCAACGCCTGCTCGACGCCAACGCGCACGCCGGCGAACCGCTGCTCGCGATGGCCCCGGGATCGGCATGGGCCACCAAGCGGTGGCCGTACTACGCCGCGCTGGCGCGGCGGCTCACCCTGCTCGGGCGCGTGGTGATTCTGGGGAGCGACGGCGACTCGCACCTCGCCCAGGAGATCGTCGCCGAGACCTTCGGAAGCGCGATCGACGCGACGGGGAAGCTGTCGCTCCTCGCCTCCGCCGCGCTCATCGGACGCGCGCACGTCCTGGTCACCAACGACTCGGCGCCGTTGCACCTGGCGTCGGCGATGAACACCCCGACCGTCGCGCTCTTCGGCCCCACCGTCACGTCGTTAGGCTTCGGGCCGCTGGCCGACGCACGGCAGGTGGCCGAGGTCCCGATGCTCGCGTGCCGCCCGTGCGACGCGCACGGACCACGCGCATGCCCGCTGACGCACTGGCGCTGCATGCGCGACCTCACCGTCGCCGAGGTGCTCGACGCGGTGGACGCCGTCCGGCGCTCGGGGGAGGGATAGCGATGGAGGGCGTCCCGCACCCCATCATCGGCCTCGTCCTCGCCCTCGTGGTGGGGTTTGTGCTTGGCCTGCTCGGCGGCGGGGGATCGATCCTGGCGCTCCCGATCTTCCTCTACGTCTTTCTGGTGCCGGTCAAGCCGGCCATCGCCATGAGCCTCGCCGTGGTGGGGATGAGCGCGGGCGTCGGCTTCCTGTCGCACTGGCGTCAAGGAACGGTACACCTGCGCGTGGCGATCCCCTTCGGGCTGTTCGCGATGAGCGGGGCCTTCGTCACCGCTCGCCTGGCGCGCCACGTCCCCGAACAGGTGCAGCTCGGGCTCTTCGGCGTCTTCGCGGTGACCGCGGCGCTGATGATGCTGCGCGATTCGATGCGAACCGGGCGAAGCGGGGGGAGCGACGCGACCGAGCCACGGGCGGCCGATGCGCACTTCACCGCTCCACTGGCGCTGCAGGCGCTCGGCGTGGGGGCGCTCACCTCGCTCATCGGCGCGGGCGGGGGCTTCGTGATCGTCCCTGCCCTGGTCCTGCTCGCCCGCCTCCCCGTTCGCGAGGCAGTGGGGAGTTCGCTCCTGATCATCACGATGAACGCGCTGTCGGGCTTCGTGGGCTACATCGGCCAGGTCCCGATCAACTGGGGGCTGGTGGGGAGCTTCACCGGGGTTGCGGCGGTGGGGGCGCTGCTCGGGACCCGCATGGTGCGCCGCGTTCCGCAGCACCGGATCAAGCAGGGGTTCGCTGTCATGATCCTCGTGTTGGGGACATATTTCGCCCTTCGAAAGCTGCACGTGGTCCCGTAGTTCAGGGATCGACTCGCCTACCGTCTTCCCGTCTTCCGTCCCTCGCATGCCCAAGCCCAAGCGTCCCAAGTACATCATCGGCGTCGACCTCGGCGGGACCAACATTGTCGTCGGCGCGTGCGCCGAAGACGGGAGCAAGGACTTCGCGATGCGCTCGGAGCCGACGCGTTCCGACCAGGGGGCGGACGCCGTGGTCGATCGCATGGTGCGCATGATCGAGACGGCGGTGAAGGAGACGATGGCCGAGACCGGCGCGAAGCGTGAGGACTTCCTCGGCGTGGGCGTGGGCGCCCCCGGTCCGCTCGATCGCGAGCGCGGGGTGATCCTGACGACGCCCAACCTGGGGTGGCAGAACTTCCCGCTGCGCGACGTGATCGCCGAGCGGGTGGGGCTGGCGGTCAAGCTCGACAACGACGCCAACTGCGCCACGTTAGGCGAGTGGTGGATGGGAGCGGCCAAGGGGGGGCGCAATGTCGTCGGCGTGACGATCGGGACGGGGATCGGCGGCGGGTTGATCCTCGAGGGGCGGCTGTACCACGGGTCGTCCGACATCGCCGGCGAGATCGGGCACACGACCATCGACGTGACGGGTCGCCGCTGCAAGTGCGGCAACTACGGCTGCCTCGAGGCGTACGCGTCGGGGCCGTCGATCGCCGAGCGGGCGCGCGAGCAGCTGGAAGGGGACCATGAGTCGACGATGTACACGATGGTCGATGGCGAGCTCGAGCGCCTGACGGCGGCGATCGTCTATGACGCGGCGAAGAAGGGAGACGAGACGGCGCTGGAAGTCGTGCGCGAGACGGCGCGCTTCCTCGGGGCAGGGATCGCCAACCTGCTCAACGTGTTCAACCCGGACGTGGTGGTGATCGCCGGCGGGGTGACGCAGGCGGGGGCGACGCTGTTCGACCCGCTCAAGCGCGAGGTGCGCAAGCGCGCGTTCAAGGCGGCGGTGGATGCCTGCCGGATCGTCCCGGGGTCGCTGCCGGGGAACGCAGGGGTGGTCGGCGCCGTGGCGAGCTTCAAGCAGCAGGCGCTGGGCGCGGTGTGAGTGTCGAGCGACGCGACGCGAGCGTCGCAGGGCGCGATGCGAGCGTCGGCGGACGCGATGGGCACGGGGCCGCGGCGGGAGGGGGGATGAAGCGCCTTGGGGTGATCGGAAGCTTCGTGTGGGACGTGATCCACGGGCGCGACCCGCGCAGCGCGCCAGTGGAGGAGTGGGGGGGGATCACCTACGCCCTCTCGGCGCTCGACGCCGCACTCCCTAACGATTGGCAGATCGTCCCGCTGGCGCGTGTGGGCGAGGACCTGCACGCGCAGGCGCGGGAGTTCCTGCGCACGCTGCGGCGCGTGGCCCCGGACGCCGAACCGATCGCCGTCCCCTACCCCAACAACCGGGTGGAGCTGCGCTATCACTCCGACGAGCGGCGGAGCGAGGTGCTGACGGGCGGGGTGCCGGCCTGGCCGTGGCTCGGCCTGCGGCCATTGCTGCGCGACCTCGATGCGCTGTACATCAACCTGATCTCCGGCTTCGAGCTCGAACTGGAGACGATGCAGCTCATCCGGCAGCACTTCAGCGGGCCGATCTACTTCGACATGCACTCGTTGGTGCTGGCGGTGCAGCCCGACGGATTGCGCACGCTGCAGCCGCTGCCTAACGCGGCGCAGTGGATGGCGTGCGCCGACGTGATCCAGATGAACGAGGACGAGCTGGCGATGATGGCGCCGGACTCGATGGCGCTGGCGGCGACAGCACTGGCACAGCAAGTGTCGGCGTTGGTGGTGACGCTCGGCGCGCGGGGCGTGGTGTACTTCACCGCCCCAGGATTCGAGCAGCTGGGCGATTTGGCGCGTCGCGGGGCCGGAACATCTGTTCTAGGGGCGATTCGGACGGCGTTGGTGGCGGCCGAGCGGGCCGATGTCAAGGGGAGTGGCGGCGACCCCACAGGGTGCGGCGATGTCTTTGGCGCGACACTCTTCTCGCGACTGCTCGCCGGTGATACGTTCACGAACGCGTTACACGCCGCGATCAAAGCGGCCGCACGCAATGTGACCTACCGCGGGGCCCGCGGACTCTCGCATCACCTACGCGGCGAACTGATTCCCTCGTGACCACCGTCATCACCGTTCCTCCTTCGCTCGACGACCACACCTTCGAACAGGTGCTGGAACAGTTGGCACCGGTGGCTGTCGACCAGAAGGTGTTGATCGACGCGCGTCACACGCGGTGGGCCTCGCCGTACGGACTCACCGCCCTCCTCACGCTGGCGCAGTCGCGCGGGACGCAGGCGGCCTTCACCGGCCCCGAGACCGAGGAGACAGCCAGTTATTGGCAGCGGGCGGGCTTCTATCGCTACGCCGAAGAGCTCTTCGAGATGCACGGCCACGTCCCGCGCGCCCGCGCGCAGGCCGCCGAGTCCAACGTGCTCCTCGAGATCACGCCGGTGGCCAAGAGCGACGACGTGCACGATGTCGTCGAACGCATTCAGACCAAGGCACAGCAGATCCTCGTCAACGAGTTGAACCTCGACCCGATGGCGACGATGCGCTTTGCCATGACGCTTTCCGAAGTTTGCCAGAACATCGTGGAACACGCGCAGACCATGGGGTGGGTGGCGGTGCAGACGTACCGCTATCGCCAGCGGTTGGGTCGTCGCGTGGTGGTCATCGCCGTCTGCGATGCCGGGATCGGCTTCCGTCGCTCGCTCGAGAGCGCGCCGGGACGGAAGCTCAGCGACCGGTGGGACGACGGGATGGCGCTGGAAGAAGCGGTGATTCGTGGCGTCAGTCGATTCCGTGATCCGGGTCGTGGCCAGGGGCTCGCCGGGGTCCGTCGGTACGTGGGGCGGTGGGACGGGAAACTCTCCGTGCGAAGCGGCACGGCGCGCATCTCGCTCGTCCCCCCCTGGGACGACGACCTGCCGATGCGCGAGCACCTCTCTCCCCTCCCTGGGGCACAAGTCCAGATCACGATACCGGAACGGGTACCCCAGCGGTGATCTACCACATCTCCGTCAGCTCCGTCCTTCGCAAGACGGTGTGCGACCTCTACACGAACCTGGTCACGCGCCCCACGGGCGTGGCCGTACGTCAGGCCATCGAGGCGGCGCTCGCCGAACTCCCCGAGCCTAACGTCACGGTCATCGACTTTGCCCAGGTCAAGATGCTCGACTTCTCCTGCGCCGACGAAGTCGTGGGGAAGCTCCTCGACTACTATCAGAAGCTCGCCGGCCAGCCGCAGCGCTACTTCCTCATCCGCGGCGTGCACGACGGCCACCTCGAAGCCATCGAGGCGGTGCTGGAGCGCTACAACCTCGCCGTGATCGTCGAGGGGGAGGACGGCACGCTGCGCCTCGTCGGCACGCTCGACGACGGGGCGCGCCAAGCCTGGCAGCTCGTCAACACGCACGGACGCATGCGGGCGCAGGAACTCGAAGTCGAGCTGGGCGCCCCGGCCGAGACCGCCTCGCGCATGCTCGATCACCTCTCGGCGCGTCGTCTCGTGATGCGCCGCGACGACGGCTACATGTCGCTCTCCCTGGCGCTGTGAGCCTCGCGTCGAGCCCACCGCTGCAGGTGGTGGGCTTCTGGGCGACCCGACGGGGCGATGCCGAGCGCGGACCGCTGGTGCGCATGCGCCCCGACGACGCCGCGTCGCGCCTCATGAACGAGGGCGACCTCGTCTGGGTCGAAGGGCCGCGACGCCAGGAGCTGGCGACCATCGCGCTCGACCCCAGCCTCCCGCGCGGCGGGGTCGCCGTGCGCGACATTGCGGGGATCGCCGTCTCGGAAATCGTGCGTCTCGTGCACCCGGAACGCGAGCGCCCCCGCATCCCGGGGCGCCCCGCCTAACGTTTTCGCGGCGCCGGGGCATCAGGCGTCGCCCGGGCCTCCCGCCCCCCCCGCGGGCCGTGGCGCGCCGAGGTTGGCGTATCGGCCCTCGCGCCACCCCTTCCTGTCGGCGAACTCGACCGTGCCGGTGCGGCGTCACGCACAACCTGACCAAGGGGCCCCCTCGGTCGTCATGTCTCACGGTTGCTAGCTTACCGCCCCGTGATCCGATTCGCCTCCGTCACCAAAGAGTATCCGCGTACCGGCGTCGCCCTAAACGACGTCTCGTTTGCCGTGAACAAGGGAGAGTTCATCTTCCTCACGGGACCGAGCGGCGCCGGGAAGAGCACGATCCTCAAGCTCATCTACTTCGACGAACTCCCGACCAAGGGTGACGTCTGGGTGAGCGGGACGCGCTCGAAGGGGGTGACGCGCAAGGAGATCTCGCTCCTGCGCCGAAAGCTGGGCGTCGTCTTCCAGGACTTTCGCCTGCTGGAGGATCGCACCGTCGAGCAAAACGTGTCGTTCGCGCTCGACGTCATCGGGACGCCGCACGAGAAGATCCACCCCAAGGTGAGCCGCCTGCTCACGCAGGTTGGGCTCTCGTCCAAGTCGACCAACTATCCGCGCGAATTGAGCGGGGGCGAGCAGCAGCGCGTGGCCATCGCCCGCGCGCTGGCGAACGACCCCTTCGTCCTCGTGGCAGACGAACCGACCGGGAACCTGGACGAGCGCGCGACGCGCGGCGTCTTCCAGCTCCTGCGCGACATCAACGCCGCCGGCACGGCGGTGGTCATGGCGACGCACAACCTCGAACTGGTCAAGCGCGCCGACCTCCGCGTGCTGGAGATCAACCGTGGGGCGGTGGTCTTCGACAGCGCCGACGAAAAGCGGCGCGCGCCGGAGATGACGCCGTGAGGAGCCCCCGATGAAGCTCGCCGTCCGCGAGGCGCTGCTGGGCTTCAAGCGTGCGCCGGTGCTGAGCGTCCTGAGCATCACGACGATCGCGTTCTCGCTGTTCGCGTTCGGGCTCTTCTCGCTCGTGGCGCTCAACATCCGAAACACGCTGCGCTCGGTCGAATCGCGCGTGGAGATCCGCGCATTCATCGCCGACTCGACCTCCCCGGAGTCGATCGCGCTGGCGATGGGCGACGTGGGGGCCTACAAGGAAGTCGCCCGGGTGGAGTACGTGAGCCCGGAGCAGGCGCTGGAACGTGCCCGCAAGGAGCTGGGGGAGTTCAAGGACGTCTTCGAGGCGGGGTTCCTTCCGGCCTCGATCGACATCCGACTGCGCGACGGCTATCGCGATCCCGCGACGGTCAAGCAGATCGCCGAGCGCGTGAAGCAGCTGGCGATGGTGGAGGACGTGCGCTTCGGCGAGGAGTGGGTGCAGAAGCTGTACAGCATCCGCAACGTCGCCACGGCGGCGGGGATCATCCTGGGCCTGGCGTTCGCCGCGGTCTCGATCATCGTGATCGGGGCGACGATCCGCATGGCGGTGATGGCGCGCAGCCGGGAGATCTCGATCATGCGCCTGGTGGGGGCGACCGACGGCTTCATCCAGCGCCCGTTCCTCATCGAGGGGTTCGTGAAGGGGGTCCTGGGCGGGGCGATGGCGCTGCTGCTGACCTGGCTCGCGGCGACGCTCATCTCCCGCTACTTCATCCGCACCGAGTTCTTCGACCTGCGCCTCGCCATGCTCGGCTTGTTAGGCGGGGCGGTCATCGGCGTGGTGGGGAGCGCCGTCTCGGTCGGGCGCCAGATCCGCCGGGTGCTGTGACGCCCGAGCGCCGCGACGGCGCGTCGCGCCGGCCCACGTGGGGACGCTCGCGCGTCGCGGCGGCGCTGGCGCTGGCGATGCTCGCGCTCGTCCCCTCGGTCGGTCGTGCGCAGAACGCCGAGCAGCGGCTCCGGCAGCAGCGCGAGGAGCTGGAGTCGATTCGGCGCGAGCGATCGGAGCTGCAATCGCGGCTGCAGGAGTTGCAGGGGCGCGCACACGACCTCGCCGACGAGGCGCAGAACCTCCACCGGCAGGCCGAGACGACGGCGCGCCTGGTGCGATCGCTCGACGCACAGCTGATCACCATCAACGCCGACGTCGACTCGACGACGGTCTCGCTCCAGCGGGCCGAGGGCGAGGTGCAGTCGCGCCGCGGGACGCTCAAGCGTCGCGTGGTCGACATCTACAAGCGCGGCCCGATGTACACCACCGAGGCGCTGCTCTCCGCCCGGACCTTTGGCGAACTGGTCGGACGCTACAAGTACCTGCACGAACTGGCACTGCACGACCGCTCGGTCGTGCATCGCGTGGAGGTGCTCTATCGCGAAATCGAGGGGCAGCGCGCCCTCCTGCTCAAGCTGCAGGAGGAGCTGCAACGCAATCGCGAGGAGAAGCTGCTCGAGGAGCAACGCCTGCGATCGCTCGAGGGGGTGCGCACGCGCAACCTCGCGCAGGTGAAGGAATCGCAGCAACAGATCCAGGACCGGCTGGCGCGCATCCAGCGCGACGAGCAGCGGCTGTCGCAGCTGCTCGCCTCGCTCGAGGAGACGCGCAAGCGCAACGAGTCGCGGCCCAACGCGCCGGCACCGACCACGAGCACGCTCAAGACGGCTGACTTCGGGAAGCTCGATTGGCCGGTGGACGGGGACATCATCTATCGGTTCGGCCGCGTGATCAACCCGAACAACACGGCGATCCGGTGGAACGGGATCGGGATCCGCGCCACCCAAGGGGCCGCGGTGAAGTCGATCGCGTCGGGCGAGGTGATGGTCGCCGATCCCATCGGCACGTACGGGCTCACGGTGATCGTGCAGCACGGCGGCGGCGACTACTCGGTGTATGGCTCGCTGTCGCGCGCCGACGTGCGCAAGGGAGACAAGATCGGCAAGGGACAGGTGATCGGCGCCGTGGGGCGTGCAGACCCCGACATGGACGCGCACCTGCACCTGGAGATTCGCCCCAAGGGGCGCGCGACCGATCCGCTGGCCTGGTTGGCGCTGCGAGCGGGGAGCCGGTAGGGCGGACGGGAGACGGGAGTGCGCGCGGCGTTGCCGCGCGCGTTTCACTTGCGGCTTCCTTGGTGGTTGATGGCGGCCTAACCTTCCCTTCCCCTCTCCGTGTTTCACCCGCCCCGCATGCCCAGGCAACCTCCCGTCTCCCGTCTCCCGTCTCCCGCCTCCCTCACCGGCCCGTTAGGCGCGCACGTCTCCACGGCCGGTGGCCTGACGTCGTGCGTCCCGCGCGCGAAGGCGATCGGGGCGACGGCCATGCAGATCTTCACCAAGCAGGCCAACCAGTGGAAGGAGCCCGGCGTGACGCCGGACGATCGTACCACCTTCCTGGAGACGCTGGCCGCGACCGAGGTCGTGGTCTCCAACGCCCACGACTCGTACCTCATCAACCTCGGCTCCCCCGATCCGGTGCTCTGGCACCGGTCGCTCATCTCGTTCATCTCGGAGCTGCGGCGCTGCGAGCTGTTGCAGCTGACGTACCTCGTCTCGCATCCGGGCAACTTCATGGACGACCGCGCCAGCGGGATCGCCCGCAACGCCGAGGCGATCAGCATCGCGCTGGCGGTGGTGCCCGGGCGGACGACGCTGCTGATGGAGACGACCGCGGGGAGCGGGACGGCGATCGGCGCGAACTTCGAGGAGATGGCGTTCCTGCTCGAGTCGATCGATCCCGCGGTGCGCCATCGCGTGGGGGTCTGCGTCGACACCGCGCACGTGTTCGCCGCCGGCTACGACCTCGTCAACGCCTACGACGACGTCTGGGCGCTCTTCGGCGACACGATAGGCTTTGCGCGGTTAGGGATGATGCACCTCAACGACTCCAAGGCCCCCTTCGGCTCCCGCAAGGACCGTCACGAGCTGATCGGCGAAGGGGCGATCGGCGAGGGGGCATTCCGCCGCATCATGACCGACGAGCGGCTGCGCGGCGTGGCGAAGGTGATCGAGACGCCCAAGGGGGACGAGCCGGAAGTGATGGACACGAAGATGCTGAACCGGCTCAGGTCGTATGCGGTTTGAGAAGACGGAAGACGGGAAGACGGGAAGACGAGAGGACGAGTGAGGCCACGATCAAAAGCATGACACGGGGGTTCACGGAGGTTACCCGGGGGTTTCACGGAGGAAGACGGCGTCGGCGTGAACGCCTCCGTGTACCTCTGTGATACCTCCGTGAACCTCCGCGTCGAGCTTCTGTAGTTGCTCTTTCTCGTCTTCTCGTCTTCCCGTCTTCCCGTCTTCTAGAAGAGAATCTTGTACACGAGGGCGAGATTGCGACCGGGGTTGGGAGCGAAGCTCTTGATGCGGCTGGTCGCGTCGTAGTACATGGTGTCGAACAGGTTGTCGGCGCGGAGGACGATGTTCTGCACCGTGGCACTGCCGAGGATCGTGACGCCGAGCGAGAGGTTGGCGAGCGTGTACGAGTCGGTCGCCACGTCGAGGGCGTCGCCCGAGACCTTCTGCTGCCTGAAGACCTGGTGCACCCCGCCACCTAACGAGAAGCGCCCGTTGTCCCAGCGCAGCGTGGCGGCGAGACGTCCGGCCGGGATGTAGGGGAGGTTGGAGTCGTCGGTGAAGCGCCCGCGCACCCAGTCGGCGCTCGTCCCCAGGACCCAGTGCCGGGCCACCTCGGCCTCACCCTGCGCCTCGAGGCCGAAGATCCGGGCGTCCTGCTGCACGAAGTTGACGAGCGGCACCTCCACCGGCCCGTCCTCGCCTTCCACGTCGACCGTCCCCACGGCGCGCGGGGCCACGTAGTCGCCGATGGCGTTGACGTACGCGCTCACCTGCGCGAAGCCCTTGGTCGACTGCGTGCGCAGGATCCCCTCGATCCCCGTGCTCACCTCGGCGGTGAGGTCGCGGTTGCCGACGTCGTACGTGCCGACGGCCACGTGATAGCCATCGGCGAAGACCTCCTCGACCGTTGGGGCGCGGAAGGCGCGTTGCGCGTTGACGCTGAAGTTGGCGGCCTGCCCGACCGGGAGGCTCAGGCCTAACGACGCCGACGCGCTGTTGAAGTCGCGCGACTCGGCGGGGCCGAACCGACCGGCATCGGCCTTGGTCTGCAGCGTGAACCAGTCGTAGCGCGCCCCCAGCTGCAACTTGGGCACGCGGGCATCGGTGCGCACCGCGCGGCGCAGCGGGAGTTCCTGGAAGAGGAGGAGCCCCACGTTGCGATTGGTCGCCCCGGGGGTGAAGGCCTCCTCGCCCGTCGGCTTGTAGTCACGGAAGTAGCCTTGCAGGCCGATCGTCCCCGTCAGGCGCTTCCCCTGCGTGCGGGCCATCACGTTGACGGTCTGCGTGTTGAGGAGGAAGCTGGTCCCCACGGCACCGTCGGGTTCGATCTCGTCGTGCTCGTAGCGCTGCACGGTACCGTCCACGCGCACCGTGGGGATGAGCCCCGCGCCGGTGTTGACCGTGGCGCGCATCGCCCCCTGCGTGCGGAGCCCGTCGAGGCGGATCGCCTCGCCGTCCGTGGGAAACGGGACCCCGAACTCGAACGAGGTGGCGCGGAACGCCGCGCCGACCTGCACCCGATCGCCCGAGTAGCCCACACCGATCGAACCACCGTTGGTCGAGGCATCGGTGTTGGCGAGCGTCCCGCGTCCGCCCACGCGGAGGTCGTCCGTGCTCCGCCAGGTGCCACGCGCGGTGAGCGCGACCTTCGACCCGAGCGGAATGGTTCCGCCGCCGCCGATCACGCCGCCCGGCGTCACCGATTCCCCCTGACCGCCAAGGAAGAATGTAGGGCGCGTCGGCACGTCGGTGGGGATGTCGTTGGAAATGACGTTGACTACGCCACCCAAGGCGTTGTTGCCGTACAGGAGCGACGCGGGGCCGCGAATGACCTCGATGCGATCGGCGCTGAACGGATCGATCGAGAGCGCGTGATCGGCCGATGCGGACGAGAGGTCGCCCGTGCGTTCGCCGTCCTGGAGGACGAGGATGCGGTCGCCGGTGAGGCCACGGATGACCGGGACGTTGGCCATCGGCCCGTTGTAGCGCATCGCCATCCCCGGCTCGTTGGCGAGCGTCTGGGCGACGGAGCTGCCGAGGTTGAGGGCGAGCCCCTTCCCCGACAGTTCGACGGCGGCCTGCGTGACCCCGAGCGCATCGGTCCCGGTGGGGGCGGCGCTCACCAGGACGCCGGTCAGGCGCAACGGTGAGGCGCGCAGCACGAGGTTTAGCACGACATCGGGCCCCGACTCGGGGACGGTCACCACCGCATGTTGCGGGGCGAAGCCGATGAGCGAGACGTCGACGTGATAGACGCCCGGCGCGAGGCCGCGCACGGCGAAGGCGCCGTTGGCGTCGGTCTGGAGGGCGCGATTGACCACGCTCACCACGACCTGTGCGTTGGCGAGGGGACGGCCCGTGGAATCCTTGACCGTGCCGACGATGCCGGGCGCAGCAGCGGCTGACGCGGCGAACGAGGTGAAGCGGTGTGGCGCAGGCGAGAGGGCGTCGACGCGGCGTGGCGCAGCCGCGACCGTCAAGAGCGTCCCCGCGATGATCGCGACGAGCGTCGGAATCCTGGCGCTGCCGAGGGCGGCGGACAGAGGCATGAGTGAACTCGCAACATGGCGTGAAGCCCGGATGAGGCGCGATTGCGCCTGACGGGCGAAGCGTCCGGGAATGTGCGATCTCCGCGCGCACCGGCAGGCGCGGCGCGGTTCACTCAGGCTGGCGGGGCGCGCGACCTGAGGGTGCCGTTCCAGTCGAAGCTGGCGTGCCCGATCCAGTCGGCACGGGAGGGCCACGTCGCGACGCCGATGTCGCCGAGCGGCGGCGCGGGGAGCGGTTCGGCTGAGATCTGCGTCGCCGCACCACACAGGACGCAGTGCTCCTGGTGCGCGATCGCATGCGGCGAGCCAGGCGCTTCGAAGTGCGTGACCGCATTCTCCGCGACGGCAAGCGCGGCGGGGCGCGCGTCGATGATGGACGCCACCCCAGGGGCAAAGCCCTGCACGACCGCCACAAGGGCGGCCAGCAAGCGGAGGACGACGCGGCGCGAACGCATGCCCAAAGCCTAGTGCCCGACGTCGCCTTGGACAATTCCCCGATGGCACGGCCGGCGTCGCGCTCTCGCCTCTCGCGCGCACCACGCCCTCCCCGCCATGTTTCCTCGACCTTCGCGGCGCCTCCGCGAATGCCAAGAGGCCCCCGAGCTCCTCGCATGACCCGACGTCGACTCATCACCGAACGCGATGTGGCGCGCGCGCGCCGCGAGGGGGCGACGTCCATCGTCGCCGCCGGCGCGGTCGTGACCCCGTCCGCGCGCGACGCCGCTGCGAAGTGGGGGATCACGCTCTCCGGCGAACCGGAGGCGCACGCGCACCACCGCTCCCTTCGGCACGGCCCCCCGACGTCCGCTCGCGCCGCCGCCGCCACGCCCGCTGCCGCACCCGCTGCCGCACGGCGCAGCACGTCGGGCGCCATGGATCGCACAACGCCGAGCGCCGCCGCCATCGGCGCGAGTGCCGGCGTCGGGACCGGCGACACGTGGCGAGTGGCCCTCGGTGCCGACCACGGCGGCGTGGCCATGAAGGATGCGCTGCTCGCCTTCCTTCGCGAGCGCGGCGTCAGCGTGCATGACGTCGGGACGTACAGCACGGATGCCGTGGACTATCCCGACTACGCGCTCGCGGTGGCCCGCGCCGTCGCCTCAGGCGCGGCCGCCCTCGGGATCATGGTCGACGGCGCGGGGATCGGCAGCTGCATGACGGCCAACAAGGTCGCGGGTGTGCGCGCCGCGATGTGCTACGACGTGACGACGGCCGCCAATGCGCGCGAGCACAACAACGCCAACGTCCTCACGTTAGGCGGCACGTTGATCGGGGTGCGGCTCGCGCAGGAGATCGTCCGGACCTTCCTCGATACGCCCTTCGGCGGAGGGCGGCACGCCCCCCGCGTGGCCAAGATCGACGCGCTCGATGCCGGGCGCCACGGGAGCCCGTAGCGACGGCCTGCCCCGATCGCTCTCCCCCTACGTCCCGTCGTCTTCCCCCCCACGCCCGCCATGCCTCGCTTCGCCACCCATCTCGCCCCGCTTCTCCTGACCTGGGCGGTCGCCGTCAGCAGCACGGCGCGCGCGCAGGAGACCCCGACCCAGCGCGCCGCGGCCGTTGACGTGGTGAGGCGTCAGGGGGAGTTGCAGCAGCGCATCAACGCCTCCGCGCTCGCCGCGCGCCTGGCGGGCGCGCCCAACGCCCGCCGCGACGCCGTGGTGGCGCGCGCCAAGGCGTTGTGGGACGGCGAACTGCAGGCGATGGCGGATGACATCACGCGCAATCCCGAGGTAGGCTTCAAGGAGACGCGCTCGGTGAAGATCCTCACCGACTGGCTCACGGCGCACGGCTTCGCCGTCCAAATCAACGTGGCCGGGCTGTCGACCGCCTTCATTGCACGCTACACCAAGGGGACGCCCGGGCCCACCCTCGGCATCATCGTGGAATACGACGCGCTGCGCGGCACCACGCGCGACTACCACGGCGACCAGCATTCCGCACAGGGGCCAGTGGGGCTCGCCGCCGCCGTCGCCGTCGCCGAGTTCCTGACCAGCAGCAAGACGCCGGGGACGGTGACGGTGTACGGCACCCCCGCCGAAGAGATGATGCCCCCGCCGTCCAAGACGGTGATGCACCAGGCCGGCGTCTTCAACGGCGCCGACGTGATCGTGCGCTCGCACTCCTCGGTCAATACGCAACGCCCCGCGCCGGGCTTCGGCACCTGCTGCCTCAACATCGATGGCGTGCGGTACACCTTCTCCGGGGCACCGGCGCACCAGATGACGGCCTGGGAGGGACGCGACGCGCTCACCGCGGTCATCCACCTCTTCCAGAACGTCGACGCGCTGCGCAAGAACATGCGCCCCGAGACGCGCATCCAGGGGATCATCCCCGAGGGCGGGAAGGCCCCCAACGTCGTCCCCGACCGCGCGGTCGCCGACTTCTACATTCGGTATCCTGACGAGGTCTACCTCGCGCAGGTCCGCGAGATGATCGACAACGCGGCGCGCGGTGCGGCGCTGGCGACCGGAACGAAGGTGGCGATCGACAACTACGGCTCGATGCGCGACGGCATCTCGACCGCGGCGCTCAACGAGGTCGCCTTCGCCTACCTCAAGAAGTACGGCGCCACGCGCGTGGTGGCCGAACCGCAGAAGCCACAGGGCTACGAGGAGACGGGCTCCGTCTCGCGCGACATCCCGGGGGCGGGGTTCAGCGCCTTCACCTCCACCGGGGGCTTCCACACCTACGAGATGGAAGCGGACGCCCTGAACGAGGTCGGGCACACCGGCTTCCGCATCGACGCGATGGCGATGGCGGCCCTCCTCACCGACTTCGCGACCGACGCCGACTTTCGCGCCCGGGTGAAGGACGAGTTTTCAACGACCAAGGCGCTTTTCGGCGACTACATGAGCGCCCTCCGCAAGGCCTATCCGCTCCCCGAGGTGAAGTGACGACGGGCGGCGCGTCCCGTTAGGCAGCGCTCGCGCCGGCCCCGGAGGCCGGAGCGGGACGAGGGTCAGGCGGCGACGTGCGCCGCCCCCCACGCCGCCGGGTCGACGTCCTGCTCGAAGATCGTGTCGAGCTTCACGACGAGCATGCTCCCGTCCTTCTGGACCGCGAAGCGATCCATCGCCCGCGTGGCCCGCCCGGAGATGAAGAGGCCGTCGGGCTGGTACTTCGACTTGTGGCGCGTGCAGAAGAAGGTCTTGCTCCCCTCGTTCCAGCGGAGCGCCGTGTTCTGGTGCGGGCACGTGAGCGCGAACGCGTAGACGGTCCCCGCATGCCGCGCGATGATCACCCCCTCCTTCTTGTCGATGGAGACGCCATCGCTCGCCGGGATGGGGTAGCGCATTTCCTGTCCGCCAGACGCAACGCCGCGTACGTCCAGAGCCGGGAGCGCGCGCGCCTCGGCCGGGAGGAGCCCCTCGAGCGCCAGCGCCGCCAGCGCCGTGGCCACGCCGCCAAGGAACTCCCGGCGGCCCGTGCGGAGCGCACAGCCGCTGCAGTCGTGCGCCGCGTGGGCGCGGATGTCGTCTTCGTTTCGTGGCATGTTCGTTAGGCTGACCGGGCAAGGACCATACGTTCGAGGCAGGACTGCGTCGCGAGGCGGCCATCGCCGCGCGCGACGCCGCGGCGTTGCCCCCCCCGCAGCAGGACACCGCGGACGATCGTTCCCCCGAAGCGGCGCGGTGGACAGTCGTGGGTCACGCCGCCCAATCCGGCGGCGACCGCCGACACCGGTCGCACACGCGACACACGCGACACACGCCGCATACACAACACGTCGCTCACTCGCGTCGAAACGGCGGCAGCATCATGACCCAACTCACCGCGGCAATCCCCATCGACGTCAGCGCCACCGTCCGGTGAGTCTTCAGCCGCGATCCCCCTCCCTCGTCGTCGTCCTCATCCTCGGCGAAGGCCGGCGTGAGGGCGAATCCCGCGTCGGCGACGAGCATGAGGACCGCGTGTGCCGTGCGCCACTTCCGTGCCTTGGGGTCGCGCCGAGCATCCCAGAGATTCCATCCTCCCGTGATGGTGTTCACGGCGAAGAGCGCCCCGGTCGCGCCGGCGAGCGGCCCATGCCAGTCGTGCGCCCACCCGGCTCCGTCTTCCCCGTGGTCCAGCAACTTCTGCCCGGCGGCGTACTGCGCAGCGAAGATGGGGAGCATCGCCCAGGAGGCCACCTGGTGGATCTTGAGCCGGCGGCCGTACCAGTCGCTGTACTCGATGGCGACCGGTCGGCGGCGCACCGGCAGCGTGTCGGTGTCAGGCCTCGGGAGAGCATTGCCCGTCGCGAAGGAGGCGAACGCCGGGTTCGGCGTCACCGCGCGGGAGGGATCCAGCCGCGGCGCTTCACGTCGCTGGGCGGTCGCGCGTATGGGAAAGAGCGAGGCAACAAGGAGCGTTGCCGCGCCGGTCATGCCGAGGCGTTGCAGGAAGGTCCGCCCTACCGTTCCGTGTGTCATGCGATCGTGCTCCATCGGTTCGTGACCGGTCGATGTCCCATGCCCAGCCTAGCACGCGCGCTTGAACCACCCATGAACGCGACGCCTCGCGGCGAGTCTTAGTTCTTTCCTTTCCTGTTCTCTCCTTTCCTCGCCTTCCCCACGGCGGGTCGGGGTTCCCCCATCTCGCGCGCCCGTTTTCGCCGGTAGATTATTCACATGAATCGCAACGACGCCCTCGACTATCACGCGTCTCCCAGGCCTGGGAAGATCGCGGTCGTACCGACCAAGCCGCTCAACAACCAGCGCGACCTCTCCCTGGCCTACTCGCCAGGCGTCGCCGAGCCGTGCCTGGAGATCCAGAAGAACCCCAACGACGTCTACAAGTACACCGCGCGCGGTAACCTCGTCGCGGTCGTGACCAACGGGACGGCGGTGCTGGGGCTCGGGAACATCGGCGCGCTCGCCGGCAAGCCGGTGATGGAAGGCAAGGGGAACCTCTTCAAGCAGTTCAGCGACCTCGACGTCTTCGACCTCGAAGTAGGGTCGGAGAATCCGGACGACGTCATCCGCTTCTGCCAGCTCCTCGAACCCACCGTCGGCGGGATCAATCTCGAGGACATCAAGGCCCCCGAGTGCTTCTACATCGAGGAGACGCTGCGGAAGACGATGAAGATCCCCGTCTTCCACGATGACCAGCACGGGACGGCGATCATCTCCGGTGCGGCGCTGCTCAACGCGCTCGAGGTGGTGGAGAAGAAGATCGAGGACGTGCGCGTCGTCTTCTCCGGCGCCGGCGCCTCGGCCATCGCCACCGCCGGCCACTACGTGCGATTGGGGGTCAAGCGCGAGCACATCATCATGTGCGACCGTGCCGGGGTGATCTGGAAGGGGCGCCCCGATCACATGGATCCGTACAAGGCGAGCTTTGCCAACGACACCCCCACGCGCGAGCTGAAGGAAGCGCTCGTCGGTGCCGACGTCTTCGTCGGCCTGTCGGCCGCCGGCGCAATGACGGCGGAGATGGTGGCGGTGATGGGGCCCAATCCGATCATCTTCGCCCTCGCCAACCCGACCCCCGAGATCCTCCCTGAAGAGGTGAAGGCCGTGCGCGACGACGCGATCGTCGCCACCGGGCGCAGCGACTATCCCAACCAGGTCAACAACGTGCTCGGCTTCCCGTTCATCTTCCGCGGGGCGCTCGACGCGCGCGCGACCGAGGTGAACGAGGAGATGAAGATGGCGGCCACGCGCGCGCTCGCCGCCCTCGCCAAAGAAGACGTGCCGGAGTCGGTCTCGGCGCTCTACGGGCTGAGCAAGGTCAAGTTCGGCCGCGAGTACCTGATCCCCTTCCCCTTCGATCCGCGCGTCCTGCTGTGGGTGGCGCCGGCGGTGGCGTGGGCGGCGGTGGCGAGCGGCGTGGCGCAGGAGTTCATCGAACTCGACGAGTATCGCGAGCAGCTCGAGGCCCGTCTCGGGCGGGCCAAGGGGATCATGCGCGGCATCATCAACCGCGCCGTGCGCGACCCCAAGAGGCTCGTCCTCGCCGAGGGCGAGGCGCGCAAGATGATCCGCGCTGCCCGCCAGCTGCTCGACGAGGGGATCGCCCACCCGATCCTCCTCGGCAACGAGGAGACGATCCGCCGCAAGGCGCAACAGGACGGTGTGCGCGTCGATGACATCACCATCGAGGATCCGGCGCGGTCGCCGCGGTTGGAAGGCTACGCGCAGTTCCTGTGGGAGCGGCGCCAGCGCAAGGGGTTGTCGCTGGGCGAGGCGCAGCGGCGCATCGTCAACGGCAACTATTTCGGCAACGTGATGGTCGCCAAGGGCGACGCCGATGCCCTGCTCACGGGCATGACCACGACGTATCCCGAGGCCTTGCGTCCGGCGTTGGAGGTGGTGGGGGCCAACACCAAGTCGGGGATCGTGGCCGGCATGTACATGCTGGTCTTCGAAAAGCACGTCGTCTTCTGCGGCGACACGACGGTCAACATCGAGCCCTCGGCGGAGCAGCTGGCGCAGATTGCGCACGCCGCCGCGCGCATCGTGCGGGCGTTCGGTCAGACCCCCAAGGTGGCGATGCTCTCGTTCTCGAACTTCGGGTCGGTCCGTCACCCCGAGGCGCAGCGCGTGGCAGAGGCGGTCTCGCTGCTTCGGCAGCGCGATCCGGGGCTGATGGTGGACGGCGAGATGCAGGCCGACACGGCGGTGGACGAGACGATCCTGAAGGAATCGTTTCCATTCAGCGCGCTGAAGGAATCGGCCAACGTGTTGATCTTTCCGAACTTGAGCGCGGGCAACATCGCGTACAAGTTGTTACGCGACCTCGGCGGTGCCACGGCAATCGGCCCCATCCTGGTCGGCATGGCCCAGCCCGTCCACATCCTCGAACAGGGGGCGGACGTGCAGGAGATCGTCAACATGGCCGCGGTCGCGGTCATGGACGCGCAGGAACGGGCGCGCCCCTCGGGTCGGGAACTGTCCCCTCCGGGCGGTGCGCGAGCGTTTTCGTTCCTGTGATCGTCTATACATGACACCAGGGTGAGCAACCGGGCGAGCCGGGTGCTCGCCCGTTTCCCGATTTCTGCCCACTATGGCCACCACGAGTGCACCCCTGAACGCGCTGGAAGGACAGGGGCTCAAACCGTCGGGTACGATCCACTGGAACCTTCTCGCCCCGCGGCTCATCCAGGAGGCGATCGCGCGACATGAAGGGATGATCGCCGACATGGGCCCCTTCGTCGCCAACACGGCGCCGCACACCGGGCGCTCGCCCAACGACAAGTTCGTCGTGCGAGAGGCATCGACCGAAGCGGACGTCGATTGGGGGAAGGTCAACCAGCCGATCTCCGAGGTGCATTTCGAGGCGTTGCAGGCCGACGTCCGAGCGTACCTCAACTCGAACGACGACCTCTTCGTCCAGGATCTCTATTGCGGCGCCGACCCGGCGCACCGCCTGAGTGTCCGGTACGTCACGCCGAACGCGTGGCACGCCAACTTCGTGCGGAACATGTTCATCCGCCCGGAATCGCGGGAACTCGCGAGCTTTGCCCCAAACTTCACCGTGCTGCACGCGCCGGACTTCCAGGCGACCCCCGAGAAGCACGGGACGCGCAGCGGGACCTTCATCGTCCTGCACCTCGCCAAGCGCACGATCCTCATCGGCGGGACGCGCTACGCGGGTGAACTCAAGAAGGCGATGTTCACCGTCATGAACTACATGATGCCCAAGTCGGGCGTCCTGTCGATGCACTGCTCGGCGAACATCGGTCCCAAGGGCGACACCGCGCTCTTCTTCGGGCTCTCCGGCACGGGGAAGACGACGCTCTCGGCCGACCCCGAGCGCGGGCTCATCGGCGACGACGAGCACGGG
>ERZ795061.676-NODE-676-length-34101-cov-98.819362_pt1 | contig 34101 bp, 29 predicted proteins | sample MGYA00375145_ERZ795061 | MGnify/ENA primary metagenome ERZ795061 (study PRJEB30190, sample SAMN05720144) | anaerobic digester metagenome | isolation source: active sludge of municipal wastewater-treating anaerobic digesters | place: USA | collected 2014-12-22 ... | reverse complement strand
AAAATAAAAGATTTAAAAATAACAGCCGAAAATTTTGCTGAATTAATCTCTTTAATTTATCAAGAAAAAATAAATTCTACCTCCGGACAAAAAATATTAAAAATTATTTTTGAAAAAGGCGGAGATCCTAGCAACATTATGAAAGATCTAGGACTAGAACAAAATAACGAAGAATCGTCAGAAGATTTAGAAAATATAATTAAAGAAATTATATCTAAAAACCCAGAGCAATTTGAAGATTTTAAAAATGGCAAAGAATCGTTGTTGCAGTATTTTATTGGACAAGTAATGGCCGAGACCAAAGGAAAATATAATCCTAAAAAAATAATTGAAATAATAAAATCAATTAAATAAATATGAAAGCAAAAAAACCAGCTTTTACTTTAGCCGAAATTGTTTTAGCAATTATTGTTATTGGCTTAATATTTTCAATAGTTTCTTTTTCTTTGGGAGAATTAAGAAGAAGTGCTCGCGATACCAAAAGACTAAGTGATATCGAACAAATTCAACTAGCCTTAGAAGAATATTATTTGGATGAGGGCACCTACCCTGATTCATTAAATTTCGGTGAGAGTTTAGTTGGATCAACTACCGATAAAATATACATGGCTAAAATTCCACAAAATCCTCAACCAAGATCAAGTGATTGTAGCGAAACTGAATATTATTATGCAAAAACAAACAGTGGCTACGAATTAAGAAATTGTTTAGAAAGAAAAAATAATGATTACGATGCTGGTCAAAATTGTTTTGGACCAACTGGGATAATAAGCTGTGGTTTTGTTTGTGGTACAGATAAAATAGTCGACGTGAGAGACGGAAAAACTTACGAGACAACAAAAATAGGTGAACAATGCTGGATGGCTGAAAATTTAAATTATGACAATGGCTGTGCTTCTATTCCCTTTGTAAGCGGAACAGACAACGGTTGGTGTGGTTGTTATGATAATACATCAGCAAATTGTTTGACCTATGGTAAACTATATCAATGGAGCATAACTCAAAATAACATTTGCCCTAGTGGTTGGCACATACCAACTCACGATGAACTAACAACACTGGAAAGAGCCGTTTGTTCTTCTGGCACCTGTTTAACAGATTTTCCTTATGATACTACAACCGTTGGCACAAGAGGAACAAATGAAGGATCTAAATTAAAAACAATAACTGGTTGGACATCTAACAATGGAACTGATGATTATGGCTTTTCCGCGCTACCATCTGGTTTGATGTATACTGACGGTTCTTTCGGGTCTCTCGGTTCTACGTTTGCTGTTTGGTCATCAATAACTAGCTCGGGAGCATCATGGCAAAGACAGCTTTATTCAACAAGTTCCGGATCATATAGAAGTAGAGCTTTTGTTCAGTGTGGTTTAAGTATAAGATGTTTAAAAGACTAAGTAATAAACTGTTTTATTATTTTTTCAGCTTCATCTTTATCTTCCAACCAAACAATCTTAGCTCCCATTTTTTCCCATCTTCTAAACCAAGACATTTGTCTCTTAGAAAACTGGCAAATAGCCGTAAATAAGCGATCAATCAATTGTTGTTCGCTTATTTTATTTTGCAGGAACAAAGATACAAAACGATATTCCAAACCAAAACTTTCCAATCTTTCAAAACTAACACCAGATTCATGAAGTCTTTTAACCTCACCAATCATATCTTCGTTGTTTATTCTATCTAATAATCTTTTATATATTTTTTCTTTTATTACTTCCCTTTCAGGATTAAGTCCTAAAATTAAAAAATCATATTTTCTCTTCCCTTTTTTAGGATTAAAAGATTTTTCATCAAGTAATACTTCTAAATAACGAGCCAATCTTCTTTTGTTATTTAAATCACTATTGTTAATGCCAGCAAAAAAAGTTTTATTTATTTTTTTAATTCTGTTTTGCAAGTCGGATAGCTCTAAAGACTCATACTCTTCTCTTTTTTCGAGAGATGGCTTGGAATCTGATAAAAGATAATTATCAACTACCGCCTCTAAATATAAACCGCTTCCGCCAACCAAAAACGGTAGCTTCTTTCTACCTAAAATATCATCAAAAGCTTTGAAAGCTTGAACCTGGTAATCAGCTAGAGTAAATACTTTTTGTGGATCGGCAACATCGATTAAATGATAATTAATTTTTTTACCATCAACAAAATATTCGTTTAAATCCTTACCAGTTCCAATATCCATTCCTTTATAAACTTGACGACTATCAGCGCTAACTATTTCTCCATTAAATTTATCAGCTAGTTTTACGGCTAAAGAAGTTTTGCCACTGGCCGTTGGACCAAGTATTGCAATAACCTTATCCTTTTTAACTTTAATTTTTGTTTCTTTTTTGTCTTTATCTCTTAATGAACAAGAAAAGTTCTTATCAATAATTTTTCCCTGAATTTCAAATTCAAAAACTTTCTCAATTTGAACTTTAACAAATTTACCAATAAAATCATTGGGGCAATCAGCTTTCTGCTTTGTTCTAACTATTTTAGCCGTTCTAGTTCTGCCGGTTAAAAAACCCTTGCGATCAAAGCCTTCTATTAAAACATCAACTTCTTTATTTAAATATTGTTTATTATTTTCTAAAGCAGTTTTTCTTAAAACAATATTTAACTCCCTTTCCCTTCTCTTTTTTTCTTCCAAATCGACATCATCTTTTAGATAAGATGAAACTGTTTTATAGCGAGGACTATATTTAGAAATATAAACCAAATCAAAGCTTATTTCTTTAAAAAGCTTTTTAGTATTATTAAAGTTTTTAAATTTTTCCCCCGGAAAGCCGACAATAACATCGCTAGTTATTGAAGCTGAAAAGCCATTTTTGAAATCCAGTGCTTCTCTAATTTTTTTAACACTTTCTTTATAACTCTCAATGGTATATTTTCTGTTCATTGCCTCTAAAATATCATTATCTCCAGATTGGACTGCTAAATGAAAATGTTCACAAACATGCTCCGCCTTTTTTAAAACTCTAATTAATTTATCACTAACATCTTTGGGGTGGCTAGAGGAAAATCTTAACCAAAAATCACCTTTCAGTCCATCAATTATTGATAAAAGATCGGCAAAATCTATTTTTTTTGATTTTATTTTAAAGCCAAACTCTTTACTTATTCGATCGTCGTTTTCAGAATAATAACTATTAACATTTTGGGCTATCAAATTTATTTCTTTAAATCCTTTTTTAATTAAACCTTTAACTTCCTTTAAAATATCATAAGCTGGGCGATAAACCTCCCTGCCTCGAGCATAGGGAACAACACAATAAGAACAAAAATTATTACAACCATTGCCAATTGGGACAAACGCAGAAAAACTAGAAGAATAATCAGCTTTTAAATCCAAATAACTTTTTTCCTTGTTTTTTATTAATTTAACTTTAGGAAAAAAATTAATAAGTCTTTTATCAAGATTTAATAAATCAGAAATATTAAACCAAATTTTAACTCTCTTTCCCAAGCTTTTTTGCAAGTCTTCACGTTCGCTTAAACAACCAGTAACAACTATGACTGTTTTTTTGTTATTTTTAAAAATTTGATTTATTAAGCCATGAATTCTATCTTCGGCTGATTGCTTTACTCCGCAAGTAACAAAAATAACCAATTTAGCTAATAAAAAATCAGGATTATGTTTAAATCCAAGTTTTTCTAAATAACTTGCCAAACGCTCACTATCAGCCCTGTTCATTTGGCAGCCAATTGTAATTATATTATAGGTCATAAAAAATCATAAAATTTAACTAAATTGTTTCAGTAAACAACTTTCTCCACAGACAATCTTCTATGGTTTTGCTAGTTTATATAAAGAAAAGGTTTCGTTAATATTTTCTACTAATTTAATTTGCAAACCAAAATCTTTTAATCTTCGATTATTTAAATAATCAACATCCTTTTCTGGCAAGGTAAAATTATAATAATAAACTGGTAAATAATTAACTAGTTTGGCATAGTTTCTGTTCATATTATCATCATTAAATCGACCAACTATAACCTTTCTTTCGGGAAAAAGAAATTTATCATGATATTCGGTTATCACAACCGAATTATTCTCTGTTAGCTCGATTATTTTAGATACCTCTGTCTTAGCTTTAATGGTTTTAGAAAAATAATGTTTTAAACCTTCTTCTGATCCACTATAAACATACTTAAAAGATAAAAACATCATAAAAACCAAAGTCAAAGCAGAGGTTGAAATACCAATAATTTTGGCAATTTTTTTATTTTTCCAAAAACTAGAAATTAAACTAATTTTTAGAATAAAATAAGAAACAAACGGCAAAACACCAATATAAATCGGTAGCCAATAGCGAGTGTAAGAATTACCAATTGTAAATCTGCTAGGATCGGGATTATCAACAAATTTCCAGGAACCGTAATAAAAAATCAGAAAGAAAGAAACCAAAAACCAAGAAAGCAAATAAGGATAAAATTTTTTTAACTTCTTTTTTTCAGAAAAAATATACCAGACAAAGCCAATAAGAGCTGGCCAACATAAATACCAAAACATTTTTACAAAATACTTATCAAACATTTCCAGTGACTGCATCGGATAAAAACCAAAATAAAAAATAGTTTTAAAAACAAACTTTATTAAAATTTTAACATCCAGTAGACTACCAATAAAAACTGATTTGATAATACCTCCGCTAGCCTGACTAATTTGGCTGATGGATTTATTCATTTCATAATAACCGCCATAGAAAGGCGAACCATATAAAATCTGGTTATTATAAAAAATCGGTATCAAGGCTAAAATAAAAAAACAAACCAAGGCGGTCAAACGAATTAAACTTAATTTTTTGTTTTTTAAAATCAAAAAAACAAAACCAGCTACTAATAACCAAATAAGTTCCGAAGATCTGACAGCTATAGCCAAACCAAAAAACAAACCACTTAGTGATGCCATTAGAAAATCGAAATAAAATAATCTTCTAAAATAATTATTTTTATCCTTTTCGGGGGTAGTAATTCTTTTATCAAACAAAACTGCTAGAAAATACAAAGCAATAATTAAAAAAGAAAGAAATAAAACATTGTGGAACAAACTTCTGGTTGAATAATATATTAGAACCGGAAAAGAAAATAATAACAAAGATGAGATAAAGGCATTTTTACTTCCAAATAACTTCTTAATCAACAAATAGTAAAATATTAAAGCTAAAGAAGCAAAAAAAGGAGTTAAATAAGGAATTATACCAACGCCAAAAATCTTAGCTAAAAAACCATAATAAATTGTCATCCCCAAAAAACTAACAGGCTTAATAAAGCCATTTTCACTGATATAACTCCTTGGTCGAACAATATCTTCGGCTATAAGATTATATTTTTCAAAAACATAGAGATTATCGGTTTGAGCGTACAATTTAGTAAAGACATAGTTGGCATTTTCATCGGGAGAAAAAAATTTCAAAAAATTGTTTTTTTCCTGAAAATTGGTCAAAATCGAAGTCATTAGAAAAAAAACCGCAGAAAAAGCAATGATAATAATTAAAAACCTATCTTTTTGGGTTATTCTACCTATATTTTTGATTATTTTTTTGATATTAGTCATAAGAAGAGCTTATCAAAAAAGACTCATAAAATCAATAAAGGACTCCTTTTTGGGAGTCCTTTATTAGCGTAAAATTTATTTTAAAAATTCTTTAATTTTATCTCTGAAAACAGCTGCATCAAAAACTTTATTTTTAACTTCAATCTCTACCTGGTCACTACCGAGATCTATTTCACCGCCACTTAACATCGAAGCTTCCATGCCCCCACCAAGACCAATTTTTTCTATTATCAATTTGTCTTCATAAATCTTGACCAAAGCCATTTGACTTCCCTTATTAATAGTCCAACCACCACTAGAACTATCTTTTATTACTTTTAAATTCATATCTTTTAGATCCTTGTCAAAAAGATTTTTTATTTGATCGGCACTTCTAAAGCTTTCTTCAATATTACCAGTAGGAACTTCATTAATCGCAACCGATTCTATCGGCAAACCACTATTTAGACTTTCATTTGCTAAATTATCATCTAAACTAGCAACTTCATTATTGGTTCCTTCTGGAACGTAAAAGGTACCACCATCACCTTCCATTGGAACAAAGTTTATTTTCTGCCCGTTTTTCATAAAAACATCAATTTCTTCAATCTCACCAAACCCACTATTGCCATATACTGGATCAACATGAGAAATGTTATCCAGTCTAATAGAACCAAATTTTATCTTAACAGAATCATTTAATTGGTCTTTGATAGAAAAAACATCATTACCCTCCATTTTAACATCAAACTCGGTTTTCAGAATGTCAATCCAATTGTTTTCTCCCAATTTATTAGAGAGTTCTTCTATTTTGTCCAGGCTACCTTCAACTGTTGCGTTTTCAATGACTGTATTATCTACGGAATAAAAATTAGCTTTAGCAGCACCAACTCCTTCTTCGCTTAGTTTATAGTTTAAAGAGCTTCCGTCTTCTAAAGTTATTTTATAACCACCCTCTATTTTAGTAATGCTAGCAATTTTATCCAGATCGCTATTATTTTCTAAAATAATTAAATCTGAATCTTTTGATAAAATTACTGGATCGTTTTCTCCGAGATCCTTCATGTCAGGATATTCCCAACCATCTAACCCAGAGCTTGAATTTTCAACGCCAGACATTTTTTCTGAAGAAATATTAGTTAACCCCTCTAATTTATTATGATTCTCGCTAACAAGTTGGCTTTCAAAATGAATTTTACCATCTGACCCAACATTTACTTCTTTGATTTGATAACTGGCCAATTTTTCTATTTTTTCTGTCGGTCTTAAATTCTCCTCATTTAACACCTCTTTCTCTATTGCGACCTTATGATAAAGAGGGTTATCCTTTATACCTTCATTGCAAACAACATAAACCTTTCCATCCTCTCCCAAAATAACCTGATCACCAGGATTCACGTTTTTGCTAAAAGCAGCTGCTTCAGTCATTTCTCCAGTTTTGGCATCAATAAAGTTAACCTTATATTCATTGCCCATATGACCATCAAATATTTTAGAAACACCATTTCCCTTCTCTAAAACAACCACTTTATTTAAATTTCCAACTTTTTCTAGTGATTCAATTGCTTCGGGACTTAAGCTTTCAGTGTTAACCCCGATTAAAGAAGTTTTTTCAATTACTTGTTCTCCGGTTTCAACAAAATTTTCTGGTGAGCTAGTTAAATTTTCAGAGAAGTTATTATAATGAAATGTGTTTTCTGCGCTAACATTTTCAACAAAATTGGTTTGATTAACACTCTGTGTTTCCTGCATGGAATCAAATCCCTTTACAAAAGCTTGAACATTTTCGTTATGACTAATTGGTTCACTGTCACTAAACAAATCTAAATCACCAACTTCTCTGATTAAAGCACCAACACTAGCAAAGGCGCCGGCAGTCAAAGCGCCATAAATAGTTTTTTTAACAATATATTTTTTTCTTTTGCTTGATAAATCTTTTGAATAATTTTCTAATATTTTATTTAAAAGTTCCTGGCCAGCTTTAAATTTACCCTTTTTACTTATTCTATCTTCTTTTTCCTCTCCGCCAACTCCTTCTTGGTCAGCAAATAAATATTGAGAAACAATTTGAGATGATAAAATCAAGTCAGCTTCATCCAAGCTTCTTTGTAAATCAAGATGGTTCAACATTTTTGCCTCATTACTACCATAATTTACCAATTCTTTGGCAATTTTTTCACGAGTAAACAACATTCTCAAACTTAAAGATTCCGCTAAGTCCTTTAGTTTATTTGCGTCTGGTTCGTCTTTCAAGCTTTCTTCTTTTATTTTCTCGGCTAAGTTGTCCAATTTGTCTTTCAAGCTTTCAGCACTGGCTATATTTAATCTTTCTGATTTCTCTTTAGTTAATTTTTCATCTAATTTTAAATACTCTACTCTTAAATTCAAATATTTCTGCGCATCTTCTGGTTTGGTATTTTCATTTTCCAACCACTTGTCTGGTTCCAAACGAAACTCAGCCGGAATCAAAACATCCATTTGTTTCTTAAGATTCTTTTTTTGTAGAGAAATTGGACTTTCAATTTTAGACTTGTATATATCAAGTTTATCTTGTTTTCTAAGTTTTTCTTTGGCTGTCCTATTTCCCCTTATACCACCAATAGTCATTATTAAAGGAATAGCTGAAGCTGATAATGATAAAGCCCCAAAAACAGAACGAACAGTATAACCCGAAGCCATATAAGCCATTTTTTCCTTACTACTCATCGATAAAACAACCCTCTTAAAAAATCCTGGATTTTTAATGGCTTGTTTCCATTCTTCACTTAAAACAGAATCATTGCTTAGATCACGAACCATTTTTAGTTGAAAATCGGCTTTGTTTATTTTAGATAAAACATCACCAGAATTTCCTAATTGTTTTAAGGTTTCTATTTTGGCATTAAAATAATTTTCTTTGGCTTGATTATATTTTTTCCTATCTGCTTCAGTGGCGCTTTCATAAGCCATTTCCTTTGGAATTTCTAAAAATTTATTGGCCAATAAATTCAAATCTTCGATAGCTTTTTTTTGTTCATCGTTCATTCCTTCTTCAATTTTCATTAAAGCAATTTCAGTTTTGCCATTTTTTTCAGAAACATCCACTTCCAAGCTGCTCATTATTTCCGACAAAGATTCTAGTTTCTTTTCATTATCCTCTCCGATACCCTCACCAGACAAAGCCTTTAACTCTCTTTGTTTTATTTTTTTAGTTAAATTATTCTCTTTTAAATTAGCTCTTAGCTTACTAAAAAGTCCATTGGTCGGACTAACCATTTCCCTGGCCTCTTTAACAGCATAAGAAGAAACATTTTCTAAAATTACACCTTTTAAATTTTTCAAAACTAACAATTTTGATCCATTGCTTAGTTCATTAAATTTCTTATAACTTTCACTTTTTAGTTTTTCTTCAGTAATTCCCAAAGATTTTAATTCTTCTTTTAAATATTTAGAAATTTCTAGTTCTTGTTTTTTTTCTGCTTCTTTGTCACCTTCTTTTTGCTCACCATCAATTTCATTTTTTTCATTATTAACCGCTGGTTCACTTTCAGAAATATCAATACCCATCTTTTTTAAATCAGTAGATGAGTCTTGTGGTTTTTCCTCATCCCTTTTTTCTTCTTCTTTATTTTTAGCTGATTTTTCTGTATCATCAATTAAGTTCTCCCCTTTTTTGCTGACATATTCCACTCCGTATTTTTTTAATCTACCAATTAAGACCTCTCTTTCGCCCTTAAACTGTTCCTTGCCGCCCCGATCTAATCTGTTTAATCTGGTTTTTAGTTTTTTTGTTTCCCCTTCAACATCAACAATGCTAAAACCAGCTTCGACTGCTTTTTTTAAAAAAGAATCATCATCTTGTGTCTCATTTTTACGCCCCAATGTAATTTGTTCTGGCATAATTTTATAGATTAAATATATTATTGATTATTATTAAAAATAAAGTTTTTATTTTTTTAATATTTATTTAATAATTTTAAAATATTATTTTTATTTAAGTTATCTTAAAATAATCTGTTGTTAGCTTATTCAAAAAACATCAAGCTATATAACTGTTAATTATACCATATTTACAAAAAAAAGTCAATACAAAATCTATGAGAGGTTTGTTGCTATATAAATATAATAACAAATATAGATAATAAAAACAATAAAAACTATCTATTTTTCTCGGAAAAATAATAATCAAATATTTCACCAGCAATGGTCACTGGTAAATCACTGCCTTCCTTTCCTTCTTCTATCAAAATGGTAATGACTATTTCTGGATCATCGTAAGGCGCAAAAGAGGTAAACCAAGCATGGGGAGTTTTATTGGTTCCCCATTGAGCCGTTCCGGTCTTGCCAGATATTTTGTAAGGCAAAATATCCAAGCGTCTAGCACTGCCTGAAACAACGGTTTGTCTCATGCCGTCTTTAACTATTTTTATATTCTTATCGCTTATAAAATTATCTCTAATAATTTCTGGCTCTATTTTTCTAATTAATTGATTTTCACCATCTAATATTTCTTTAACTAAATGGGGGCGATATAATTTGCCGCCATTAGCAAAAAAAGCGGTAAAATTAGCTACTTGAAGTGGTGTGACTAAAATATCACCTTGACCGATAGAAACGTGATAAGTATTTCCGATATACCAAACCTCACCTCTTGATTCTTCTTTCCACTCTGGAGTTGGAACAAAGCCCCTAGCTTCTTGAGGTAGGTCTAATCCACTCTGAGCACCCAAACCAAAAAGATTTAAATATTTAACAATTCTATCAATTCCAAGTCCAGAAAAATTTTCATAACCACCGCCAATATAATAAAAAAAGGTGTTTACTGATTCAGCAATAGCTTTTTTAACATCAGTCATGCCATGACCACCGGCTTTCCAATCAGGAAAAAACCACTGGCCAACATTAATGCCACCGCGACTATTAACATAAGTGCTTTCTTTAACAACTCCCTCCTCAAGAGCGGCGGCAGCGATAGTTGGTTTAAGCGTTGAGCCAGAGGGAAAAGTGCCATTAACAGCCCTATTAAACAAAGGTCTGTCGGGATCATTTAATAATTTACTATAATCAGATTGGCTTACTCCTTTGGAAAAAATATTATTATCATAAGCTGGCCAAGAAACTAAAGACAAAATCTCGCCGTTTCTCGGGTCCAAAACTACAACCGATGATCGACCCAAATTATTTTTTTTAAGCCTTTCTTTTAATATTTCTTCAATTTTGGCTTGCAATTTAGAATTTAGACTCAAAACCAAGTTGGAACCATCTACTGGCAATGTTTTATTAATAATTTTTTTCTCTCTACCTAAAGCGTCAACTTCAGTGTATTTTTTTCCCTTCTGTCCTTTTAATTCATTTTCATAAAAATATTCCAATCCAGTTTTTCCAATATAATCAATTAAAGAATATTCTTCACCAAAAACATCCAAATCTTTTTCAGAAATTTTGCCAGTATATCCAATAACATGAGAAAGACTTGATAAAGAACTTTCTGAACCAACATACGAACGACCCATTTTAACAGAGAGAGAAACCCCTGGCATTTTTTCAGTTTCTAGGGATATGGCAATAACAGCCTCATGTTCTAAATTATCCATTATAAACAAGGGCCTAAAAGATTCTAAGGAGCCATATTTAATCTTATCTAATTTGTTTTTAACAAAATAAAAATAATCACTATCTTCTAAAAATTCAAAGGAAGAATAATCTCCTGTATTTTCAGTTACATTTTGAGCGTCGGTATCTTCGGTTTTATTGTCAATTATAAAAGAAAGCTGGCGCAAAATTCGATCGCGCTCTAGCTCATCTTTTGGCATTTCAGAAGGGATTAAATAAAGAACAAAGTTAGCTTCATTTTTAACTAAAGAAATTCTATTAGAATCATAAATAATACCTCTTTTGGGCTCAATACTAACGGTCCTAACCCTATTACCTTCCGCCATAGCACGATATTCATCCCCTTTAAAAATTTGCAGCCAAAAAAGACGAGCCAACAATATAAAGAAAAACAACAATAAGAAGGAAAAAATATGTTTAGTTTTGCTGGAATCAAAAGTTTTTTTCAAAGTCTCATTATTGTTTTCACCAAATAAAAAAGAATCTTCCATCCACCCTAAATGGTAGAAAGAGTCCTTAAGATTACCAAATTTAAATTTTTTTTCCTTGACCACAAAAGGATCAAAGTCTTTTTTGTCTTTACCAAACATCAACAGTATTTTAGCATTTTTAAACAAAAAAAGACACCCCGGAAAGGAGTGTCTTTTTTATATACATCAAACTATCTAGTAACAGTAATAGTTTTGCCTTGTTCAGCCAAAGGAGCTTCAACGGTAATTCTTCCAGTAGTTGAAGAAGAAACGATTGTATAGTTAGCAGAGGCAGTTGCTCGAGGGTCAACTGGAACGCTAACTAAATAAGTTGGTACTAAAGCTGACAAATCTACATCACAACTAGTGGTTGCGATACCAGATTTAATACAAATATCGGTTCCAGTAGCAGTGTCAACTGGGATAGTGTCTGGTACATCACCGTCATTGTCAATAGCGTACTGATAAACAGCATTTAAGATAGTATTAACATCAACCCATCTTTGTGAGTTTCTGGTATCAGCTAATTGTTTTCCTGGGTTAAGAGCCAAGATAACGATACTAGCTAAGATAACCAAAGCAGCTACCGCCAACAAGATTTCAAGCAAAGTGAAACCTTGGTTTCTCTTTTTATTCATAATTTTTTTTATTTTCATGAATTATCTTTTAAAAAATAAAACATGAAAAATATTTTAATTTATATTAATAAAAAAATAATAAATCTATCGACCTTTATTATTTTTTACTTTAAATTTAATATAACACAAAAATCAAAAATCTCCAAATTTTATAACTGTTAAAAAAATGTGAACAATTAAAAATCGGCTATTTCCTGCCATGACGAAATAATTATATCAGGATTTAAGGCATTAATCAATATTCTTTCTTTTCTAACACTATCACCAGAAAAACCAGAAGATTCTATTGTTCTATTTTCTCCTGCTCCAGAAATAACATTATAAGAACAATCTCCTTCTAAAAAGCTTAGATTAGCGTTACCCAAATAAGCCCTGTTTAATGATATCTCCAGTAAAGCCTGCTCTGAACAAGTTTCAGCCAATAATCTTGCCTGATCAGAATCTTTTAAGGTCAGGCTATTTTTTCCAGCCCCGGTATTTAAAAAAGCGATAGTAACTGAAATTGATAAAACAATAACACTGACTATAAGAACGCTAATCATTACTACAAAACCTGACTTGTTTTCATGTTTTAATTTCAACATATTATTTTTTACGAAGATTAACCGTGCCAAAAAAATTTTTGCTATATTTATATTCTTGCCTATTGCTGTCAGAATTATAATTAACATCAAAACTAAAAGAAATTGATTGATTGCCATCAACGATTGAATTGTTGACAAAACTTAAATTACTAACATTAACTAGAGATGAATTTAAATAATTAGATTCACCACCTTCATCGATATTTATTTGATTATTTATTAAAGAAATTACTAAGGGATTTTTTAGAGCATCAAAATGCTCTAAAGATAAAGTATCTGAGGTCGCTCCAATTGAAGGAGAATTTATAGATTGAGCGTTTCTAATTTCTTGGCTAATTATAGTCGAAGCAATAAATCCTTGTTGTTCAACTTCTAAAATTGTTTTGTTTTTTATTTTGTTACTATAAAAAATATTTAAAGAAGTAAAAAGTATCGAAAACATGACGATAAACAAGCTTAAATAAAACATAGTTTCGATAAGAGTCATTCCTTTCTTAATTTTTTTTGTAAAAAATATTTTCATAAATAGCTAAAAACTTTTAGAATCACTATACTGAATAGATCCATCGGTCATCGTGAATTCAAGATAATATATTGTTTGACCGGAAAATCTATTATTAAATCTCAAACGTAAGTCATATGGCCCACCAGAAGAAATTAAAGTATAAGGAGTTGATAAAGTGGCTGTTCCACCAGAACTTATGTTGCCACTCCACACAGAAATGCCATTAATATAAATTTGCTGCAATGTCCTACCACTCCAAAACCCACCTATTGATCTTATTGAAATATCGCTAGCCCCACCATTAGAAAGAAGTATATTAGAAACATTTCTGTTGTTTAAGGGTGGGATAGCCACAGCTGCCCCACTCATATCTATTTGCAAATAAGCGGCTTGCATAATAGCAGTGGTGCTTTCTGAAACAACATTCGACAAACCAGAAATATTTTCATTTTCATCACTAGTCTTAATAGCAAAATAATAAGCAGTGCTAGGTGATAAACCGGTTACATCCACAAATTCAAAACTACCAGCAATCTGCGGGGCAGGTGGAGAAGAAAAAAGAGTGGCTGATTCCCAATTAGTGTCATTTATTGGGCTCTGTGAATATCTAATTTCATAGGCCGTAGCTAGACCAGTCCAATCATCATCACCAGGAGCAGTCCAAATAAGAGTAACTAGTTCGTGGTCACTATAAATTGACATTAAATCATTTATAGCCGCCGGTGGGGTTAAATCTTCACCAGCACCAGATGTAATATCGGCTTGCTTGTAAGAACCATCCGACATATTAAATCTAGCGTATAAGGTTATTGCCGTTACTCTTCTACTAAAATTAAAAGATATGGGATATGTGCCAGCTGATAAATTAATATCATAAGGGGTAGATAAATAAAAAGTTGAGCCAGAAGTTCCCGAACCACTCCAGACAGTTGTTCCTCCAATAACCATTGAATTTATTCTAGTGTTGGAGTTTACACCCATCCATATAAGTTCTATGCTATCTATAGTTATGGTTTCATCTGGACCACTATTTGAAAGAAGCGTTCCATTTACCTGATTATTATTTATTAATAGACCAGAAGTATCAACTATTAATTGTTCAGCTTGAGTTAACACAACTCCACTACCTTGTTCTTGCCAATTGGTAAAATATTTACTTAAAAATAAACTTCCAGAACGTCCAGGACTTTTAGTCCAAGTAACTAAAACGGTAGCTTTCTTAATATTTTCTGAAATAGTGCTAATAGTTACCGCTCTGTTAAAATCACCAACCTGATCGCTTGCCCCAGAAAAATCCCATTGACCAGAAGTAAATGATAAGCCATAGACACCATCAACTAAATTAACAAAACCCCTGTCTCTAATACTAGAAACAGCTTCCAGTCCTTCTTTGGCAACAAAAGATGATCTAGAGCTGATATTATCACCTTTAATAGAATCGCTAGCATAAAACAAAAATCCCAACAAAGAAATAAGAACCAGACCCATAACCGATCCGGCTAAAAGAATTTCAACGCTACTAAAACCTCTTTTTTTGTTTTTAATATTTACAAACATACTTTAATGAGAAACAATTCCTCTTTTATTAACACTAATCGTGTTTGAATTTAATCTCAAGCTTAAAATTACACTTCCAAAATCAGATGTACTTCCAGTAATCTTATCAAAAACAAATTCATTATTACCACTAATAATAATATTTTTATTTGTTAAAATTTTTTCATCAAAAGCTGAATTTCTGGATAAAAAATCATTGCCACTAAAAACAATAATATTGCCATTTAGTACTTTAACACCCCAGGAAGTATCATGTTGTCCACCGATAGACAAAGCTTGAGCTCTGCGCAAAGAAGCAACAACCATATCGACCGAAGAACTTAAATCTTCTTTATTTTTGGCAGAAAAATAGATAGGAGACATAACTCCAGCCGACAAAACCAAAATAGAGACAGTTAAAAGCACTTCCAACAAAGTAAAGGCTTTTTTACTATTCATAAAAACTAATTAATATTGCTAATTAAATTATAAACCGGAAGAATGATAGATAAAGCAAGAAATACCACGCCCAACCAAACAGCTATTAAAAGAACCGGTTCTAAAACAGCTGACAAATTTCTGGTAGTAATATCCAGCTTCTCTTCGTAATTCTTTCCTATTTTAAGAAGTATTTCTGGTAATTTGCCAGAGCGCTCACCAACAAAAATCATCTCCTGAACAGAACTTGGTATTAATTTTTGTGAGCCATTAAAAGAATTAAAACTATCTTTAAGAGATATACCATCAGAAACGCTTTCCGATAAATAAAGATAGAAATCGCCGTAAAAAGGAAGAGTACTGGCCTGATTCATTAATCTTAAAGATTCGTCTATAGAGAAGCCGGCATTAAGCAGTGTTCCTAAAACATAACCAAAACGAGATAGTTCAGCTTCTAAAATTAATTTTCGAGTACTAAAAAAATTAAATAAAAATTTTTGACCAATAACTTTTGTTTTTTTGTGAACAAAGATTATATAAAAGAATAAAAATAAAAAGATGAAAAGCAAAGGAAAGAAAAACAAGCCATAGTTTCCAAAAAAATTACCAACAGAAATCATAACTTTAGTTATAGTCGGCAATTTAGCATCTAATTGAACAAAAACTAAGGCTAATCTTGGCAAAAGAAACCAACTCATTCCAGTTCCAATAACCAAAACCAAAAAAAGAACTAAACTGGGATACATTAAAGCTGAATAAACTTTATATCTAAAAAATTTTTCTTTTTGATGTTGAAGCGATAAAATATTTAAATTTTCTACTAAATGCCCAGAGTCTTCTCCGATCATAATCAAAGAAATATCTCTCTTAGAAAAGATTCCAGTCTTTTCAAAAGATTGCCACAAAGAAAAACCAGAATCAACACTATCCTTAATTCCGTCAACAACTGATTTAAAAGATTTGTTTTTGACACCAGAAGATACAATCGATAAAGCCTCGGGAATATTTATTCCGGCTTCAACTAAGGTTGCTAAATTTTCTATTAGATAGCTTTTATTTAAAGACATAAACTATGGTAAAGCAACGCGTAATAAATCATCTAAAGATGTAACGCCAGCCTTAACTTTCTGCATACCATCAGAAAACAAAGAACCAGATCCTTGTTGCTTGGCTAGTTCCCAAATTTGTTTAGCTGATGGCCTGGAAAGAATTAAATCTTGTAATTCCGGAGTGTTTAATATTATTTCGAAAATAGCCGTTCGACCATTATAACCAGTATAACCGCAAGCCTCGCAACCATGAGACTGATAAAAAATATTATTATCTTTTTTTAAATATTTAGCTACATCAGGATGTTCTTTTTTAAAATCATCTTTAGAAATAGAGACGCTATAGCGACATTTTTCACAAAGCTTTCTTACTAACCTTTGAGCAATAACAACTCTTAAGGTAGAGGCCAATAAAAATGGTTCGACCCCCATATCTAAAAGACGAGCAATAGTAGTAGCTGAATCATTAGCATGAAAAGTTGATAATAATAAATGTCCGGTCAAAGAAGCATTAACCGCCATTTCAGCTGTTTCTTCATCTCTAATTTCTCCAACCATAATAACATCTGGATCTTGACGAACAATAGTTCTAAGACCCCTAGAAAATGTTAAATTAGTAACTGAATTAACCTGTATTTGGTTTGTGCCTTTTATTCTATATTCGATTGGGTCTTCAAGGGTAGTTATATTTACTCGAGGATTATTCAAAAGTCTAAGCAAAGAATAAAGAGTAGTTGTTTTACCACTTCCAGTTGGACCGGAAGTTAAAATCATACCAAACGGTCTTTGAATTTCTTTTCTCATTAAATCCCTATCTTTTTTTTCTAGCCCAATTTCATGCAAACCAAAACCTTTAATATATTTAGCTAAAATACGGATAGCTATTTTTTCACCACTAACTACTGGCAAAATAGAAATACGCATATCCACTTCTTGTTTACCGAATTTATAATTCATTGAGCCATCTTGAGCTGAATAGTGTTCATCTATTCTAAGACCACTTTGAACTTTTATAAAATTTAAAATGTTGTTGTAGTATTCATTGGAAACTCTACCAGCCTCTTGTAAAACACCATCGACTCTAAAACGAATAATAGTTTCTTTTCCCTGTGGTTCAAAGTGAATATCAGAAGAATTATAAGATAATGCATCTCTAAAAATTTCAGTAACTATTTCCTGGGCCACTTTGCGACCACTTTTAATAATATCACTAAATCTGGTTTTAAGAGGTTTTTTATAAAAATAATCCAAAGCAAAATCAATATCTTCTGGCAGTGAGTATGAAATTGTTATATTTTCAATCGGAAATAAATCACCCATACTCATAAAAACTTTTTTTGATTCGCTTGGAATATCGGAAGTAAAAAACATTTTATCTTCATCTTCTTTAGTAAAGATTAAGCGATATTCTCTAGCAATTTCTTCTGGAAATTTAAGTATTTGCTCATAAGATGGCAAATTATTCTTCAAGTCAAAATAAGGAACTTTTTCATACTCAGCTAGAGCTTGCCCTAAAAGTTTTTTATTTAAAATTCCTTGATCTAAAAAATAATCAACGATTGAAGCATTATCGCCTACAGATTTTTCTGCCTTTTGTAAATCAAGCGTGGTGATATAATTTTGATCTAAAAGTATTTGCCTAATTTTATTCTCGTCCAAATTCATAATTTTTATTTTTTATTTTTTATCGTCTTTAGCATTATTATTTAAAAAATCACGAACATAATTTACTATTTCAATGATGCCAACATCTGATTTTACAAAATATTTTAAAACACCAAAAGCCTGAACTTTTTTCAAGTCATCTTCTTGTCCAAGATTAGAAGTAATGATTACTGGCACCTTGCTCTTAGCTTGTTGTAATTTTAATAAAACATCAAAACCACTAATGTTGGGCATAACCAAATCTAAAAGCATTAAATCAAATTTATCCTTTTTGAGATAATCCAAAGCCTCCTGCCCGTCAAAGGCAGTTCTAGTTTTAAAACCAATGCTAGAAAGCTTTAATTCTAAAGCTCTAGCAAAAGGTCTTTCATCTTCAACTATTAAAATTTTCTTAGGACTAGCAATCATAGGATAGAAAAAATCCTATTGGTTAATATAAAAAGCTTTAGCAATGGATATTAACTCTTCGGTTATTTTAATATGCCTTTCCTCGTCTTTAAGTATTTTTTCAACTATTTTTTTGTCATTCTCATCGTCTAGTACTTCCAACAATTCTTGACACAAATCTCTGGCCCGAACTTCACTGTCTAAACCTTTTTGTAAGTTAAGCAAAATTCCTTCTTGGCTCATTGAGCATTGATTAAATTTCATATGTTTAGACTTTAATTATCGTATTTATTAATGACGCTATTAATCAGTAATTTATGGGCCTTTGATTCGTCCCTTAGGGTTTTCATGCCATCACTAAAAAAAGCTTTGTTATCTTCAGAAAAACAATTTTCAATACCTAAATCTATCAGAGTTTGATAAAGCCAAATCAATTGATTTTCGGTTTCTTCTTCGGCTCTAAGTTCCATTAACACTTTTTTTCTTTTTATTTTTTTTTCTTCTTCACTCATAAAAATTAGGTTAATTTTAGAACAAACAAAGAAAATCTTTGTTCAAATTTCTAATACAATAATAACATAAAATAAAAAAAACGACAAATAGTATTGTCGTTTTTATCCTTTCTATGTCTTAATTTTTCAGAATTCCAACCACCTTGCCAGCGACAGAATAAAAATCTCGATCATCCTGATGAATATAGATTGGGTCATAGCTAGAAGTAGACTCTGATATTAGCATTATTATTCCACGATTTTTATCTTCTTTAAATTTCTTAATATTGGCCAAACCATCAATAATTGACAAGACATAATCACCATTTTCAGGGCTTTTCTTTTCCGAATCAACTAAAACATAATCACCATCATCTATATTCTCCCCATTAATTAGGGCTTTATTCATTGAATTACCCCTAGCCTTAACCACGAAAAGATTCTTATTGTTATTTGTTATTTTAGGAGAAACCTTTAAATAGCCTTCAATGTGATCTTCGGCAAAAGAAATTGCCTCTCCACAGTTAGCCGAACCAAATATCGGCAGAGACATTAGGTTTGATTTTACATTATTAATAATATCCGATATTTTTCTATATTTACCATTTTCGCTCTTCAAAAGACCTCTTTTTACTAATTGCTGGAGATGATGTTTTATTTTTTGAGGATTTTCTCGACCCTCACCCACAGCCTCACTAATATCACGTAAGGTCATCTCTGAAATATCACTATTTGATGATAATTTTAATAATTTCTTTTGTAAATCATGCATAAAAATGGTGTTTTAATTATTATATCTTTATTTTAAGCCTATTTTACAAATCTGTCAAGTTTTTTTGTCAAACTTATCCACAGGTCTTGACAAGTTTTACTTATTGACAAGATATTTTTTATTTACTAAAATAAAAATATAAAAAATAATTAATCAATATTTTTGATAATTAAGTTAAATCTAATTATTAAAAATAAATAAACAAATGGATAAGCAAGTAGTTATTAGAGGTTTTGCCTTTAAAGGAAAATTCCCCGTCAACTTCTCTTTTGACAAAAAACCGGGAGTTTATGTTGTTGCTAATCCCAAAAACAAAATAGCCGATATCGGTGAAACCGAAAACTTGAAAGAAAGGATTTCACTTTACAAAAAAAACAAAGGCTGGAGTGTTTGGTTTTGTAATGAAGAAAATCAAAAAGTTAGGCAAAGAATTAAAAAATTTGTAGCTGAAAAATACCAGATGGCTCAAATTTAATTAAATGTAGAAAACAAAAAAAGACTTTTTAAAAAAAGTCTTTTTTAAATGCAAAAATTATTTGAAAAAAATAAATATTATTTCAAGGAAAACAAAATAGCTCCAGCAACTATTAAAACAACTCCGATCAATCCTTTAATACTAAATGTTTCGCCTAAAAAGATAAGTGCCAAAATAAACACAAAAGCCATGCTCAAACGATCAATAGCTACTACGGCCGTTGCTTGTCCGTCTTTTAAGGCGAAAAAATAAAATAACCAGGAAAGAGCACCGAAAATACCAGAAAAAGCTATCAACCACCAATCTTTGGAAGAAAAAGAGGAAAAAGAAAAATTTTGAAATTTCTTTAATAAAAAACTAACAATTAACAAGAAAACAGCCATAATAACCGATCTAACGGTAGTAGCTAAAGTTGAATCAATATTTTTTAAACCCAATTTACCAACAATAGCTACTCCAGCTGCAAAAATAGCTGAAAGCAAAGCATATACTAACCACATATAATAAAATTAATATTTTTTATTTGTTTTAAATCTTCGAGAGCTGTCTTTTTTTGTAAATTTTTTAGAAAAGCTTACCCTGCTCATCTCTCCTCTTTTATTTTTAGAGCGAGAAGAATTTTCTGAAGATTTTAATTTAGATGGTTTAAATTTAGAATAATCATTTTTCTCTGGACCCTTAAATTTAGAAAAACTACTCTTTTTTTCTGATCTAGGAGATGAAAAAGCATTATCTGCTTTTTTATTTTCATATTTATTTCCATAAAAAGAAGAATTGCTTGTTCTGGGTTTTGAAAATTTTCCACCCTTAAAAGAGCCTTCGTTTCTGCTTGTATCGCTTTTTCTGCCTCCAAAAAATTTTTGCTCACTTATTCCTCTGAAATCATTCTTGCTAAAATTTTCTAATCTTGAAAATTTGTTTTTACCATATTTTTCATCTTTACCATACTTTTTATCTTTGTTATACCTTTCATTTCTGTCATACTTTTTATTTTTATCATATTTTTCTCCCCTGTCATATTTTTTGTCTCTATCATATTTCTCGTCTCTATCATACTTCTTGTCTTTATTATATCTTTCACCAAAACTATACCCTCCTTCTTTTTTATATTTTTCATCTTTACCATATTTTCTGTCTTCATTCTTTCTGTCATTAAAAGATGCTGGATTTTCCGATCTTACAAACTTTTTTTGTTCAAATTTTTTGTTTTCAGAAAATCTTGAACGACTAAAACCTGATTGATTGTTTCTGTTAAAATCTCTTGACTTAGCGAAATTATTTTTGCCAAATTTACTGTAAGAACTAGCTGTTTCTTTAGTTCTTGTTCTTCTTTCTGGCTCAGCCTTCAAAGATCCAATCTTCAATAATGGTAAATTTTTTCTGATTAAACGTTCTATTCTTTGTATTTCTCTGCGTTGATGAGGAAGGGCAAAAGAAATAGCTTTTCCCCCTTTACCTGCTCTAGCTGTTCTACCTATACGATGAACATAATCTTCTGAGTTATCTGGCAAATCAAAATTAAGAACCAACTCTATATCTTTAATATCTAGTCCACGAGCCGCCACATCGGTAGCTACTAATATTCTCTTGGTTCCATTTTTAAAAGAAGCTAAGGCCATTTTACGCTGACCAAAGGATAAATTGGAATGAATTTCACTTACTTGATGACCGTCAGTTTTAAGTTTTTCAGTTAAATTAGTCGCTCCATGTTTTGTTCTAACAAAAATTAAAACTAAATTTTTATAATCAAGCAATATTTTTTTTAAAGTTTCCAAACGCTCCTCTCGATGAACTAGATAAATTTCTTGATCAACTAGTTCAGCTGTGGTACCGGCTGGAGCCACCTCTATTTGAAGTGGTGATTTTAAATATTTTTCAGCTAATTTAATAATTGGAGCTGGCATAGTGGCTGAAAAAAGAAGAGTTTGTCTATTGATCGGTGTCAGCTGAATAATCTCTTCAATTTGAGGGGCAAATCCTAAATCAAACATCATATCGGCTTCGTCCAAGACTAAAACTGAAATATTTTCTAAATTAATTGTTTTTCTCTTATAATGATCCAACAATCTACCAGGAGTAGCAATCATAATTCTGGGATTATATTTCAAACCATATATTTGACGATTAATAGCTTCTCCACCAATCAAAGATATTGTTCTTAATCCAGAATTTAATGATATTTTTCTTAAACTTTCCTCAACTTGAACAGCCAATTCTCTGGTTGGTAAAAGAACTAAAGCTCTAGATTTATCTTGAAGCAATCTTTGGACTAGTGGTATACCAAAAGCCAAAGTCTTTCCCGTTCCTGTTTGAGCAATACCTATCAAATCTTTGCCAGAAATAGCAACAGGAATAGCCTTGGATTGAATAGGTGTCGGCTCTATTAAGCCATTTTTCTCCAAAGTAGTTAAAATAGCGGGTTTTATTGCTAAATCCCCAAATTTCAAATGTTTTTCTTTATTGTTTAACATAAAATAAGTGACCCGGCGTCTGCTGGTCACTTTTAACATGACGAAAGATGCAAGTCCTATAAATAATCATATTACAATAGTACCATTGGCTTTAAAATTAAGCAATAAGGGGTGTAAATAATAAAAAAACCCACTAAATACTTTAGTGGGTTGAAATATAATTCAAAGAACGCTTCTTTAGGCCGCTCCCAACAAATTGGTGAGGGCAATATTTTGTATTTGGATTGGCGCTTTAATAAACGCCTGTCTTTTCTCTTCTTCGGTTTGAGCTTTGCTAATCATTTCTGTTTGCAAGAACTTAGCTAAACCATTATTAGTAATTCTTAATTTCTCTAAATTCTCATAGGCTGTTAATAGTGTTTTAAAATCAAATTCTAGTTTACTGATTGTATTTACAATTTTTTCTGATATCTGAAAATCGCCGATGATTAAAGCCATATTATAAACTCTAATCAATTTGCCCAAATCGTTGCTTTCTTTTTCTAGAGAAAACACATCCCTTAGGCATTTGGTTTGAATTTTTTTTCTGTCCTTGTTTTCCAGAGCCAAACTATGATCAAATGTTTTTGATAAATTATCAAAATTTCCTTTGGCCAGAATATATAATGTGGGGATTAATAATTCTTTTCCCTCTTTGGATGATTTCACAAACAACTTTTCCAAAATAGAAAAATCAACATCGAGTTTTAAAATTCTTGATATAAAATCAGAATTATTTTTATTCTTGGAAGTTGTTAAAATTTCACAAATCCTTTTTGACTCCTCCAGCGTTTGCACGATATCCACCAACGACAAAAAGGCTTTGCCAAATATTTGAGGAAATTCATCGGATTTAATGGCAACAATAGTTAATCTGTCAAAAATTCCCTCAGCCAGAGAAAGCATTTCTTCCAAAATAACCTCTTTAACTTCAGGATCTTTGGCGCGAGCTAAGGTGTTATTGAGCTGATCAAAACCCAATCCCAATTGACGCATTTTACTCATGGCCAGATTCTTTAATTTTTTATCATCGCCGTATTTGAGTAAAATTTCAATCCAATCCTCGATACCTAAGACTAATTTTTCTATCTTTCCATACAACATTCTTTTAAGCCTGCTCCAATTCTTTTCTTCGTAATAGGATTGTAGCAGCTCTTCTTGCAACATTTCATATTTCTCAACCTCACTTACTATTAAGCGACGCAAGGGGGATCCTGGTTTAACTCTACGATGGGTTCTAATCAGCTCCCTGTAAGAGCTGGCTAGGCTAAGCATTTTTTTAAGGCCTTTGTTTTTATATTTTTGGCTAACACCAACAATACTAACAAATTGTTCAGCGCTTAAAAAAGTTTTTATCATTGGCAAAAGTTCATCTAATCTTTCTTCATTAATTGGATTTCTACATTTAACAAGGATCATTTTTTCTTCAAAAGAAACAGCGTGTAATTCCATTATTTCTAAAAATTTCTCCTCCATAACAATATTGCCAAACGACAATCTAAAACCATCGTTAGCCTGCTGAAAAGTTTTCGCCAATTTACTCATTTCATTTAGGGCCATATCTTTGAGTGTTTTGGCAGAATAACGATTCAGTTCAAAAAATCTTTTCCAAGAAATAAAATCATCAGCAATTTTTTTTAACTCGGTGCTAATTTCAGAAAAACGTTCAACGGGTAAATAAAAATATAGTTTGCTAAATTCCTCTAAACTTAAATAAAGGAAACCGAAAAAATTTAAGAACCTATAAAAAAAGTTCATTTCAACTATAACCACTTTTTGGGCAGATATGCCTCTCAATATTCTGAGCGCGCTTAAACTTAAGTTAAGACCTAGGCTCTTTAAACTTTTTGTTCTCATGATTATTATTTTTTTAGTTATTATTCAGATTTTAAGTTACTTAAACTTCATTACTTAATATTATTAAAAGTAATGAAATCTTTCCGAAAATATTATCATTTTATATTAAAAATGTCAATGATAAAAGGTGGATATAAATATAATCCCCCTGAGAACCTCAGGGGGATTAGGGTTTGTATTAGCATAAGCTAATCATAGTTAATGTTCTCTTTTTCCAATTTGTTTAGACTTAAAGCCCTCCACTTTTTTGATTTACAAAAAAATAAAAACACTAATTTTGATCAATGGAACAATTGCATCCATTGTCATAATCCTTGTCATCGTCATCCTTCCCTTTGTCGCTGCTGCCACTGACCTCCTGGATGATGCCGATAATTCCCCCAATAATGAGGCAACCGATTAGTGGATCCATGGTAAGAAAACATTAAAATTTAAAAGTTAGAAAAGAACCTTGCTCATAGCAAGTAGTGAGAGTTGATAAACATAGGAAGAAAAACACATGCTTCTTTAAAAAAACTTAGAACAACCACTTTTTCATTGAAGCCATTACTTTCTGAGAGATTTTATCTTAAAATTTCAAGCAAACCTGAAATTAAATTAAGATCCGGCCTCTTTAAACTTTTTATTTTTATAATTAATATTTTAATTATTATTCAAATTTTAAGTTGCTTAAAACTCATCTTCTTGTACGAACAAGGGTGATGAAATCTTTGCAAAAATTTTATCGTTTTATATTAGAAATGTCAATGATAAAAGGTGGATATAAATATAACACCCCCTGAGATTCTCAGGGGGTTTAGGGTTAGCATTAGCATAAGCTAATAATAGTTAATTGTTCTTCTTCACGTATTTTTTGGTTTTAGGCTTAAGAAAAGAATATAAGAATGTTAATTTTGGTCAACGGAGCAATTGCATCCATTGTCATAATCACTATTCTTATCATCGTCTTTGTCACTCCCCTTATCATTGCTGCCTCTAATTTCTTGAATAACAGCGATAAGGCCTCCGATAATTAAACCGCCTACAACCGGATCCATGATAGAAAATTTTAAAATTTAAAAAACTAAAAATTAGAAAATAACCTTACCAATAGGTAAGTAGTGAGAGCTAATAAATATAGGAAGAAAAACATGTGCTTCTTTAAAAAAGATAAAATAACCACTTTTTTATTGAAACCATTTTTGAAGAAGACAAATTTGATTCGATCTATCGAATTCATTTTTTGTCTACTACCCAATTTCTCAGAGAGAAAATCAAGAGAGTTTATCATATGGCAACGGCTTTATATATTCATCAGGATTAAAATAGGTCCACCAAAATAAGCAGGCGCCAAAACATTTATAAAATTTAGAGCATCCTCGACAATTTTTTGATGGATAAGAGTGTGTGATTTCTTTTATTTTAGGAAAATAATTATTTATTCCATTAATAAAAGAATCTCGGTCAAAGTCGCCATTTGAATCACGACAGTTAAAAAGTTTTGTTCCGGCAAAATTAGTACAGGGCAAAACATCTCCCTGGGGATCGATGGAAACAATTCCAGATTTGTGGACACCACAAGAACAACCACTACTCAATCTTTCATTTTTAACTAGCTTATCCAAAAAATCATCAGGATAAAAACATATAGGAACTCGGCTTGAAAAAACAATTTCTGGATACAAGTCATGGGGAAAGAGTGAGTCAATTTTAACTACAAAATCGGCAACTTCCCTAGGATTTAAAGCATAATCACCATTAACAGCTCCTGGGGAATCAAAATTTATACTCGGAGTTGCAAAATTGATAAAAATTTTACCGGAATGATTTCCAACAAAAATTTCCCTCTTCATAGTTCGAATAAAATCTTCAACCTGATCGTAATTGTCCTTGCTGACAGTAATTGCTGAAAAAAATTTAGGAAACTTGAGATGGGCTAGATTTAATAAAGCTTTATAAGACATATCAAAGCTACAACTACCAGTTACCATATTATGTCTTTCAGCGTCAGCTCCTTGAATTGAAATTTGAAAACTATCAACGCCAGCTCTGATTAATTCCTGTAAATAATTTTCATCACCCATTTTCCTGCCATTGGTAACTACGGCCACATAACAACCTTTATCCATTTTAATATATTCGATTAAATCTATTAAATGAGGATAAACCGTTGGCTCGCCACCTATTAAGTGAAACTTTTTAATACCCATTTTTCTAAGTTCATCAACTAACTGATAAGCAAAGTTTAAAGGCATGTGTAGTAAACTTTCGCCTTCAATAAATTTTTTTACCATGCTTTGAGCGTAACAAAAATTACATTTATTATTACAAGCATAGGTAACCACAATCCAAGCGACCCTTAGTCGCACCTTCAAAAACTCTTGAGATTTTTCCATATTATGAGCTTTCATTTAAATTTCAAAGTACTTCTGGCTATAATATATTCTTTTGACTAAATTGTCAATTGGTCAAAAACCATAAAAATAAAGGTTATTTTTTATTTTTTTCCATCTTCGTAAATACCTAAATATATAAACAAGCCAACCAAGATCAAGAAAAAAATAACTCCGATAAGAAACATAAATATTATTTTTTAATACTTAATTTCAAAAAAGGGTTCTCATCATCAAAGGTTATTTTGGGCATTTGATGACAAATAATTTCTCGAGGAACACCATATTTCATCTCATACAATTTATCGACAGAACAAAATAAAGCCTTAGAATAATCGAATCCCATTTTATGACTCACATTTTTAACTGATTCCTCTGATTGTCCCTCAATTTCAACATACGGCTCTAAGTATGGCCATTCATCAATAGTGATTTCGACATCATTTAAAATCCAAAGCTCTCTTTTGCTTTCCTGATAGGCCTTTCTTCTACAACCAACAAGAGCTAACATTTCTGAAGCTCCTTCAAAATCATTTATCATTAATGAAATTTCTTTTTGATCTTCAATTTTATCGCCGTTGATTATTTTTAAACTCAAAGTATTTTTATCTCCCTCATCCCTAACTCTTAACCAAGCGCCTTCTTTTTGATGGCCAGATGGCAGATCAAAAACCTCTCTTCTTTGGAGAAATTCCGGCTTAGACAAAGATGCTCCAATTTCTTTTAATTTTTTACGGATTTCATCTTTGTTAATGTTTATAAAAGTTGCTTCGTATTCAATTTTCATATAATAATTTTTGATTTAAAAAATCGTTCTTGAAATTCAATTAAAGAATAAATTTGTTCTTTAGTATAGTTTTTTTCACTTGGAACAACTATCAATTTGTCATCGTCATCATCGAGCCGATGAACAATGGCTATACACTTTCCAATGAATTCTTCAATTGGTTCAAAAACTCCTAAAATATAAGCATCCAATTCTTCTCCATCTGGAGCCAATACTCCTGGAACATAGCCATAATTAAGCGAATAATAAATATTATGCCTAGGGTGTTTAGATCCGAGCGGTCTATCTATTTTCACTTGAACTATTTTGTTCAAAAATTTAATAGCATAGTCTTTCATAATTAAATTATAGCAAATTAATAAAGAAACAGGAATTTTTGTTTTTTTTATATAAAATCTAATATAAAAGGGTTGTCAAATGACAACCCTTATTTATTTAAGCGGGCGGAGTGTAGCGACAAGAATAATATTCAATTGAAAAATTAGGTTTAAGTTCTTCAATTTTTTTAATAGCCAAAGCTTCGTCAAAAAAATTACCAGCCTTTTCGCGAAGTAAGTCATCACTAATATTTTTATCTTTTATTAGATTAATAACTTCTCCCGACAACTCCACTACCACTTCCGCGGTTGGATCAATAAACTCCTCAACTTTATTACCATTTTTTTTATAAACAGTAATAATGTTACCAGACGGTTCAATTGCTATACCAAAATCCAAAATCGGAAAAATGTTTTCCATAAAGAAATTCTCGATTTCTTTATTTCTATTTGCTCCCTTTAAAACAACTTTCATGGTATATTTTTTTATTTAAAAATTATTTTCCAAAAGAAACCGCTACCATAGAATAAAATATTCAACACCGACACTACCGTAAAAACTTCAATTGGCCAACCAGGAAGATAAAAAAGTAAGCAATGAGCAAACACTCCGAGCAACGAAGAAATGAAAATTTCTCTTGTTTGTTTTATTAGTTTGCTTTCGTTTAATCGATAAACAGCTATTCCCATAATGGCTGGGCCAAACAAAGGAATTATGGTTATAAAAAAAGCTGCAAAAAAAGGAACTAAACACATTACAATTCTTAATTGTTGATGCATAAATCTGTAGGTAGATTCTCTCGCTCCCAAATTGTTTCCAATTTCAATTTTTTCCAAACGATCATCAAGTTCATTTTCATTGGTTTTTAAGCCACAATTTTCAAGTTTTACAACTTCATTCATGCTTGTAGTTTTAAGATTTTTATTATTTTAAAGTTCATTCACAAATTTAAAATCACTCAAGTATCCTATCATAAAAGATTCGATTTGTCAATTATAAAAAAAGAGTCAGTTTTAATTAACTTTTAAAAAAACACGAATCACCGATATAAACAAAACAAACCAGTTTATCATCTTTTCTCTATCAAAGATTTAATGAAATCATTATAATTAAGTTGCTCTTCTATTGAATTATCAATTTCAAAGGCTATTAATTTACCAAAAATAAAATCGGGCAAATCCCTCAAATACAAAAAGTCTTTTTTTGATTGAACCAAATGCATATCCTGATTAGCTTTTGGATCATAACCACTAAGATGATTACAGATGAATAATCTTTTATTATTTCTATATTTATAAACGTATTTATAATCGTTATTATTAAGAATTGCTTGTTTTCTATAGTGAGCCAAGTCAACACAAAAACCACCAATTTTTTCAACTTTAACATTGGGAGCTACATAATCATCAGTTGACATTTCTAAATATAATTTTTTATAAAATCCTCGCCAGTTTTTTATAATTTTAAAATGATCTTCGTGAATAGTAAAGCACTTCACTTTATATCTTAAAAATAACATCTTAACTTCATCTCGAGTCATGTCTGCACGTAAATGAACTAAAGGAATACTTCGAATGTTGGATTTTTTAAGACTATCATAAACTCGTTGACGATCACTTAATTTAAGGCGTTCTAAAAATAAAGCTACTTCTGGCAATTTAAATTTTATTGCTTCATTTATCTTGTTAATACATTCTTTTGCGTTTTTGCCAGTAATACTTACTATAATTTTATATTTTTTCGTAATTATTGTTTAACATTTTTCAAAATAATTATAGCATATAAAATAAAAAAAGACCCGAAGATTGGATCTTTTTTAAATTTTGTTAAAAATTTTTAATACAGTTCTTTCTCTGCATGATATATGCATTTGATATTATAAATTTTTTCTCGTTCTGAGGTTATCAAATGATAATCATTTGGCTGAAGATTGTTGCGATTAATAAAATTAATCAACGTTGCTTCGGCAGTTGATCCTGAAAAATTTGTGAAAATTGCAACAAACGCTTTTTTCATGGTTATGATATTTTAATTTACAACTTATTTTATTTATCAGTGCCCTTTATTATACCATAATACTATTTTTTTGTCAATAATAACCCCAGTAAAGATATAATAGAACCCAAGGAAAAACCTATAAATAAAGGAAGAACAGGTCTTTTAGAGCCTGTTTTACTACTTGGCACGGGGTCGTGGACTATGTTAGAACTGAAGTTATCATTAAATCGATTAATTTAGTAAATTAATCCACTAAATAAGTCTGTCTAACAATATTATATCCATTAAACTTAGTGTCATCCTCCGACTTTAAATCAACAGCCTCTAAGGTTTTTGATAACTCGCTTAGATATTTAAAAAGTACCGGCCTATTACTTGCCGAACCGCCTGAATGATCATCGATTACAATAGCCGTTTTGCGATTTTCTTTTTCGGCCAAACTTTTTACATACCCTATAACCTTATCATAAAAGTCTTTAACCGATAATGAATTAATTAAATTTTCTATTGGGTTAAAACCTCTGACAACCAACAACGGCTCTCCATTTTTTGATTTTGTTTCAATCAACATAAAAGCTCCGGCTAATCTCTCATATTTTGTTTCTGGATTTTGCCTAATAATAACCGGGGTAAAATTAGGAAATTCTTTCAAAATACTACTATACTTTGAAGCCCAACAAGCATCAGCTATATGTCCAGAAAATTCAGTTAATACCCCCCTGGTCGGAATTAATTGAATCCTAGAAACATCCTTAGATTGACCACCGACATCTTGCAACAAAGCCATCTCTTCACTAATAGCTTGAGCCGAAATTATTTCATTGAACATTTTTTTCGCTTTCTTATCAGTAAAATATTTGGACATAGTCTCTTGATTAGTAATATGATCAATAAAATCAAGAACCCAAGACATATCACTAATATTTGGCTTATCTAAATCAATATTATCCAAGTCGAAATTTAAACTTTGCTTGTTTTTAGCAAAGCTCGTTAAAAAAACTGTTTGCCTTAATAATTCATTAAATTCGTTATTCCTGGCTAAAATGGAAAAATTATTTTGAAAATCTTTCAAATCTCTTATATTAATAGATTCAAGTAAGTTTATTTTTTGATTAATTCCCTCCCTGGCCATAGGATTGGGCATATTATTAGATTTCTCTTTTAATTCTTTAATTAATTCTAATCTCTTAGCCTCTATTTTTTCTACTAACTCACTAAGAGGGAATTTTTCTTGATACAAGTTTTTGGCTGTTTTGATAGAGTTAACTAACACGGAAAATCTATTTAAAAAATGCTCATTAAAATGATGGTTTTCTCTGCCTGCAATATCAGATTTAGCTATTAATAATTCTGGGCTGGGCTTGAAATTATGATTAAGCTCTTTTATTTCACCATTGTTTTTATTGTTAATATAATTAACAATAATACTTTTAAAACTCTCGTCATCCTTCGTTCCCCAATTAGCCTCTTGCAACCTTATGTATGATTGAAAATATGGTAAATACAAAGAATTATCATTCCCCGGCAATAAAACTTCGGGGTTGAAATTTTCTGAAACAATCTCTTTTTTAAATTCAATAAATCTCTCTTGTAGCTCCCTCAAACCATCATTACCACCCTTTTTTAATTTTAATTTTTTTATAATTTCTTTATCATCGCCACTAATACCTTTAATCATATTGTAATTATCAGCGCTAGCAAAAGTTCCAAATATTTCCGAGGTTTTAGCGACCAATTTATCTAAGGGGGGATTAAAATATTCATTAATTTTTACAATTTTAGAAAATTCTTGAAGCGAATTTATTAATTCATTGCCAAAATCCCGATTAAGATTCTCAAATTTTTCTATATTATTAACTAAAGAGTCAACGGCTTTTGCCTCAACTAACTTTAAGGCTATTTCCTGATCTAATTTTTTAAATTTTTCCAAATTATCAATTAATAAATTAATATTACCTGCCTCAATCAATCTATTGGCCAAATATTTATCGGCCGCGAAACATAGATCTAAATCTTCTTGAGAACGAGATAAAATATTTTCATTTGATAATTTAATAAAAAAAGAAGTCAAAACCCGATTATCATCGTTAGTAAATAAATCTATATTTTTTATATAAAAAGAGTCTTCGGGTTTATTTTTAATACTTTTTATAATTGAAAAAAATAAAACAATCTTTTCACCAGTATTTCTTTCAATAAACTTATCAAGATAATCTCCGGAAATTTGGAAATCTAAATCTGACAAATAATTATTTTTAATAGCATAAATTAAAAAATCTTCAAAAGCATCAGTTCTGCTTATTGCTTCGACAAACTTATTTTTATTATCAGCTGTTAGGCCGATAAAACCTTTATCCAACAACTTCTTTAAAGAATTAGCACTATTAACTTTTTCTAAAAAATAATCGAAAAGACCGCAATCTTCAAAATATTTTAAATCAATACTGCTATTCGCAAATCTATCTCCAAAATTATCAATCAAGCCCTTTAGAGCCTCCAAGCTTGGTTTAAAACTGTTAAAATTTGAGAAGATAATATATTCTTCGCCGGCATCAATAAATAATTGCAAAACTTTATCGGATAAATGAGAAAAGTTTTTTATATTTTTTTTGATAGCCCCCACATAACCATTTTCCCATAATTTAATAATATTTTCTTCTCCAACATTATCTATCCTGTTTATTTTTGCCGCCAAAACATCCATATCGCCTTCATTTATAATATTTGCAATTAAACTATCCGTGGCAATCCCTTCTTTAAGGTCATATCTTCTTAAAATATAAGAACTTTGCCTATTTTTCTTTAATTTCTCAATTAATATTTTTTTATCAAAACCAACGTCATAATTCGCAGTTCTTTCTAAAAGGACTGGGGCATAACCATTTTCAGCCATTTCATAAAATTTTTCTAAATCTTTAACGTTTGCGTGGTTGCGATTATTATGATTATCACCCAATACCAGAGTTATATCAGTAATAAACTTATCTCTAGTATCTCGATATTCTTGTTTATCTTCTTCTGACAAACTATTATTAATTTCATCATCTGCAACTGTTATTCCATAATAAATAATTAACGCATAGGCCTTTTTTAATTCCGATGGACTCTTAATATGTTTATCAATAAAATCTAATATCAAACCCTCTCTTGTGTCTAAATTAAAGCACTTTAAAATTTTATCTAAAGCCCAAAGAGGCTTAGTTTCTGAAAAACGATCAAAATGATGTAAAAATTTATCTATTACATCATCGGCTCCATTATTAAAAATATCTTTAGCCACTAAATTACTAAAAGATTCAAATTTAGGAAAAATTTGGGAATAATATAAATCAGACTGCTGTTTATTTTCAATCATTTTATCGGCGACAAAAGACGGCAAAGTCTTAAAACTATAATAATCACGATCTCTATAAAAACTATCTAGAACCTGAAGTTTATTCAGAGCTAGCAGAGTGTCAGAATCAAGATCATTTTTTTCAAGATTGTATTTATTAGCACCTTTATTTCTATTATACTCATTTTTATTTGATAAATAATTTTTAGCCGCTTTATAAAAAGCCCCTTTTCGACCATCATTAACTGCAACGTCAAGTATGTCCTCATGGTCTACATCCTGTTCTTTTTTATATTGCAATTCTGAGTTTTTCTGAATTTCTGAAGTGCCGAGGCTTAATAATAGCAAGTGATTATAATAACAGCTGTCAACCGTGGCTTTTTCACTCAATAAATCATTTTCGGCTTTAGCAGTTAATAATTCTTTTAAATCAGAAATATCTTTCTCCGGATTTTGAATTGGACTAGTTTCATTATTTGATCGCCAATCCATCAATTCTTGCAACCATTCCTGAACAATATCCTCCACTTTTTTATCTTGACCGATTTTTTTAAAATAATGACTAAAAAGCTCCGCTGATAAGCCAAGTTCTCTATCAATTTTTCCCCAATATTCAATTTTATTCTCCTTTTTTATTTGCTCAAATTTCATATTTTATCCAGTAAAATCTTATCTTTACTTTACCAATAATTTAGCCATTTGTAAACCAAAACAAGGGCACTCTAATTAAGAGCGCCCTTGCTAAAAACCTGCTAATTTGGCTAATTTTCTATTACCACAGAGGTGTTAGCACCTATCTAGGAATCGAACCCTGAAATGCTCGGCATTCGGGTCATTTTACACAGAAATGTCCGCGCACGGG
>ERZ795061.675-NODE-675-length-34154-cov-6.527435_pt1 | contig 34154 bp, 34 predicted proteins | sample MGYA00375145_ERZ795061 | MGnify/ENA primary metagenome ERZ795061 (study PRJEB30190, sample SAMN05720144) | anaerobic digester metagenome | isolation source: active sludge of municipal wastewater-treating anaerobic digesters | place: USA | collected 2014-12-22 ... | reverse complement strand
GACAAATCATAAGCTTAGTTTATATTTTTCTGTCTTAACAACACCTAAATTCTAATGTGGATGAATTGTGGATGATTTCTTTGATTTATATTCGTTGTATGTTTATACGCACTTTATCCACAGAAAGTTCATAGCCAGAGTTTTTAAATTCACACCCGTATTTTACTTAAATTTAAGTACTTTTATTTGTAAATAATAAACACAATTGATACCACATTAATCTCGAATCACCTGTATCAAGAAACTTATATCCCGTGTGTAACTTGGGTCATTTTTTCTTAACAAGTCAACTTCATCACAAGCATGCATAACGGTAGTATGGTGTCTGCCGCCAAATGCCTCACCAATTTCAGGAAAGCTATGGTTAGTGAGTTCACGTGCCAGCGCCATGGCCACTTGACGAGGCCGGGCAAAATTACGCGTTCTCTTTTTGCTGTACATCTCTGCCACTTTAATTTTATAGTAATCAGCCACCGTTTTTTGTATATTTTCTAAGGTTACCTGACGGCCACGCACCGCGATTAAATCACGTAAGGCATCTTTGGCTAAATGCACATCTATGGCATGGCCAGTAAATTTTGCCATTGCGATAATCCGATTAAGCGCGCCTTCAAGCTCACGTACACTTGAGCGAATTTGCTTAGCGACAAAAAAAGCAACCTCTTCAGATAAGACTAAATTAACGGCCTCCGCCTTTTTTAATAAGATAGCCACGCGCATTTCAAGTTCAGGCGGCTCAACGGCAACCGTTAACCCCCAACTAAAACGGGTTCTTAAGCGCTCGTCAACATCTATAATTTCTTTAGGGTAAGTATCACAAGTAATCACAATTTGCTTTTTTGTTTCTACCAGCGAGTTAAATGCATAAAAGAACTCTTCTTGCGTGCGTGTCTTTTTGGCAAAAAACTGAATATCGTCAATTAATAACAAATCAAGAGAATGATATTTTTGCTTAAATTCATCAAACGCTTTATTTTCATAGGCTTTTACGACATCAGACACGTAACGTTCAGCATGTAAATAGCGAATTTTGGCCTCTGGGTTATGGTGTTTTAATTCATTGCCGATGGCTTGTAATAAATGTGTTTTACCAAGCCCGACGCCACCATAAATAAAAAGCGGGTTATACGCTGCCCCAGGATTTTCAGCCACCTGAATAGCAGCAGCGCGAGCCAGCTGGTTTGCTCGGCCGGTTACATAATTATTAAAATTAAAGGCTTCATTTAATCCAGATTTTTCTTTATGCAAAGACGATTTAGCAGAGGCGCTGGCTTTTTTTGGTGTCTTACTCGTAGATATTTGTGGTGAAAGTAATTCTTGGATTGTTTCCAGCGGACCCACAGGTTTAGTTTGCGCGTGACTGTTTAGTAATGGCGCTTTGGTAGGTTGCTCGAGGGGAAGATTGGCAACAGAAAAAACAATTTGCACATCATCCAAATGAGATTCTTGCGCGTATTGCTCAATTTTTTTACTAAACCGGTCTTTTACCCATTGCATCACAAAACGATTTGGCGCAACTAGACGCACAATATTGCCATCAATTTCAACTTGTAACGGTTTAATCCATGTATTAAATTGCTGTGTAGAAAGCGCAAGTTCGAGGCGTTCTAGGCAAGAGGGCCAGAAATTTTCCATTTTTAATCGTGTGATTGTCCAATAATAAACAACATGGCTAATGCTAAAGATTGAGTAATAAAAATTAACCAATTTAATCAAATAGTTAATTAAAAACTCGTGCTTAAAAACGTTGCCATGGATACAACTAGTAAGCGTGCCATTTTAGCTGGTTTACACTAACTTATCCACAGGCATATAATAAGTTTACAAAACTAAATAAACATTGACAAATTAGGTGGTTATCGTGTCTAATAGCGCCCTTTATCGCATAAAGCTTTGCAGGAGCATTTAATGAAACGTACTTATCAACCATCAAAAACACGCCGTGCACGTACACATGGCTTTTTAGTTCGTATGGCTACTAAAGGCGGCCGCGCTGTGATTGCATCACGTCGTGCTAAGGGCCGTAAACGTTTAGGTCTGTAATTTTAGATCAAACTTTTAACCTGCTACAATAGGTGGTGTTAAAAGTATTGGCAACATTGATTAAGCACGTTAATTTTAAATACGGTTTAATTTAATAATGGTGTCATCATATCGGCTTACGAAACAAGCCAAAATGATTAAAACGGATGATTTTTCATCCGTTTTTAGTTTTCACAAGAGAGTGGCATCAGCGCATTTAGTCATGCACTATCGACCCAATCATTTGGCGCTAGCTCGGCTGGGTTTAGTGGTAGGAAAAAAAACAGCCAAATTGGCGGTAAGCAGAAACTACATGAAGCGTGTGTTACGTGAGTTATTTCGCCATAAACAACATGAAGTCAGTCATGTGGATTTAATTGTACGTGTGCAGAAACCGTTTAATAGAAGTGAATACAAACAAGTTCAACAAGAGTTTGAACTGTTAATTACAAAATTAAATCAAAAAGTGATATTAAATGCGCAAACACTTTCTTCAGTTAACGCAGCACCATTGCTAGGTTAATTTATGAAAATAGTCTCGCGTTTTTTAGTGGGTTTAATTAAAGTGTATCAGGTGTTGTTAAGTCCATTTTTTGGTCAACAATGTCGCTTTTACCCAACTTGTTCACATTACGCAATAGAAGCAATTCATAAGCACGGTGCACTTTTAGGTAGTTATTATACGATTCGCCGTTTGCTACGTTGCAACCCTTGGTGCGAAGGTGGACACGATCCCATCCCTTAAGCTGTTAGAATATATCAACGAAATTTTTACAAAGATTACTTATCAATCATGGATACCAAGCGCTTAATTTTATTCGTTATATTTTCAATGTCGATATTGATGTTGTGGGATGCATGGCAGCGCCAAAGTGCGCCGGTAGCTACCCAGCAAGCGAGCCATGTTGCCGCAAGTAGCAACCCGACAAGCGCCGCGACAAGTCAGGCAGTTGATGCAACAGTCGGCACGCAAGAGGTTGTTAATGGCACATTTAAGTTGCTTACTGGCCAACGTATTAACGTTACAACTGATTTATATAAAGCGGATATTGAAACGGTTGGCGGTGACTTACGCCGATTAGAATTACTTAAGCATCGTGCGGCAGACAACGATAAGACAAACTTTGTTTTATTAGATGATGCGGCTAAACCGATGACTTACGTAGCGCAAACAGGGTTAATCGGTGCGGAATTACCAACCCATCATGCGGTTTTCAGTAGCACGGCCACAAGTTATCAAATGCAAGAAAATCAGGACAAGCTAGAAGTTCGTTTGAGTTGGGTGAGTGCAAATGGTATAGCGGTTGATAAAGTCTATACCTTCCATAGAAATCAATATGTTATCGAAGTGGCGTACGAAATTAAGAATGGTTCGACTAATGCGATTTCTCCAGAAGTCTATTACCAAATTGTGCATGACAGTGAATCAAATCAAGGATCGGCCTTGATGCCAACGTTTACTGGTGGCTCATACTACACGGAGGCTAAAAAATTCAATAAGTTAGCCTTTAGTGACATGGCTAAAGAGCCGCTGAATATCACATCAAATGATGGCTGGGTTGGGTTGTTGCAACACTATTTTGTGAGCGCCTGGATACCGAAGGATGGATTAGCGCGTAAATTTTATACAGAACAGTTAGCAGATAACATGTATAGAATTGGGTCAAGAAGTGCACTCGGTACCATAGCGCCGGATGCAAGCTACAGCATTTCAGCGCGTTTATTTTCTGGCCCACAAACCAAAAATGATTTGCTAGCAACAGCGCCAGGGTTGGAATACACCGTTGATTATGGTTGGTTAACCATCGTTGCAACGCCATTATTTTGGGTACTATCCAAAATACATGGCTTGGTGAATAACTGGGGTGTGGCAATTATATTGCTTACACTGTTGATTAAGGCTGCGTTCTATCCATTATCAGCAAAAAGCTACCGCTCAATGGCGCAAATGCGTGAATTAGCACCGCGCTTAGAATCAATGAAGCAGAAATTTGGCGATGATCGCCAAAAAATGCAGCAAGCGATGATGGAGCTTTATCGGACGGAAAAAATTAATCCAATGAGTGGTTGTTTGCCCATTTTGATTCAAATTCCAGTATTTATTTCACTTTATTGGATGTTATTGGGTTCTGTAGAGTTACGTCATGCCCCATTCTTTGGTTGGATTCAAGACTTGTCAGCCATTGATCCATACTATATTTTGCCGCTTATTATGGGTGCTTCTATGATTATTCAAACGAAGCTGAACCCGAAGCCAACCGACCCCATTCAAGCCAAGGTGATGACATGGATGCCCGTCATTTTTAGTATATTCTTCTTCTTCTTCCCTGCCGGTTTGGTGTTGTACTGGGTTGTGAACAATATTGTTTCCATTTGGCAACAATGGTACATCAACAAAAATATCCACGCAGAAACATTAGCCAAAAAAACAGGTGGCAAACGCTAACGCACAAGACACCATTGCTGCAATCGCCACCGCGAGTGGTGCTGGCGGCATTGGTATTGTTCGTATCTCTGGCCCTGCGGCAAGTGCCATTGCAGCCAGTATTTTAGGCACTTGCCCTGCTCCACGGCACGCAGCGTATTTACCGTTTAAATTAGAAAATGACGAACCGATAGACCGCGGCATCGCTATTTTTTACCCCACCCCCCATTCGTACACTGGTGAAGATGTGCTTGAACTTCAAGCGCATGGCGGCACAGCGCTGATGCAATTATTATTAGCGCGCTGTATCAGCTTAGGCGCGCGTCAGGCTGAGCCAGGTGAGTTTACCCGCCGTGCTTACCTGAATGAAAAAGTTGACCTTGCGCAAGCTGAGGCGGTTGCCGATGTCATTAATGCAGCGACGGTAGAAGCGGCTAAAAGTGCAGCGCGTTCGTTATCGGGTGAGTTTTCGCAAACCATCAACACCCTCTTAAATAGGCTGATTGACTTACGTATGTTTGTTGAAGCCTGCTTGGATTTTCCAGAAGAAGAAATTGACTTCATTACCCAAGGCCGAGTGGCAGAAAAATTAGAAGCCATTACTGATGCGTTAAGTGTTGTCTTTGCAAAAGCCAAGCAAGGCAGCTTGTTGCGTGAAGGCATCAACGTGGTGTTGGTTGGGCAGCCCAATGTTGGTAAATCGAGTTTGATGAATGCGTTGGCGGGAGAAGAAATTGCGATAGTAACTGCAATTGCTGGCACCACACGCGACACCATTAAAAATGCCATTCAAATTAATGGCGTTCCTTTGCATGTCATTGATACAGCAGGCTTGCGTGAAACAGACGATGAAGTTGAAAAATTTGGCATTGCCAGAACTTGGGCGTCTCTACAAACGGCCAATATCGCATTATTATTGGTTGATGCAGCTCATGGTATTACTGAAGCAGAAAAATCGATTTTAACGCGCTTGCCGCAAGAAATTGCCAAAATTTGGGTACACAATAAAATTGATGTTTCACGTGAAACGCCAAAAATTGTAGAAATAGCGCAAGAAACGCATATTCATCTTTCGGCAAAAACCGGTGAAGGTTTAGAACTACTAAAATCGCAGCTGTTAAAATTAGCAGGATATCGGGCATCGGGTGAAGGTGTATTTATGGCAAGAGCACGGCATTTAGAGGCGCTTCAATTAGTGAATGTACATTTGCATGAGGCTCGCGCCCAGCTGTCTTCATCTGAGTTGATTGCCGAAGAGTTACGTTTAGCACAAGAAGCGCTGAGTAGTATTACAGGAGAATTTACCCCGGATGATTTGCTGGGTGAGATATTTTCTAAATTTTGTATCGGTAAATAAAAGCTTAAGTAAAAAGGCCATCGTGAAGATGGCCTTTTTACTTCCAAAAAAATGCTGTTTAAACAGTGATTATTTAATGAACAAATCGAGTTTGTTATATTTCTCAGCAAGAATGTAATAGTAAGCAAGGCGAGATTTAAAGTGCTCATCTTTTAATACGGCACCAACCGCTTCAACTGCTGCATCTAGCTCTGCATCTGAGTTAGTTAAGCCTAATTTTTTCTTTAAAAAGTTTTCACGAACGGTAATTCTTTCAGCTTCGTCGGTAGCTGCCACGTATTGTGAGTCTTTATTTGATAATACTAACGCATAGTTTTTTGCCAAACCATCTAATGCCGCAGTGTTTAAATTTTTAACATATTTAGCAACGGTTGCTTTGTGTTCTTGAATATCAGCCATTCTTCTCTCCTCAAATTAGTATTATGGAACGAAAACCAAACAAATTTTTGAATCTTATTATCGCAACGTTTAAGCATAAAACACGCACTTACTGGTTTTTACACCGTCTCGCTGACAATACTATAGGCTTATCGTGAGGTATCCGTCAATACCTGTTCTATACGTAGGCCATGGCAAATTGTAAACAATCGTGAAAAGGAGAAGGAAGACCGTAAGCGCCAAAAATGCATAGCACACAAAGTAGTTTCTGCTGACTGAATAGGAAACAGCGCTATCTTTTTATGATCCTAGGATATGGTTAAAACCTTTTGATAGAAACATATTATCCCCGAGAGAAAAAATATGCTCTGGAAGCCTTTATTTATAAGGCTTCCAGAGCATGGTAAAAGGTTGTGTATTAAAGACCTGCTTAAAATGCAAATTTTACATGTTAAATTACGCTAGAAATAAGCAAAATAACGGGCATAAAAAAAGCAATGTTTCACGTGAAACATTGCTTTTTCATTTTTGCACTTGATGTGTTTTACATCGTGCGCATTGCTTTAAAAACCAACTTAACTAAATGCGTAAATAACGAGGCACTATTTTTTAGCAGTTGGCGTTCTTTCTGTTAAAAGATAAACGATGTAGTTTGCTTTTTCACCCGCAGTGCAATCTGCACCTAAGATGTCGTTGCAGTGTTCAGTGAATTTATATTCAACCTTGTCTAAGCTTCTGAAACGTTTTTTGTTTACTGCTGGGGCAAGCGGCGCAATTGCTTTGCCTGTCACAATGTGCTTACCTGCATCAGCCGGGTTGCTGGTGTGGCATGATGCGCAAGCAGCTTGTTTGCCATCTTTAAGTGTAAATTTACGGTTGTAAAAAGTTTTGCCTTCAGACACTGAAGGTACAAACTCAGGGTTTACAGTTTGTGCAATCCCAGTGTATTTTTTAGTCAGCACTTCAGCATTGGTGACGTTGCTCGCAGCGTAAGCTTGTGTTGATAGTGCAGCCAAGCCCAAAAACGCAGCTAAAATGATGTTTAATTTTTTCATGTATTTCTCCGGTTAAGTTATTTAATAAAAATGGTAAAGTTAAATATTAAAAAAATATGCCAATTTTTTCATTATTATAACATATTCAATCCGAACAAATTAGCGGTAGGTCAAATGTCAATAAGCGAATTTTATGCCAATTTTGTTAAGAAAGCATGACAAGTTTGTAAATAAAGTGTTGTTGTGCGCTCAATTAAATATGTTTCACGTGAAACATTAACTTAAATCAAGGTTTTGCATGACCTTAGCTATAGATTGCGTTAAAATTTCACTTCTTTGCGCATTACGGCATTTTTATTGAAAACCTGAATTTTAATGATGAATTACCAAGAAAATTTTGATGTGATCGTGGTGGGCGGCGGTCATGCAGGCACCGAAGCGGCGCTAGCAGCGGCCCGCATGGGGCAAAAAACACTTTTGCTCACCCACAACATTGAAACTTTGGGCCAAATGTCATGCAACCCGAGCATCGGTGGTATTGGTAAAGGTCATTTGGTTAAAGAGGTGGATGCGCTGGGCGGCGCTATGGCTGCTGCCACCGATGTTGGCGGTATTCAATTTAGAATTTTAAATTCCAGCAAAGGCCCGGCAGTGCGCGCTACGCGTGCGCAGGCTGATCGGATTTTATATAAAGCAGCGATTCGCCATAAGCTTGAAAATCAACCCAATTTGTGGCTGTTTCAACAGGCGGTGGACGATATTATTTTAGAAGGCGAGCGCGTGGTTGGTGTAGTGACGCAAATCGGCTTGCGTTTTAAGGCAAAGTCCGTGGTGCTGACCGCGGGCACGTTTTTGGGTGGCTTAGTGCATGTGGGTATGCAAAATTATAGCGCTGGCCGCGCGGGCGACCCGCCATCTATTTCATTGGCTGCGCGTTTGCGCGAACTGAATTTACCGGCAGGTAGGTTAAAAACGGGCACGCCGCCACGTATTGATGGCCGCACTATTGATTACTCTGTGATGACCATTCAGCCGGGTGATAATCCGGTTCCGGTATTTTCATTTTTAGGTAACGCCGCGCAGCACCCTACCCAGCTGCCCTGCTGGATTGCGCATACCAATGAGCGTACCCATGAAATTATTCGTAGCGGGCTGGACCGCTCGCCCATGTATACCGGCGTGATTGAAGGGGTAGGCCCGCGCTATTGCCCAAGTGTGGAAGATAAAATTCACCGTTTTGCAGATAAAGAATCGCACCAAATATTTTTAGAGCCAGAAGGCCTGAACACCAATGAGATTTACCCAAACGGCATTTCTACCAGCTTGCCGTTTGATATTCAGCTAGCGTTGGTGCGCTCGGTGCGTGGCTTAGAGAATGCACACATTTTGCGCCCAGGCTATGCCATTGAGTACGATTATTACGATCCGCGCGGATTAAAGTCGAGTTTGGAAACCAAAGCGATTCGAGGCTTATTTTTTGCGGGGCAAATTAACGGCACCACGGGGTATGAAGAAGCCGCCGCGCAAGGGCTGTTGGCAGGCGCTAACGCAGCGCTGTTGGCGCAAGAAAAAGAAGCTTGGTGCCCTGCGCGCGATGAGGCCTATTTGGGTGTTTTGGTGGATGATTTGGTCACCAACGGCGTTACCGAGCCGTATCGCATGTTTACCAGCCGCGCAGAATATCGTCTGCAACTAAGAGAAGATAACGCCGATATGCGACTTACCGCCAAAGGCCGTGAGTTGGGCTTGGTGGACGACGTGCGTTGGGAGGCGTTTAGTCGCAAACAGGAAGCCGTGTCACGCGAGCAAGCGCGCTTGAAAAAAACCTTTGTGCAGCCTGCAAATGTTTCACGTGAAACACAGCTTGCAGTGCTGGGTAAAGAAATTGACCACGAATATAGCTTATTTGAATTGCTACGCCGCCCTGAGGTGACTTATGAAGCATTGCTAACATTAGGTGGGCTAGGCCAAAATAATCAAAACCTTGCCGAACTTGCACCAGAAGTGCGCGAGCAAGTTGAAATTGCTGCAAAATATCAAGGTTATATCGACCGTCAGGCCGATGAAGTGACGCGTAGTCGGGGCCAAGAAAATACAAAGTTACCGACTGATTTGGATTATCGTGAAATTCACGGTCTGCCGATTGAGGCGCAACAAAAACTCAACGCGCAAAAACCAGAAACGATTGGTCAGGCAAGCCGTATTTCAGGCATTACGCCTGCGGCAATTTCGCTATTGCTGGTGTATTTAAAGCGTAAATCGCGCAGTAAAATCATTGCGTTAAAAGATTCAGAAAAAGCCGCATGACGCCAGACGTTGTATTAACAGCGGGCTTGGCTGAAATGAACATCGAAGTAACGCCAAATGCCAAGCAGAAATTGCTGGCCTATTTGGCGTTATTACAAAAATGGAACAAAGTGTATAACCTCACAGCTGTGCGCGACCCTCTAGACATGGTCACGTTGCATTTGTTAGATAGTTTGAGTGTGTTGCCGTACATTAAAACAGACAATTTGCTTGATGTTGGTAGTGGCGGCGGGTTGCCTGGCATTGTGCTAGCGATTATGAAGCCGGATTTGCAGGTCACGACGATTGATACCGTGCAAAAAAAAACCATTTTTATGCGTCAAGTAAAGGGTGAGCTAGGTTTACCTAATCTTGAGGTTGTGCATGCGCGGGTTGAGCAGTTTCAGCCAACAGAAAAGTTTGATGCGATTATCACACGCGCTTTTTCTGACATTGGTTTATTGATCAAACTTACCCAGCACTTATTAGCGCCGCACGGGCATTGGCTTGCGATGAAAGGCGTTGTGCCGCATCACGAATTTGAAGGCTTGAACATCAGGCCTAAAGAAATTATTCCGCTCAAAGTGGCGGGTTTGCAGGCCGAGCGACATTTGGTAGTTATTGAGAGTAATGCATGAAAATTTTAGCAATCACAAATCAAAAAGGTGGCGTAGGGAAAACCACCACTTGTGTAAACTTGGCAGCAAGTTTGGCAAGCTTAGATAAGCGTGTGCTGTTAATTGACCTTGATCCACAAGGCAACGCCAGCACCGGTAGCGGCATTGATAAAGCACATTTAAAGCACAGCATTTATCATGTATTGATTGGTGAAAAAACATTGCAAGATGTGGTGTTGCGTAGCGAAAAAGGTGGCTATGACGTTGCACCTTCAAATCGTGATTTGGCGGGCGCTGAAGTTGAATTAGTGCATGAAATAGCCCGTGAAATGCGTCTAAAGCATGCCATAGCAAAATTAAAAGACTTTTATGATTTTGTATTGCTCGATTGCCCCCCTGCCCTCAATTTAGTTACGGTGAATGCACTTACCGCGGCCAATGCTGTGATGATTCCAATGCAGTGTGAATATTACGCCCTAGAAGGTTTGTCAGATTTAGTGAACACCATCAAAAAAGTGCGCGCGCATTTAAACCCCACGTTGGAAATTGAAGGGTTATTGCGTACCTTATTTGATCACCGAAATATGTTGGCGAATCAAGTATCCGCGCAGCTAATTAGCCACTTTGGCAACAAGGTGTATAAAACCATTATTCCGCGCAACATTCGTTTGGCCGAAGCGCCAAGCTATGGCTTGCCTGTACTCAATTACGATAAAAACTCAAAAGGCGCACAAGCTTATATAGAGCTGGCGCGTGAGATTGTTAGCCAAAGCAAACAGGTTCTAGAAAACATCAAAAAAGAGGTAAATCATGGCTAAGTTAAAAGGGTTGGGCAGAGGGTTGGACGCGCTGTTGGCGGGCGATATGGGTACAGTTGGCGAGGCTGATTCACTCATGATGCTTAAAGTTGAACAGATGCAGCCTGGTAAATACCAGCCGCGTAGTTATATGGATGATGCCGCCCTACAAACCTTGGCGGCATCCATTAAAGCACAAGGCATTATGCAGCCTATTTTGGTCCGCCAATTGTCTGATGAACAATATGAAATTATTGCAGGTGAGCGCCGTTGGCGCGCAAGTCAAATAGCTGGGTTGAGTGAAGTGCCAGTATTAGTGCGCGAAATTGCCGATGAGGCCGCACTGGCGATGGCCTTAATTGAAAATATTCAGCGAGAAAACTTAAACCCATTAGAAGAGGCGCTAGGCATTAAACGGCTAATAGATGAATTTGCCATGACGCATGAAAAAGCCGCTGAAGCCGTTGGCCGTACACGCGTTACAGTTTCTAATTTGCTACGCTTGTTAACATTGAGCGCGCCAGTGCAAGACATGCTGATGCAGTCTAAGTTAGATATGGGGCATGCACGTGCCTTGATTGGTTTAACAGGCGCGCAACAAATTATGCTGGCTGAAAAAATTATACAAGATGATTTATCCGTGCGTGAAGTCGAAAACTTAGTCAAAAAAACGATGGCTAATATCGATGAAAATACTGAAAAAAACAAATCAAAACAACAGGTTAAATATTCAGTAAGCAAAGATGTATTAAGGCTACAAGAGACGTTGAGCGATCAACTGGGTGCGTCAGTGAGCATCAAAGCCAATGCCAATGGCGCGGGCGTATTAAAAATCAATTACGCAAGTTTAGACCAGCTGGATGAGATTCTTGCAAAAATAGCACGCTAGTTATGCTAAGTTTGCAAAATCGATATTTGTGCTAAGTGGTTCATTTTGTGCGAACTATATGAAAAACACTTTCACTTAAGCCTTGACTAAAAAGCGGTAATAATTTAAAATCGCGGTCTTTGCTATAAATACAATGTAAAAGAACGTAAAACAGCAAAAAATTTCAGTATTAAAATTAACTGGGCATAAGCAATTGTCAACATCCAACACATCAGATGTATTTAGCAAAATGCTTAAAATTCAGTTGGTGGCTACAGCAGTAGTTGCATTGGCAGCAATGTTGATTTCAGGGTTCAATGCAAGTGTTTCCTCGTTGCTGGGTGGCTTAACAGTAGTTTTAGGCACGACAGCAGCGGGTCTTATCGTTAAACGAGGTGCGGCAACAAGTGAGGCGGCTTCGGTGTTGGTAAACTTGCTTAAAGCAGAAGCGGTAAAAATTTTGGTGATTGTCGCAGTTTTGGCAATCATTTTTAATGTGTATCAACAATTGGTGCCTTATGCGCTAATTGCAGGTTTGGCTGTAGCGTTACTACTTTCAGCTTCGGCCTTGAGCAAACTAAAAGCTTGAGCAAGATAACTTAACAATATTAAAGTAAATTTAGATTATGGCTACAGAACACGCAGATAACGCACACCATACCGAACAGGCGCTAACCCCTTCTGGTTATATAGAACATCACCTTAGCTTTAATGCGCATGGCGTAAATGGCAATGTAACCGATCAAGGTTTCTGGGTACTGCATTACGACACGTTAATCATGTCGGTAGCATTGGGCGTGTTGGTAATGGGCCTTATTTGGTTGGTTGCTCGCAAGGCTTCAGCGGGTGTACCAACAAAGGCGCAAGCGTTTGTTGAATTGGTGTTTGGTTTTATTGATGATCAAGTAAAAAATATTTTTCACGGAAATCGTCATAGCTTTATTGCTCCAACGGCGTTAACGGTGTTTTTATGGGTGTTTGCCATGAACTCCATGGACTTTTTACCCGTTGACTGGGTTGCGGGTATTGTTTCTTTTTTTGGTGGCGCACATGCAAAATGGCGCGCTGTTCCCACATCCGACATTAATACAACCTTTGCGCTGGCACTGGCAATTTGGTTCTTAATGATTTATTTTTCGATCAAAGTTAAAGGTCTCGGCGGCTGGGTCCATGAGCTGTTTTGCTCCCCTTTTGGCACAAAAATCTGGGTATGGCCAGCTAACTTCTTATTTAATCTCATTGAATATGTTTCAAAACCGCTTTCACACTCATTGCGGTTATTCGGCAATATGTACGCGGGTGAGGTGATTTTCTTATTGCTCGGCCTTTGGGCGGCAACCGGTGTATCAGGCACTATTTTTGGTGCAATTTTAGGTGCTGGCTGGTCAATCTTCCACATTCTAATTGTTGCATTGCAAGCCTTTATTTTCATGATGTTGACTGTAGTTTATTTGGCCATGGCGCATGAGTCGCATTAGATTTTTGGTTGTTTTGTAGTTTAGTTGTAAGTTTAAGTAGTTTTAGTTTAATTTTAGAGAGGGTAACAAAATGGATGCATTAGCGTTGATTCAAGCCTACACAGGCGTTGGTATTGGTTTAATTATCGGTTTAGGTGCTGCAGGTGCTTGTATCGGTATTGGTATTATGTGTGCAAGCTTCTTAGAAGGCGCAGCACGTCAACCAGAAATGATTCCTCAGTTACAAGGTAAAGTATTCTTGTTATTGGGTCTTATCGATGCTTCATTTATTATTGGTGTTGGTCTAGCCATGATGTTTGCATTTGCTAACCCATTGTTAAGCGTAGTAGCTAAGTAATTAGCCTCAAGTTTGGTTGCTAGTAACTCTAGCCCAAATGAAACGACTTAAATATTGGAGTAAGTAATGAATATTAACTTTACACTTATCGCACAAGCTATCGCATTTGCTGTGTTGATTTGGTTCACGGTGAAATTCGTTTGGCCGCCGCTTTTAAAAGCAATTGAGGCGCGCCAAAAAGAAATCGCTGATGGTTTGGCAGCAGCAGCAGATGGCAGAAATGCACTTGAAGTAGCGGCTAAAAAATCAGAAGTGACATTGACTGAAGCTAAACAAAAAGCTAGCGAAATCATTGCACAGGCTGAAAAGCGCGGTACGCAGATTATCGAAGAAGCTAAAGGTAGTGCCAAAGTTGAAGGTGATCGTATTATCGCTGGCGCTAAAGCTGAAATTGAGCAAGAAGTGAACCGTGCTAAAGAAGGTTTACGTGCGCAAGTTTCTACATTGGCAATTGCTGGTGCGGAGAAGATTTTGCGTAAAGAAATCGACGCCAAAGCACACAGCGAATTGTTAGCTAAACTTGCAGCAGAACTTTAAGGCTAAGGGATAAAGGAAAATCACATGGCTGAATTATCCACCATCGCAAGGCCCTATGCAGTCGCTGCCTATAAATTAGGCCGTGAGCAGAAGGCGTTGGGCAAATGGTCTGAGATGTTGAGTTTTGCTGCTGCAGTTGCTAATGACGCGCAAATCAAGGCTTATATTCAAGACCCTAAAGTGGTGAGCAGTGATCTGCAAGCGACTTTCTTGAAGGCGTGCGGCGACAATCTCAATGAAAACGGACAGAATCTGGTCAAAGTTTTGGTTGAGTATGGCCGTTTGTCTATTTTGCCGGAAATCTACAGCGCGTTTGAAGCATTGAAAGCGCAAGATGAAGGTACATTGGATGCAGAAATCATTGCTGCAGCCAAGATCAGCGCGGCAGATACCAAAGACTTGGTAAAACGTTTGGAAGCAAAATTCGGCAAGAAAATTGAAGCTAGTGTTTCTGTAGACCCGGAAATCATCGGTGGCATCAAAATTATTGTTGGCGATACCGTAATAGACGCATCCGTCAAAGGCCAGTTACAAAATTTAGCCTATACGCTTACAGCATAAGGCACAGGAGACAGAGTAATGCAGTTATCTACATCAGAAATCAGTGAACTGATTAAAAGCAGATTAGAAAATTTTTCTACAAGTGCTGAAGCGCGTACACAAGGTACAGTCATTTCAGTGACGGACGGTATCGTTCGTATTCACGGGCTATCAAATGTGATGGCAGGTGAGATGATCGAATTCCCAGGCAATACGTTTGGTCTAGCACTTAACCTAGAGCGCGATTCAGTGGGCGCAGTGGTTTTGGGCGATTACGAACATATTACCGAAGGTGATATATGTAAATGCACAGGCCGCATTCTAGAAGTGCCCGTTGGCCCTGAATTGATTGGCCGTGTAGTCAATGCGCTAGGTCAGCCAATTGATGGTAAAGGCCCAGTTAATGCGAAGCTAACTGACAAAATTGAAAAAGTCGCGCCTGGTGTGATTGCACGTAAATCAGTGTCACAACCAGTGCAAACAGGTTTGAAATCTGTTGACTCTATGGTGCCAGTGGGTCGCGGCCAACGTGAGTTGATTATTGGTGACCGCCAAACAGGTAAAACAGCCGTTGCGGTAGATGCAATTATTAATCAAAAAGGTCAAAACATGACCTGTATCTATGTTGCGATTGGTCAAAAAGCTTCAACCATCGCCAACGTAGTGCGTAAGCTTGAAGAAAATGGTGCAATGGCGTATACCATTGTAGTGGCTGCCGCTGCATCTGATTCTGCTGCCTTACAGTTCTTGGCACCTTATGCTGGTTGCACGATGGGTGAATACTTCCGTGACCGCGGTGAAGATGCTTTAATTGTGTATGATGACTTAACAAAACAAGCGATTGCTTACCGTCAAATTTCATTGTTATTACGCCGTCCACCAGGCCGTGAAGCTTACCCAGGTGACGTGTTCTACATCCACTCACGTCTATTAGAGCGTGCTGCTCGTGTTAACGAAGAGTATGTAGAGAAATTTACAGAAGGTAAGGTTAAAGGTAAAACTGGTTCATTGACAGCCCTACCTGTGATTGAAACCGCTGCGGGTGATGTTTCTGCATTCGTTCCAACCAACGTAATTTCTATTACGGACGGTCAGATCTTCTTGGAAACTGACTTGTTCAACGCTGGTATTCGTCCTGCAATTAATGCTGGTATTTCAGTGTCTCGCGTAGGTGGTGCCGCACAAACTAAAGTCATCAAAAAATTAGGCGGCGGTGTACGTTTAGCTTTAGCGCAATACCGTGAATTGGCTGCGTTTGCCCAGTTTGCTTCTGATTTGGATGAAGCAACCCGTAAACAGTTGGACCGTGGTCGGATGTTTACTGAGCTAATGAAGCAAGCACAATATGCACCTTTAAGTGTTTCAAACATGGCAATTACTTTGTTTGCCGCAAACAAAGGCTATTTTGATGATGTGCCAACGAATAAAGTGTTGGCTTTTGAAAATAAATTGCATGGTTTTATTTCTTCAAAATACAAAGCTGTTGCTGAAGCAATTGAAACCAGTAAAGATTTAAGTGCAGATAACGAAAAAGCATTAGAAGCTGCAATTAAAGACTTTAAAGCAACGACAGCATACTAATTTTGACTATTAAGACAATACTGTTTAGGAAAACATATGGCTGGTAGTAAAGAAATTAGAACCAAGATCAAAAGTGTTGAAAATACACGTAAGATCACCAAGGCAATGGAAATGGTGGCCGCTTCTAAAATGCGCAAGGCGCAAGATAGAATGCGTGCCAGCCGCCCTTATGCCGAAAAAATACGTAACGTAGCGGCTCACCTTTCACTCGCGCATTCAGAATATAAACACCCTTTTTTAGTAAAGCGTGAAGATGTTAAAAATGTAGGGATTATTGTCGTCAGCTCTGACAAAGGGCTTTGTGGTGGATTAAATACCAATGTGTTGCGTTTGACAGTAAACCAGATGAAAAGCTGGGAAGCCGAAGGCAAAAAATTGTCCGTAAGCGCGATTGGCAACAAAGGCTTTAGTTTTATGAATCGTGTGGGTGCAAATGTGCAATCACACATCACGGGTTTGGGCGATGTTCCGCATTTAGAAACGCTGATCGGGACGATTAAAGTCATGCTTGATGCTTATACTTCTGGTCAGATTGACCAGCTGTATATTTGCTATACAAAATTTATTAACACCATGAAGCAAGAGCCGGTAATCGAGCAATTATTGCCACTTACCAGCGAGCGCTTAGGTACTCATGAAACTACTGAAAAGGTTGAAGCGTTAACGACCAGCGGCGTGGTTAAGAGTGCGCTGCAAATTGGCGCTGCAAAAGGCCATTGGGATTACATTTACGAACCTGAAGCAAAGCCTGTGATTGATCAATTGATGGTGCGCTATATTGAATCATTGGTATATAACGCAGTATCAGAAAATATGGCCTCAGAGCAATCATCACGTATGGTTGCCATGAAATCCGCTTCTGATAATGCTAAAAACGTTATTGGCGAGCTTAAATTGGTATATAACAAAGCACGTCAAGCCGCAATTACAAAAGAAATATCCGAAATTGTTGGTGGTGCAGCTGCGGTATCGTAGTTTGCAACTTATTAAAGTATTTAATTAAATCTGACTAAAAGAAGTTAGGAATAGAAAATGGCAAATGCAAATCAAGTAAAAATCGGTAAAGTAGTGCAATGTATTGGTGCGGTTGTTGACGTTGAGTTTCCTCGTGACCAAATGCCTAAAGTTTTTGAGGCATTGATTATTGATGATGCATCAAGCCAAGCAGAAGCGGGCTTGACATTAGAAGTGCAGCAACAATTAGGTGATGGCATTGTGCGTACCATCGCGATGGGATCATCTGATGGTCTTGCGCGCGGTACTGCGTTTAAATCCACCGGTGACCAAATTACTGTGCCAGTAGGTACAGGTACTCTAGGCCGGATTATGGATGTGCTTGGCCGCCCAATTGATGAAGCTGGCCCAATTGATTCAGACGAGCGTCGCTCAATTCACCAAAAAGCACCAACATTTGAAGAGCTGTCACCTTCAGTTGACTTGTTAGAAACAGGTATTAAGGTGATTGACTTGGTTTGCCCATTTGCTAAAGGTGGTAAAGTGGGTCTGTTCGGTGGTGCTGGTGTGGGCAAAACAGTGAACATGCTTGAATTGATTAATAACATTGCTAAACAACACTCAGGCTTATCTGTGTTTGCAGGTGTGGGTGAGCGTACGCGTGAAGGTAACGACTTCTACCATGAAATGGCTGAAGCTGGCGTGATTAAACTAGATGACATGAAAGAATCAAAAGTAGCGATGGTATTCGGTCAAATGAACGAACCGCCAGGCAATCGTTTACGTGTAGCGCTATCAGGTTTGACCATGGCTGAAAAATTCCGTGACGAAGGTCGTGACGTGTTGTTCTTCGTTGATAACATCTATCGTTACACATTGGCCGGTACTGAAGTATCTGCGTTGTTAGGACGTATGCCTTCAGCCGTGGGTTACCAACCTACACTGGCGGATGAAATGGGCCGTTTACAAGAACGTATTACCTCAACTAAAACTGGTTCTATTACCTCTATTCAAGCGGTTTATGTACCAGCAGATGACTTGACTGACCCATCGCCTGCAACAACATTTCAACATTTAGACTCAACCGTTGTTCTATCACGTGACATTGCTTCTTTAGGTATCTACCCAGCGGTTGACCCACTTGATTCAACATCACGTCAGTTGGACCCATTGGTAGTTGGTGAAGAGCATTACAACGTTGCACGTTCTGTTCAACAAACATTACAACGTTATAAAGAGCTTCGCGACATTATCGCTATTTTGGGTATGGACGAGTTGTCACCAGAAGATAAATTAGCAGTAGGCCGTGCACGTAAAATTCAACGTTTCTTGTCACAACCATTCCACGTGGCAGAAGTGTTTACCGGTGCACCTGGTAAATACGTGCCATTGAAAGAAACAATCAAAGGCTTTAAGGCGATTGTTGCTGGTGAGTATGATCATTTGCCAGAGCAAGCGTTCTACATGGTAGGTGGTATTGAAGAAGCTGTTGAGAAAGCTAAAACGCTTAACTAATTTCTGTTATTAGTTATTGGTTAAATGTTTAAGGAAAAATAATGGCAAATACTGTTCATATTGATGTGGTGAGTGCAGAAGCAAGCATATTTTCAGGAGAAGCTGAGTTTGTTGTCGCGCCTGCAAGTGGTGGTGAAGTGGGTTTATACCCGAATCACGCGCCGTTAGTAACTACCATTAAACCAGGTGCCTTGCGTATCAAGCAAGCGAATGAAGCAGAAGAAACGCTCATTTTTATATCAGGCGGATTGCTGGAAGTGCAACCTGGCATAATTACAGTGTTGGCTGATACTGCGGTGCGCGGCCATGATTTAGATGAAGCTAAAGCGATTGCTGCAAAAGAGGCAGCTGAAGAGGCGCTTAAAAATAGAACTTCAGATATTGACTATGCCTCTGCGCAAGCTGAGTTATCAGAGGCGCTTGCGCAAATCCAAACTATCGAACGCTTACGCAAAAGTACACACTAATATAAGTGCAATGGTTACAATACTAAAAAGGCAGCCTCGGTTGCCTTTTTTGTTATACTTTAGCTAACAACATACAACAGTTATCAATTCTATATGAGTCAACTAAATATCGTGATACTTGCTGCCGGTAAAGGCACGCGCATGCATTCAAATCTTCCAAAAGTACTGCATGAAATTGGAGCAAAGCCAATATTAGAACATGTGATAGATTGTGCAAAAGCGCTAAATCCAGACAAAGTGATCGTGGTATATGGGTTTGGTGGTGAAGCTGTCAAAGAGCAGTTTTCTAAAGAGAATATTACCTGGGTGAACCAAGCAGAACAGCTAGGAACTGGCCATGCGGTGCAACAAGCAGTTCCACACTTGGAAGACCGTGCTAATACGCTTATTTTGTTAGGTGACGTGCCACTGGTAGATGTTGAGGCGTGTAGAAAATTAATTGCTCATTCGGATAGCAAGTTGGTGATTCAATCGTTCAATAAAACTGACCCTGCAGGCTACGGTAGAATAGTCCGCTCAGCCGATGGTCAGGTCAATGCAATTGTAGAACATAAAGATGCAACAGCAGCACAGCGCGACATTAGTGAAGTGAATACAGGTATTATGGCGATGCCAAATAAGTATTTAAAAAAATGGTTATTACAACTTACAAATAATAACGCACAAGGTGAATACTATTTAACGGATATCGTTTCATTGGCTGTAGCAGAAGGTGTGCAAGTGAGTGCTGAAATCACCGAAGACGAATGGTCGGTTACTGGCATTAATTCTAAAACTGATTTGGTGCAAATTGAGCGCGTGTATCAAAGTAGGATCGCCCAAAAGCTGCTACAACAGGGCGTCACGCTTAAAGACTCATCAAGATTAGACGTACGTGGCAGTTTAGCCTGTGGCCGTGATGTGGAAATTGATGTGAACTGCGTATTTGAAGGCAACGTGACGTTAGGCGACAACGTAAAAATCGCTGCCAATTGTCTCATTAAAAATGCCGTGATTGCTGCTGGTACCAAGATTGCTGCTTTTACACACATTGATGATACTGCAATTGGTGAAAATAGCCGAATTGGGCCATTTGCACGATTACGCCCAGGCACTATACTTGCTGCTGACACGCATATTGGCAATTTTGTCGAGTTGAAAAATGCGCAAGTAGATATTGGTAGTAAAGTAAATCATTTAAGTTATATTGGTGACGCAACTATAGGCAAACAAGTAAATGTAGGTGCCGGCACGATTACTTGTAATTATGATGGCGCCAATAAATTTAGAACGGTGATTGAAGATGGCGCCTTTATTGGCTCAGACAGCCAATTAGTTGCACCAGTCACCATCGGCAAAAATGCAACTATTGCGGCTGGCTCTACCATCACGAGAGATGCACCAGCAGACTCGTTAACGTTATGCCGTGCAAGAGAACAAAAAACGATTGTGGGTTGGCAACGACCTACTAAAATTAAAAAGTAAGAAAGCATCAATTAACTATGTGTGGAATAGTCGGCGCAGTTGCCAATAGAAATGTTGTATCAACCTTAATCGAAGGTTTAAGTCGCTTAGAGTATCGCGGTTATGACTCAGCAGGCGTTGCTGTGTTAAGTAGCGGTAGCATTGAACGCGTGCGTGCAGTGGGCCGTGTAGCGAACATGACTGAAAAAGCAAATGCTGTGCATTTAAGTGGGGAAGTCGGTATTGGCCACACGCGCTGGGCCACGCACGGTGGCGTTACAGAGAGTAATGCACATCCACATGTATCAAAAGGTGAAATTGCGGTTGTACATAATGGCATTATTGAAAACCACGATGAACAACGCACGCGTTTAAAAGCGCTAGGTTACGAGTTTACCTCGCAAACAGACACCGAAGTGATTGCTCACTTGATTCATTATTATCACAAACAAGGGCTAGTTTTACTAGCCGCAACTAAAAAAGCGGTGGCAGAACTCACTGGTGCATTTGCAATTAGCGTAATTTCAACCAAAGAGCCTAAACACATGGTAACAGCACGTTTAGGTTGCCCGCTTTTGATTGGTTTGGGTGAAGGTGAAAACTTTATTGCCTCAGATGTCTCTGCAGTGCTGTCGGTCACGCGTAAAGTCATCTACCTTGAAGATGGCGATGTAGCGGACATTCGGCGTGATGGCGTTACAATATTCGATAAGCATGATGCAGAAGTCGCGCGCAAAATTCATTTAAGTGATGTGTCACTTGCCAGCCTTGAGTTGGGCCCTTACGCGCATTTTATGCAAAAAGAAATTCACGAGCAACCACGCGCGCTGACTGACACCATAGAAGCATTGATTGATGATAATAATTTCTCCCCCGCCCTATTTGGTGATCAAGGCGGTGAAGTATTAAAGCAAGCGGACAGCATTTTAATTTTGGCCGCAGGCACCAGTTATTACGCAGCACTCACAGCAAAATATTGGCTGGAGAGCATTGCCAGAATTCCAACCAATGTTGAAATCGCCTCAGAGTATCGTTATAGAGACTCTGTGCCAAACCCACGTCAATTGATTGTGACGATTTCACAGTCGGGTGAAACACTAGATACGATGGAAGCACTGAAACATGCAAAATCGTTAGGGCAAAACTTAACACTGGCCATTTGCAATGTGCAAGAAAGCGCTATTCCGCGTGCTTCAGCACTTGTGTTCTACACGCGCGCAGGTGCAGAAATCGGCGTGGCTTCTACCAAAGCATTCACTACACAATTAGTCGCTCTGTTCACCTTAGCGGCAACGCTCGCAAAACTGCGCGGCTTACTTAGTGTGGCTTTGGAGCAAGAATTTTTGACAGCATTACGCCAACTGGCGGGCAGCGTACAACATGCGCTCAATCTAGAACCGCAAATACGTGAATGGGCAAAACGCTTTGCGGACAAAGAACATGCGTTATTTTTAGGCCGCGGCATTCATTACCCCATTGCCTTGGAGGGCGCGCTTAAACTGAAAGAAATTTCTTATATTCATGCTGAAGCCTACCCTGCCGGTGAGTTAAAACATGGCCCGTTGGCATTAGTGGATAATAATATGCCAGTCGTTGTAATTGCGCCCAATGACGCGTTGCTAGAAAAAGTAAAATCAAACATGCAGGAAGTCAACGCACGCGGCGGCGAGCTTTTTGTATTTGCCGATGCAGATAGCCATTTTACCGAGAGCGAAGGCGTGCATGTGATTCGCACGCCGCGGCATGTGGGCGTACTCTCCCCTATTTTGCATACCATACCTGTGCAAATGCTCGCTTATCACGCCGCTTTACTTAAAGGCACTGATGTTGATAAGCCAAGAAATTTGGCAAAAAGTGTGACAGTAGAATAGGTTTTAAAAAGCATGTAACCTGCTATTTCAAACAACAACCTTTTTCGATGCCCTGGAAGCCTTATAAATAAAGGCTTCCAGGGCATAAATTTTTTCTCGTAGATTTAAGTGCGTTATAAGTGTAATTATTAGTGTGCAAAAATGGCGTAAAAACTTATCACATTAACCACCAGCCCAGCCAGACGGCTGCCACTTGTATGGCTAGTGCAGGCACCACTAATCGTGCAAATTGAGTGCCGCCAGTTACCTGCGCGATGACGGCTTTAACCAAAGTGTTGACACTAAATGCGACAAGTATTGGTATCACAGCACTTTGAATGCTAATTTTTCCTGAGGCAACAAAAGAGGTAATTGAAATCACTGCAGCATGAACATCCGCTAAACCCGCAACGCCAGAGGCAACCACTAAACCCGCTTGGCCAAACCACGCGTTAAGCGCGGCAGAAGCAATTAATATGATGGCGATAATTGCAGCAAAAAGCAGCGCAGTTTTTACGCTAAATGTTTTGGTTTGTTTGTGTGCATCTACGTGCGGGTCATGATAGCAATTGACCGTTGCAATTAAGCCATAGATGGCAATAGATAAGCCACCAAAAATCAGTGGCCATTGTAAGGCTATTAGTGAGGGTGGATGGATGGCGAGTAGCAACATGGCAATTTGTAAAATGGTCGCCAAGCTTGATAACACGGCGCCGGCAACTGTGGCGCTGAGTAAATGCGGAGATTCTTTGACGCGTGCGCCCATGGCGCTAATGGTTGCAATGCTTGAGATAAATCCAGAAAATAAACCAACGAGTGGCAACCCTACCCGCCCGCCTAGCCAGCGTAGCGCCAAGTGACCAAGGGCGCTGATGGTCATGATGAGAATGACAATAAGCCAAAGATTGCGCGGGTTAATGGCTTCAAATGGCCCCACAAACGCATTAGGGACCAAGGGCAAGATGATGAGGGTTGCTGCGGCTAAAATGAGGAAGTCATTAAGCTCATCTTTAGTGACAGTGGCCAGCACAAACCCATGCATCGGTTCTTTGGCTGAAAGGAGGATGGCTATGCTCACCGCTAATGCCGCAGCCAAAATGGGTTCGCTCATGGCTAATCCACCAAGAATTACTGAAAATATCAGGGTGATTTCTGTCGTAAGACCTGGGTCTTCAGTTCTTTTGGAATAATAGGCCGTTGCAGCAAAAATCATCACGCAAAAGATGGAAGCAATCAGCAGCCAAACATTAAATACGATGCTGACAGCGCCTAATAAAGTGGTGATAGTAAAGGTTCGAATACCGGCAGCTGAACGTTCTGGGCCGTTCCCTTTACTGCGCTCTCTTTCGGCGCCAATGAGCAGGCCAATGCCCAAGGCCACGGCCAAATTAAGCCAAAGTGCGTTTTCAATAGTCATTTGCATTATGTGAACGATTTAAACATGCGTAACAAAGTTGTTATACGCTATTTTAATGTGATTGGCGTAATGTCAACACTCCCTGTTTCATGACCAACCAGCATTTGGCCATCTTGAATGGTGCAACTGATATTTAACCCTCGGCTTGCGATGTTAGTCAGTGCTTCGGTGTCGGGCAGGTTAATTACCGTGAGGTTATTGAGTTTTAGCAACGCTTTGCTATTTTGCGCCCACCACATATCTGCAACGCGTCCGCCGTAAAGTACAACGACCACTTGCGCAGATTTTCCACAGGCCTTACGAATTTCACGTTCATCTGGCAGACCGACATCAATCCAAAGCTGAATTGCGCCTGTGAGATCTTTTTGCCATAAATCGGGCTCTTCATCGTCACTTAGGCCCTTGCCAAATGTGAGCGCTTCATTTGCATAAAGTGTAAAAGCGATGAGGCGCACCATTAAGCGTTCATCTGTTTCAGAAGGGTGTCTGGCTAACGTGAGATTGTGTAGCGCATAGTAATTGCGATCCATATCTGCAATTTGCAGATCAATTTTGTATATAGTTGATTTTATTGCCATAACGGTTTAAATGGCTTTCGTAAAAGACTTAAAAAGTGCGTACATTATACCTTTATCGCCAAGCGGGCTGACACAATCCAGCATGGTGTTGATTCACAAGGGAAGGCGACTTTCTGTTAAGCTTGCATTCTTTCAAATTTACAAATTATCATCATGGCTCAATACGTAATGTCAATGCTCCGCGTGAGCAAAATTGTTCCTCCTAAAAGAACAATCATTAAAGATATCTCTTTATCGTTTTTTCCAGGCGCTAAAATTGGTTTGCTCGGCTTAAACGGCTCTGGTAAGTCTACCGTACTACGTATTATGGCTGGGGTCGATAAAGAGTTTGAGGGTGAAGTGCAATGGCAGCCCGGCATTTCAATTGGGTATTTACCGCAAGAACCGCAGCTGGATGCCAATAAAACCGTACGTGAAGAAGTGGAAAGTGGCATGGGTGAAGTCATGCAAGCGCAGGCAAATTTAGATGCCGTGTATGCCGCCTATGCCGAGCCAGATGCAGACTTTGAAAAACTGGCTGAAGAACAAGCCAAATGGGAAAACATCATTGCCGCCAGCGGAGCAGACGTTGGACATCAATTAGAAATTGCGGCCGATGCGCTACGTTTGCCACCATGGGACGCGAAAATTGGCCCATTATCAGGTGGTGAAAAACGTCGCGTGGCTTTGTGCAAACTGTTGCTATCAAAGCCTGATATGCTGCTGTTAGACGAGCCAACCAACCATTTGGATGCAGAGTCAGTGGAGTGGCTGGAACAATTCCTAGTGCGCTTTCCCGGCACTGTGGTGGCCGTCACGCATGATCGTTACTTCCTTGATAACGCCGCTGAATGGATTTTAGAGTTAGACCGTGGTCATGGTATTCCATGGAAAGGCAATTACTCTAGCTGGCTAGACCAAAAGCAAGCACGGTTGGCTTTAGAGGAATCACAAGAATCATCTCGCCGTAAAGCGCTAAACACAGAATTAGAATGGGTGCGGCAAAATCCAAAAGCGCGGCAAGCTAAAAGTAAGGCACGTATCGCCCGTTACGAAGAACTTGCCAGTGCCGAATATCAAAAACGCAATGAAACCCAGGAGATTTTTATTCCTGCAGGTGAGCGTTTAGGTGACCAGGTGATAGAGTTTAATAATGTCAGTAAAGCGTTTAAAGACCGTCTGCTGATTGATAATTTGAGCTTGAGTATTCCAGCAGGTGCGATTGTCGGTATTATCGGCCCGAATGGCGCGGGTAAATCGACGATATTTAAGATGATTACAGGCTTAGAACAACCTGATAGTGGTGAAGTGAAGATTGGCCAAACAGTAAAACTGGCGTATGTTGATCAAAGCCGTGATGACTTAAGTAATGAGAAAACCGTGTTTGATGAAATTTCTGGTGGCTCAGATATTCTCACCGTGGGTCGTTACGAAACGCCCTCGCGCGCCTATATTGGCCGCTTCAACTTTAAAGGCGGCGACCAGCAAAAAGTAGTTGGCCAACTTTCGGGCGGTGAACGTGGCCGTTTGCACTTAGCAAAAACGCTTATTTCTGGTGGCAATGTGTTGCTACTCGATGAGCCATCTAACGATTTAGATGTTGAAACTTTACGCGCACTAGAAGATGCTTTGTTGGAGTTCGCTGGTTCGGTATTGGTGATTTCACATGACCGTTGGTTCTTAGATCGTATCGCCACCCATATTTTGGCTGCAGAAGGCGATTCGCAATGGACGTTCTTTAATGGAAACTATCAGGAATATGAGGCTGATAAGAAAAAACGTTTAGGTGAAGAAGGTGCTAAACCGAAACGCATTCGATATAAACCAATAACACGCTAGATTTTTTTCTTGGACTTTTTAGTGGATATGGGCGGAGATACTTTGCCTATTTCCCTGATGGTGTTATTTACCTTGCAGCCCAGCGAGTTCTTTTACAAATTGTGCAATATCCCACTCGCAGCCGGCACAACCTGAAATAGCGCCTGTTCTTCTAGAAATCGCGTCAATATCCAGCCCATCTTCAAACAGTTTTTGAATCTTGCCACGCGTAGTGCCACTGCACGGGCACATAATTTCATCGGATAAGTCGTTTTTTGCAGAACTCATTGGTGAAGTATTTCTAAATAAATAGTGTTAATGATTAGTTTGTTAAAGTTTTTCTATAACGCGTGATTTTTGAGGCGCATTTTTAACCAGACAATCCCAAAGCGCCGGCGGTAAAAGGCGCATCAGCTTCACTACAATACCCATTTGCCATGGAATCACACAAACGCGGCGTTTAGAGGCTACGTGATGGATAAATTTCTTAGCAAAGTCATCAGCATCCATAAGAAAAGGCATACGGAATTGGTTTACGTCCGTCATGGGTGTGCGAATATAACCTGGCACAATGGTGGTGACGCTAATATTATCATGCAGCATTTCTGCGCGCAGACTTTCTAAATAGTTGATGACTGCTGCTTTGCTGGCACTGTAAGCACCTGCGCCTGGTAAACCGCGAATGCCTGCAACGCTGGCAATCCCAACTAAATGGCCGTGCCCTGCACTTTTCATGGCTGCAATAAAAGGCTGAAATGTATGCACCATGCCAAGCACGTTAATTTGCATCATTGCTTGAAACGCAGCGTTATCTTCTTGATATTCGGTGAGCGTTCCGCGGCTAACACCCGCGCTCGCAATCACAAGATCTGGTGCGCCAAAGCGTTGTATAAAGTCTTTGGCCGCGAAATCCAATGCAAGGCTGTCTTTGACATCAAGTGGATATATTACACATTCAACATTGGGTTGCGTTTGTAAAAGGCAAGCTAGTTTCTCTAATACATCTTGGCGCCGAGCTGCCAAGCCAATAAATATCGGACGTTCGGCGCTAGTCTTTGCGTAGGCGTGAGCTAATGCTTCACCAATGCCGCTTGATGCGCCCGTGATAAATATTTTCATATCTAGATAAGGCCTTATAAAAGTAAAAAACCCGTTTCGCCTTAAATGGTGAAAACGGGTACTGAAAAGTAATTGGTATGGTTTGTTAAATGTCTACCAATTAAAAACTTTTTTCAAGAAAAACGATAGCCAACTTGATTTTTCAACTACTTTTTTGCAGGTGTTGCCGCCTTCGCTTTATCTGCGCGAATGTTGCCGACAATATAGTCAGTCACTCTTAAGGCTTGCGCATTTCCGCCCACCATTGTGCTGGAGGTGATGTACTGACCGTCAATCACCAAGCTTGGCACGCCAGTAGCACCAGAATCTTTAAACATTTTGGCAGCGCGGTTAAGTTTGTTATTCATACTAAAGGACTTAAAATGCTCTTCTATTTTAATTTTATCTAGCCCACTTTGTTTGGTAATCCAGTCAATGATTGCCTTTTCATCGGTTGGATTAAGCGCTTTTTGTTTATGCACCGCGTCAAACAATGGCGTGTGTAATTTATCGAGTAATTTTAATTCTTCCAATGTATAAAACGCTTTGGCCATTGGCGCCCATGATGGGTTAGGCAACCCGGGAGTGCGCTTGAATATGACATCAGCAGGCAATTTTTTGGCCCATGCTTCAAGCACTGGGTCCATATGGTAACAATGAATACAGCCGTACCAAAAGATTTCATTCACTTCTATTTTGACTGGGTTTTCTGTAGTGATTACTTGTGCGGTCTTTTCAAAATCTTGGCCAATCTGAGGGTCAGCCGCCATTAAATTGAAAGAAGAGATTAACAAAAATGAAGCGAGTAATTTTTTTAACATAAATAATCCTTAAATTTCTTTCTAGTTTTATGATGTAAAACTGTCAAAACATGCAACTAACGTCTGACATAGTGTTTGGCTGACAGGTTCCGGCAATTAGCTTTCACTATTAATTTTAATGAGGTCTGCATTAAAACCATTATTCAGTAAATCCGTCTTGGTTTTTGTAATTTGGTCTAAATCGTTAAGTGGCCCTACGCGCACACGATGCCATACGCCTTTTTCAGGAATATCAGCCGTTTGCACGACAGCTTCAAAACCTTGCAATGCAAGTTTCGCTTTTAAGTTATCTGCTTCTTCCTCAGTATGAAAAGACCCTACTTGCAGATAATAAGTTTTATTCGTGGCGGGCTCATTGTTGGCTTTCAATGTGCTTTCAACTTCTTTGCTTATTTTATTTTCATCACTTGGCAAAATCGTATAAAAGTCATAGCTTGTATCGTCATTATTAGCACTAGCCTCAGGCGAGATGTCTTTACTGGCGGTTGCATTTTTTTCTTGAGACTTCGCATCCTCAGCAATTTTGTCTGAGAGAGATTTGCTGGTCTGCTTATTCGTTTGAATCGCGAAAGGGTTATCGTCTCTTTTGAGGTAAACGACAACCGCGAGCGAAGCGGCAATGCCCAGTAAAATGCCTATTAACAGTCCAGTTAAAAACGGGCTACCCTTTTTGCTACGGGTTTGCCTTTCGGCGCTTTGTTTGTAATCTTTACTCATGGTAGATAATGTCCTTACATTCTTTCTTTGGCGGTGACGCCTAGTAAATCCAGACCGTTTTTAAGCACTTGCTGTGTGGCGTAGATTAAGCTCAAGCGAGCCATTTTAACGGTTTCATCCTCAATTAAAAACTTATATTCATTGTAATAACTATGTAGGTCACTGGCTAAATCTTTTAAATAATTTGCAATTACGTGAGGGGCAAGCTCATTTGCAGCATTTTCTACAGTTTCAGAGTATGCGCTTAAGCGCTGCATTAACGCAGTTTCGTGTGGATTATCAAGTGGGGAAAGATCAGCGCTCAATAAAAGTGATTTGTCGCCATTCCATTGCGTTAATACACTGCAAATACGCGCATGGGCATATTGAATATAGAAAACCGGGTTATCGTTGGTTTGGGCTCTAGCCAAATCAATGTCAAACACTAATTGTGAATCAGCGCGGCGTGCAGCCAAAAAGTAACGCGTTGCATCACAGCCAACTTCTTCAATTAAGTCACGTAGCGTGACATAACTCCCAGCGCGTTTTGAGAGTTTTACTTCTTCACCACCGCGCATCACGGTGACCATTTGGTGCAACACATAATCTGGCCAACCATTGGGGATGCCAATATTTAACGCTTGCAGGCCAGCACGCACGCGCGTAATGGTGCTGTGGTGATCAGCGCCCTGCTCGTTAATTACGCGAACAAAACCACGGTTCCATTTATCGGTATGATAGGCAATATCAGGGACAAAATAAGTATAGCTACCATCCGTTTTGCGCATGACACGGTCTTTGTCATCGCCAAAGTCCGTGGTTTTTAGCCAAAGGGCATCATTTGCCTCATAGGTATGCCCACTGTTGATGAGTGCTTGAACGGTATCTTTTACCTTACCTGTTGTATAAAGCGCGCTTTCTAGCGAAAACACATCAAATTTGATTTGAAACGCTTTTAAATCTAAATCTTGTTCATGACGCAAATAAGCAACACTAAAAGCACGAATAGAATCAAGATTATTAATGTCCCCGCTGGCGGTGACTTCTATATCGTCGGCAATGACGGTGTGCTTGGTTAAATATGCGGCAGCAATATCATTAATGTACTCACCTCGGTAACCATTTTCAGGAAAACTTTCGTGTTCCGTAGAGATACCCTTGCATCTAGCCAGCACGGAGATTGTAAGATTGTCAATTTGTGCGCCGGCATCATTGTAGTAAAATTCGCGGGTCACATCCCAGCCATTAGCATCTAATAACCTTGCTAAACAATCTCCAACTGCCGCACCACGGCCGTGCCCAACATGCAACGGGCCAGTTGGGTTAGCTGACACAAATTCAACCTGAACCTTTTGCCCTTGACCATTTTGGTTGCGGCCATATTGATGCCCGGCTTGCAGAATATCTTTGACCACTTTTTGCTGAGAATGGCTGTTTAGAAAAAAGTTAATAAACCCTGCACCTGCAATCTCCGTTTTTGCAATATAGTCACTGTTAGGCATAGCAGCAATGAGTTGTGTGGCAATGGCGCGTGGATTTTGTTTTAACGGTTTTGCCAAAACAAGTGCTAAATTTGTTGCAAAATCGCCATGGTCTGCTGATTTTGGTCTTTCGAGTAAAATGGCTACCTGTAGCTCAGGGGCAATTGTTTTTGCAGCGTTGGCGAGTAATTGGGTAAGATGTGTTTTCACAATAATTGCATTAAATGCTAAAAGCGCTATTTTAACCTACTGCCGTTATTTTTTCTTGAAACAATTGTTTAGTACACTATATTAGAAACACCACTTTGCCAAAATCAATCGTAAAAGTTGCTCTGGACGTTCCGTTAAATCGCTTATTTGATTATTTATCTGACAATAGCGAGATAAGAATTGGTCAGCGTGTGCTTGTGCCATTTGGGCGCAGAAATCAAATTGGCATTGTCTTGAGCCAGAGTGATTCCAGCGATTATCCAATTGAAAAGTTAAAGTCTGTAAAGCAGGTTTTTATTGATGAAACGCCGCTGGATGCAGAGTTATTAAAACTCATTCGATTTAGCGCGGACTATTATCAATACCCGTTAGGGCAAGCGCTGCTGTCAGCACTTCCTGTACGTTTGCGGCAAGTGGCCCCTGCTGTCGCGCGTAAACAGTTTATCTATAGTTTGACTGACTTAGGGCGCAGTCAAACTGTTGCACAGCTTCCTAAGCGACAGTTAGTGACACATCGTGTGTTTAGCGCCTTGTTGGCAAGCAATACGGTATCTGAAGCTGAGCTAGACACAATATCCAGTAGTGCTCGAAAAGCGGCCAAGCAATTGGTGGCAAACGGCTGGGCAAGCGCCAAGCAAGTCCATTTGTTACAGCGGGTGGCTGAAATACCCACGGCTCAAGTGCCTGAACTCAATGATGAGCAACAATCGGCTGTAGCCGAGGTGATAAAAGATTCACATCACTTTAAGTCGTGGTTATTGCACGGTATTACGGGCAGCGGTAAAACAGAAGTTTATATTCGCTTAATGCAGCATGTGTTAATGCAAAATGAAGCACAAGTATTGGTGTTGGTGCCTGAAATTAACCTTACCCCCCAGCTAGAGGCACGCTTTAGAAGTCGTTTTTCTGGCATTCCGCTCGTGAGCTTACATAGTCATTTGAGCGAAAGCGAGCGCTTACATCACTGGCAGTTGGCGCAATCAGGCGTGGCTAGAATCATTATTGGTACGCGACTTTCGGTTTTTACGCCGTTGCCGCATTTGAAGTTAATCATCATCGATGAAGAACATGATGGCTCGTATAAGCAGCAAGATAGCATGCGCTACCACGCGCGGGATGTTGCACTGGTTCGTGCAAAATGGCTGAATATTCCAGTTGTACTTGGTTCAGCAACGCCCTCGTTAGAAAGTTGGCACAATGCCACGGTGACAGCCGCTGGACTAAAGGCTAATAAATATCACCTCTTAAGCCTTAACCAACGTGCAGTTACGGCGGCACAATTACCAATCATTCATTGTATAGATACTACCAAAGTGAATCTGCAGCACGGTTTCACACCCCAACTGATAGAAGCACTAAAACTTAGGATATCGCGTGGCGAGCAGAGTTTGTTGTTTATCAACCGCCGTGGGTTCTCGCCAGTATTATTATGTTCTGCGTGTCACTGGATAGCGCCCTGTACCCGCTGTAGTAGCCGATTGGTGGTGCATTTGGGGCAGCGAAAATTACGCTGCCATCACTGTGGATACGAGCAAAAAATTCCGAATCAATGCCCAAGTTGTGGCAATGCAGACTTGCACCCAACGGGGCATGGCACGCAACGCTTAGAGCAGACTCTGGCACAGTTGCTACCCACAGCGCGAATCGCACGCGTTGATAGAGACAGCATTAGTAAAAAAAATGCCTTGGTAGAAATTTTAGACAAAGTTCACCGTCAAGAAATAGATATTTTGGTAGGGACGCAGATGCTTGCCAAAGGCCATGATTTTCCTAATTTAACATTAGTTGGCGTGATTGATGCAGATAGCGCCCTGCATAGCCCCGATTTTAGGGCAAGCGAACGATTGTTCGCACAATTGATGCAAGTGGCTGGACGTGCTGGACGTGCTGATAAAACAGGTCAAGTCATTATCCAAACACAGTTTCCTGGACACGTATTATTCAATGCGTTGCGAAGGCAAGATTACGCAAGTTATGCAAATGCTTTGTTGCATGAGCGCCAACAAATGCAATTCCCACCCTATATTTTTATGGCATTATTGCGTGCGGAAGCCAATGACTTTAATTTGGTACATCAGTTCTTAAGTTATGCATTTAAAGTTGCTAGAGATTTAAATACTAAAGTGGTAGTTTATGACCCGATTCGCCCACAAATGGAACGTTTGAAAGGCATGGAGCGTGGCTATGTGTTGATGCAAGCTGGCAATAGAGGCGTCTTGCAAAAGTTACTTAATAGATTGGTAGCACAATTAAGAGGACATACTGCATCTGCTAAGGTTAGGTGGGCGATAGATGTTGATCCATTAGAATTCTGAAAACTCGCACAAGCTCATAATAATTTTTTTGTATAAACTAATACAAAATATGTCTTTGACGAGCTAAATTTAACGGATTAGTATCATTCAAACGAAACCATAGTTAAGGATGAATGAAATGACTACCTTTTCAAGGCACTTGTACACGCCCATACTTTTCGCGTTGCTAGGTTTGAGCAATGCGTGTTTAGCGCAGGCAGACGATAAACAACCTGATTCCGCTAAATCAGTGGTTGAGCAAATTGTTGACGTGCAAACTAAAATAGCCAGCGGCCCGCATAAAGGATTTCGCGCGAATCATGCTAAAGGAATCATTGCGACGGGTATTTTTACGCCATCTGCCGAAGCGGCAGGTTTAACCAGCGCAGTCCATTTGCAAAACACTGCCAGCGAAGTCATTGTGCGGTTTTCAAATGCAACAGGCATTCCAACCATTGCTGACACGAGCCCAAAGGCTAATCCACGTGGCATTGCAATTCGTTTTAAACTTGCGGATGAAGCTTATACGGATATTGTCAGTTTGTCGGTTAATCGGTTTCCGGTTTCTACCCCTGAAGCCTTTTTAGCCCTGTTGCAGGCAAATGCCGCAACAAAAGCTGATTCACCTAAACCTACCCCAATCGAACAATTTTTAGCAGAAAACCCTAGCGCGCAGGCTTTTGTGAAAATACCAAAGCCAGCACCCGCCAGTTATGCCACGCAGTCCTATTTTGGCATTAATGCGTTTAAATTTACCAATGCCAAGGGTGAGTCGCGCTATGGGCGCTACCTCATTACGCCGCTTGCCGGAAATATCGTGCTGGATGAAGCTAAAGTTGCCAGCGCTTCGCCTGATTACCTCTCTGAGGAATTGGCAGCGAGATTAAATCAGGGCGAAGCCAGTTTTCGCATTAGTGTGCAGGTTGCTAATGATGGCGACAGTATCAATGACCCCACCGTTGTTTGGCCTGAAGATAGGGCGCAAGTTGCACTTGGGACGTTGACATTAAAAGCGATTCCAGCAGACAGCAAAACCATAGAGCAAAAAATTACATTTAACCCGCTCATTCTGCCTGATGGTATTGCACCATCAGAGGATAAAATATTACTTGCGCGGCCTGCGGCCTATGCAGTGAGTGCTTCACGCCGATAAATCAAACAAGTCGCCTAGAAAAATTTAGGCGGCTTCAAACATAATTCAATTGACTCCGCGACTGTGTCGTCACCTGCAAAATGATTCGGGTATAATTGTACCCTTACGCGGGCGTCGTATAATGGTAATACCCTAGCTTCCCAAGCTAGAGCCGTGGGTTCG